>Ga0136643_10018313_pt1 | contig 10557 bp, 10 predicted proteins | sample TergutLab28metaG_FD_96883 | JGI IMG/M metagenome (GOLD analysis project Ga0136643, IMG submission 96883) | Labiotermes labralis P1 segment gut microbial communities from Petit-Saut dam, French Guiana - Lab288 P1 (version 3) (version 3) | ecosystem: Host-associated > Arthropoda: Insects >... | reverse complement strand
TACAATGAAGAAGTTCAACAGCTCTTTATAGACTTCAAGAAAGCTTATGATTCAGTTAGGAGGGAGGTCTTATATAAGATTTTCATTGAGTTTGGTATCCCTAGGAAGCTTGTAAGGTTAATAAAGATGAGTCTGACAAACATATAGCAGAGTCCGAATAGGCAAGAATGTGTCTGACAGGTTCCCTATTAGAAATGGTTTGAAACAAGAAGACGCTCTATCACCAATGCTTTTAAACTTTGCTTTAGAGTACGTCATTAGGAGGGTTCAGGTAAACAGGAATGGCTTGAAACTGAATGGTACACACCAGCTGCTGGTTTATGCCGACGATGTTAATATACTGGGAGGAAGCATACATACTCTAAAGGAAAATGCAGATGCTTTAGTAGCTGCTACTAGGGAGATTGGACTGGAAGTAAGTGCTGATAAAACTAAGTACATGATCATGTCTCAAGATCAGAATGCAGGACGAATTCACTGTGTGAGGATTTATAATAGTACCTTTGAGAGGGTGGAAGAGTTTAAATATTTGGGAAAAACTTTAACAAATCAAAATTCTATTCTGCAAGAAATTAAGAGCAGATTGAGGTCAGGAAATGCTTGCTATCATTCAGTGCAGAACCTTTTGTCTTCCAGATTGCTATCCAAAAATTTAAAGATAAGATCTATAGAACTATAATTTTGCCTGTTGTTTTGTATGGGTGTGAAACTTGGTTGCTGACATTGCGGGAGGAAAGGAAGCTGAGGGTGTTTGAGAACATGGTGTTGAGAATATTTGGACCTACGAGGGGCTAAATGATTTGTACACCTCACGCAATATTGTGCAGGTGATGAAATCGAGAAGAATGAGATGGGCTGGGCATGTGGAGCGTATGGAAAAACCGGAGGGAAAGAGACGACTGGGGAGACCTAGGCGTAGATGAGTGGATAATATTAGGATGGATCTCCAGGAGGTGGGATGTGGGTATGTGTTCTGGATTGGGCAGGCCCAGGATAGAGACAGGTGGCGGACACTTGTGAGTGCGGTAATGAACCCTTGGGCTCCGTGAAATGCGGGGAATTTCTTGACTAGCTGCAAACCAGTTAGCTGCTCAAGGACTCTGCACCATGGAGTAAGTAAGTAGGGTTTATCATCTGGCAATGGGGAATTCTACATATTTTTCTACAGGACAAGTGGCCATTTCTAACTCTGAGGTAACAGCTCTAGTACTGAGAAAATGTGTGCTTGGCCAACTGGACTGTACACAAGCACTGTAGCAATAATGTTACACATGGTGGATAAATGAAAACAATGCAAGGCAGAATGCAACCAGTTCATGCGACATGGAATGACTGGGAACCCCTCTAAGTCTCTAGAACCAACTTCTATGGCCATTTTTCTACCTGAAGGCTCTGTACAAATTTAAAAGAATCCTTGCAAGTGTTTGAGATAAGTTCCAGAATTATCAGTAGTGCATCTGAGATCTTGAAAGGAGAGTCACTACCACTGTAATGAATAAGTGAACAGTTTAGGATTTCTGTCCCAATCTTGTGAAACAGTAATTTTTCATTTTCATTGTATTTGACTTTAATGGCTTTTTGGTTTTTATTTGATTTTAATGGATGTTTTTAATTGAACAATAAGTTGCACATTACTAGGACTAATGTATGTTAGCCTTGATGTGGCCACTGCTAACAGTGCATTGATCGGATACAGAATGCTAAGAGTACGCACTCCTTGCACACCTCGTTTTCTATATAACTGAGCAGTTGAGAGTAAAAGGTTCTCAACATTTTGCAATACGTGTGTGAAGAAGCTATGAGCTCCAGTTTGCAAGAATTTGTATTTGTTACAATGGGAGTTACTGTGCTTGGTTTATTGCTGTGTATGAAGGTTAAGATGTGTTGGATGCGATAATTTTGATTAATAATTTACTACTATTCACCATGTACATACAAAGCAAGTTTTATTATATTTGGTGATTTAATTTGAAATTCTGAATATTAAAATTTGAGTAACTTGGGTCATAAAGAGAGGGGGGTCAGCAACAATTTTGTAACTCTGATTTGGCCATTACAACTTTTTTAGAGTTGTAAATTGTATATACCCTATTATTTGATAACCCTTGACTTTGTAAGAATATTTTATTTGTAGTAAATTAGACTCTATTTCATGTACTCAGTTTGTATTTCACCAACAAAATGCAAAATATAAATATTGATAAATACCGTGCAATTGGTTGGGGAAATAAAAAACTGAGTACATTGATCTAACAAATGCAAGGAATGGACAAATTTAAAATACACTATATTCTCTCCAGTATATGTCGTCTGATCATACATGTCAGCGCAAAGGAATGTGATACTTTGAATAACACTATCCTTTGTTCCCAGTTAGCAACACAGCTGAGAAGAGTTTCCTGCAGAATATAGATAATTGACAGAAAATGACTTGTTTGTATTTTTTTATATCAGTTACTATTTCTGCTTTAAGTAAATTAACTGGTGGCAGCATACTGTTATTACAGAGGTTAAGGCAGATTAGTTAGTGACTGCTTTGTCACACTACTGGTAGAACCTCCTTTGGGGCAGTGGTATAGAGTTGGGTTAGAACCCACACCCAGGGAGACACTACTCCAGTATGAATTCCACAGGGTAATGTCACCAAGGCCATGGAAAGAACACTCTCACACTGACTCCCTCCACATCTCCTTCCAGTTGCATGCTGCCCTCACCAGCATACTTCACATGTTGCCTTCCAGTTGCTTAATCACACTGTTCACACAAATACATGGTCTGACAATTAAGTTCGCGAACTCGCCACCATGTGCTTGCCATGGCAGCCTTAGTATGGTTTGATGATGATGACATATCAGCGTTTCACAGCTCTGTTGTTGTTGATCTATGGCAGTCTCTTTCTAAGTGGCATCTATTACTGTTTGTGTATGTTTTGGTATGCCGCTGCCAGAACGTTGGAGCTTGAATTAGAGCAGCAAACAAACATTAAATTTCTTGTTAAACTTGGAAAGAGTGGAAACAAAATCAGAGAGATGTTAGTGCAAGTTTATGGGGATAATGCTATGAAGAAAACAGCAGTTTACAAGTGGGTGAAACGTTTTTCTGAGGGAAGAGAAAGTGTCACTGACAAAGAGAGATCAGGACGGCCAGCAACAAGCAGAACTGAAGAAAACATTGCAAAAATTCATCAAATTGTGTGTGTAAATCATCAGCTGACTGTCAGGAGCATAGCAGAGTAAGTGTACATCGACAGAGAAACAGTTAGGAAAATCTTAACTGAAGATCTCAACATGAGGAAGGTGTGTGCAAAAATGGTCCCAAAGGAGCTCACCAAACAAAAAAAGCAAAGAAGAGTCACAATTTGCCAAGACCTTTTGGAGAGGCAAGATGACATTTTGGGCCATGTGTTGAAAATGGGTCTACCAATATGACCCTGAAACGAAGCGGCAAAGTGCACAATGGAAAACTGCCAATTCCCCACGACCAAAAAAATTCCGTTGGTCCAAATTAAGAGTCAAAACAATGTTGCTGACTTTTTTTTTATATTAGACGGATTGTTCATTATGAATTTGTACCAACTGGACAAACAGTCAACGAACTTTACTATTTAGAAGTACTGGAAAGGCTGCATGAAAAAGACGGAGATGGCCTGAACTTTTTGCCAACAACTCATGGATCTTGCATCATGACAATGCACCTACTCACACGGCACAGTCTGTGAGGGAGTTTTTAGCTACTAAACAAATAACTGTGTTGGAACACCCTGTGTATTCATCAGAACTAGCCCCCGGTGACTTTTTTCTGTTCCCAAACATAAAGGAAATATTGAAAGGAAGGCATTTTGATAACATCAGGAGTAATACATCGGCAGCTCTGAAGGCCATTCCACAAAATCAGTTCCAAAATTGTATTGAAGGGTAGACTAGGCGCTGGCATCAGTGCATAGCTTCCCAAGGGGAGTACTATGAAGGCGACCACAGTGGTATTCAGCAATGAGGTGTGTAACAATTTTACTGCAATGAGTTCGCGGACTTTATCGTCCGACCACATAGCAGCAATAACCTACACCAATACTGAATTATATGGGCTTGGAGGCACAGGCCACAAAAGGCTCTAAGAAAATATAAAAGCACCAAGCTAATTACTTAAAGCAGGAAAACTTGCCACTTGTACCTAAAAGGTGCCTGGTTCATATCATCTCAGTCAGGATACTGACTACATAAACTAAGGTTTTCCCCAGTTCCTACAGGCACATGCCAAAACACTACCTTAAACTGGGCCATGACTGCTTCCTTCCATATCCTTTCCAATTCATTATTCGCTGTGAACAAATCATTCAACACTACAGTCTTAGTTACTGAAAGCATCAACAAATAAATTACAGATGTACATAGTACAAAGAGCATGGGAGCATCCACTGTCATTCACTGACCTCCTTTCTGTAGCTTCTGTATAATCTGTTAAAAATAAATGTTTAAAAGAGTATTATGTCTGAACATATGTTAATGTAACTTCCTTACTTGCAACAGATTCATCATGCTCCTTCACAAGTTCTGAAGAGATGCAGTAACCAGGACTAGCATGGTTTATTGCAGACAGGATGCAGTGATACCAATTGTCAAAGTCTTTAACTTGGCACTGATTCAAAGTCAAAACTTTATCCCCTGTTTGCAGACCTGATGGACCTGCCAGTGGTGAAGCCTGGAACACACAACATGCATAGCAATAACACAGATTGTAGTACTTGTGAAAACAGAAAATGTAAGAATATACTGCAGTTTTGAATTTATACCTTCTCCACCTGTCTGTACACTATGTCACGAAGAAATACAGCAATAATGCATATGTTTTACTTAAGTTTTCTGCCATATAGTTTCTTTATTACTAACAACCCTCACTACAGTTCAATGTAAATAGCTCAGTCAACGGTGACAATGTTACAGGGTGGATCACAGTTTGATTTTAACTGGGATAGAGATATTCTTCTTCATCACCATATCCAGACTGATTATGAGACCCACTCAGACCCCTATCCAGTGGATATGAGAAGCTCTTTTCCCATGGATAATATGGGCATAACACTAACCACTCTCCTCCATCTAGTGCTAAAGGTTATGACTTGAGATACTACCACAAAAGGGCAATGACTCATAGTGGGCTGTAGTACCAAATGTTTATCTTATTACCTATGTCAAAATGGCAGGATCACAAAGGTGACCATTCACTTGCAACTAATGTTAAAATCAGGAACGTGTGGAGGGTTGACTTCCACTTCCCCTGCATGCTTTCACAGTTTAGGCACATAAATTTAACTTTACCATACAATTGTAAAGATAGGCTCTACAGCATCAAATGGAAAGAAAACTTTTAAAAATGTAATGGAAAGTATGTAGAAGCAAATGACCATGGCCTAGTCTCAGATAATATCTCAGCATTTCCTGTAAGGGCTGAGGAAAACTGTGAAAAACATCAGTCATGATGATAGCTGTCGCTGAGGCCAACAATCAAACATGAGACCTTCCAAACACAAAGCAGAATTATTAGTAACTTAAGTGTCTGTTATCTAATTTTACTGCACGATTCCCCCATCCCTCACTCATAAGAGAAGTAAGTTTAAAACTAATTGAATCACTGCAACTAATGACAATTTAAGCATGAAAGCCTAATGCTACAATTAGTGGTCATTACAGGCAGCTTAGAACCTGGAAATGTACAAAGTGCTTGAAGTGTCCAACAGCACATGTGGTTATCTTACTGTACATGGTAAAACCACAGGAGTGTATGTGCATGTGAATCATTATGTCAAATCTGAACTTCATACTCTGAATAAAATTGTCGTGAATGTTTATTGCTGTACATCACACCTTTCATAGACAACAGAGTTCTACTTCAGTGTGTACTTCAAATTATCACACACAAACATTCATGCTGTCAGCAGACTTCATAATCTTAACATATTAACATAATATATCCATGAATGATTTATTGCTTCTGTTCTATAAACACGATACAAAAGACTCTTTTGCTGGTACTCTTAATAAAGTACTAGGTCCAATTCTTCAGAACCATAAAACATGGCAAACCAGGGGCCAGCACTTTTAATGCACTCAGGCATGGATATGCAATGCTGCCAACTGGGCCCTTTTGCAGACTACTATAACTTTTTGACAGAATGAAATCTGTGGTACTTCAGCAAGATCTGTTGGAGTTGTGATGGTGGTGCAGGAGAAAGGTATCTAGCACACAATACTGCTAATGGTAATCCTAGTGGTTGCAGGTATCAATACCAAAACAAATTTAAAGCAACCTAAATCACAAGATGTTTCAGCTCCAGGTAGTAGGAAGTGTTTATGTACATTATACAGAATGGTGCAAAAGTCACGTACCAATAGAGGCGCATGCTAAACATCAAGTGACCAGTGACTTTTGTGCCACCCTGTAACATGGATCATGAAATCAGTCTATCAATGTAGTACTTGTTGCCTTGCTCGTACCTGCTGAACATTCCTGACTGTAACCCCAGTGCCAGTGTCAAAGAAAGGGTACAGCAAAAATGGAAGCAATATCAGTAGAAACATGGCAGCAATGGTGAGAACAAAATTGTGCCAAATACCAGCACACGTGATACGAAGTTGCCTCTTCGGAGGAAGGGAGTCATACTGCTGCGTGTTGAGGTGCACAGAGATGACAGGGACAATCAGTACAATGGTCAGCCCAATGCCATCAATATGCACATCTTCTCTGTAAATATACATTTCTGTTCATTATTCTGACCATGAAAACATGTGTAGCAAGTTTTAAGCCATAATGGACACACAAGTGAGCCAGCTGTGCTGACTGTCCTGTTCACAGAGAGCTTAATGGAGATGAATGACAACAGTTACGTTATGGCAGTTTTCTTCTGTGGGATCTTTAACCCTTTCAGCAGTGGTTTTTTCTTTGTACCACCTAACTTCCACTTTGAAGCATCAAGAATACGAGGAAAAAGTTCGCTCCATCTTGGTATGATTCTATGACTGGAAGTTGGGTCATGGATTTATGGACTGAATGCAAACTTTCTAACTGTAAATATCCAGTAGAATTCCCTGCTGGCCAGGCAGATGCTAGCATCAATGCACATGCACACTGCTCAAAGGGTTAATGCAGCAATCAGTACTGAACACTTTATAGAATCAAATGGTGGGATAACTGATGAATTGGATAGGAAGAGGAAGGAAACATTCATTGACTAATCATGGCATTATCGGGACATTTGCCTGCAAGGGTTGAGTAAAACCACAAAAAACCTCAAGTACCACTGGTATATGGTAGAATGAGGCACCTCCCAAAGAAAGGTCAAAAGTACTACCACTGCCCCAGCCTGTTTATGGACATAGTGTTATGATACAATGATACTCTAATTCCATGCAGCCAAGTGTAACTTGAAAAGCTCAAGTCATTCAGCCACCAAAAAAATCCCCACCATTTACACAATCTAAAAGTTCATTACTGTATACACAATGGTTGGTCACTTGTCCTTGTCATGAGCTCCATGCATCCATCCAACAGATACCCTACACTGCCATCTACTTTAAATATTCTCCTTCCACCTATGCCTATGATTTCAAGGTTGCCTCTCCCCATCACATTTTCTAAAATTTTATATGCATTTCTCATGTCTCGTCTTTTCCATGCATGATGCATGCCTCACCCATCTCAACAGTCTGCATTTGATTACCTCAGTAACATTTAGTACTCATTACAAATGATGAAGCTCATCATACAGTTTTTCTCTCACCACCCACTACTTCATCCTCTTATGTGCCGATGCAAAGATCTCCTCAGCATCCAGTTATCAAACACCCTCAAACTATGTTTTCTGTTCATGTAGGAGACAAAGTTTTACACCCATGCAAAAAAGGCAAGATTAGAGTTTTGTATATTTTAAGTTTTCCGTTTTTAGGCTCATTCACAAAATTGCAAAAAGCAACTATTAGCTTCAACATGTCTCTCCATCTGTCCAGCCGTCCACATGGAACAACTAGGATCCCACCAAATGGATTTTTGTGTAATTTGATATTTGAGTATTTTTTGTAAATCTGTAAAGAAAATGCAAGTTCAGCTGGCATCTGACAAGAATAACGGGTACTTTACATGAAGACCAATATAAACTTACAATTATACATGTATCTCGTTCAATTCTTCTTAGAATGAGAAATGTTTCAGACAAAAGTTGTATAGAAATCAAAGCAAACAGTTTGTGTTTCATAACTTTTTCTTGAAAATAATGCCGTTTATGAGATAATGTGGAATAAAACTGAACAGCCAAACAGGCCACAGACAATGCACATGTGCACTGCATGCTGGATGCCTGTGGCTAGAGACACACACTTGGAATATGTAATACTTATTGCTTTTTCACGACAACAATGGTTGCACCAACATGCCTCAGTGTTATGTTTATACATATATTGCCTGTATTCTTAGATGTGACAGGATGACAAAAGATCCTGAATCAAATACTAACAAGCATTTCCCAAATGCAATCTGTTACCAACATCTTTCTTGAAGAAATTCTATTTATTACTGTCAATCCTAAAAACTGAACTATATTGAAAGAACACACACGTACCTCAACTATGAAGTAAAAGTTATGACTACCATAAAGTATAGTGTGACCTAAATAAAAATTATAATATCAAATCAAGCTAACACATCTTTGTGTATAATGTACAACACATTTGACAAAAAGTACAATGAATTAAATTCAAATACAGAAACAATTGGGAGTTAACCAAATCACAAATTCCTATCACATAACCAGTTCACACATAAATACTCATATAAGAAAAGGTGAAAAAAAAATGTGTATGTAGCACAAATATTATGACAAGTTTGCTCCTCTACAATTAAGATTTGTATAATTTGAATTAATACAAAAACTATACAGTAAGATAACATACCTGTATCATATTCTGTGTGATACAGATATGGATCTAGATTCAGCAGACAATGATTTCATATTCACCATGATCCTATATTGATATTGAACATTTTGTGGGCCAGAAATGGAAATCTGGTGCCCCAGATACTTTGTCTTTTCACCATACCACACGAAACTGCACTATAATCAAGAATGGTAGAAAGTGTGCACGCAGAGCAAGCACAGATGCAATGTTCACATGTACAGAGCACAGGTTTGACTGCTCATACATGCAGAAATTCATGTGAAGTGGTCATTAGAACTGCCCCATGGAACTGAAAATGAAATGGCCTGAATTTTTGCTTCATAAAATACTCCATTATCAAATTTCACAAAAATCTGTTCTGCAAGGATACTGGAAAAGATTCTGCTCTCAACTAGTACAGCAGTCTACAAAACTGATGGAGTTTTGTACATACAGTATGCACAGTTTAATGTTGGGGGACTAGTGACAAATGCCTGCAAAATGGCATCACCCATATGTCCACAGGCTACTGCTCAAATAGTATGCTATGAAATGTGTCCATCTAATCCTTATAAATGAAGAGGGTTATAGCAATGCAGAACAGATTCCAATACTTCACAAATCTGTGTTTTATATACAGGATCCTTATTTTATATAAGAATTACTACTCGCAGTAACGTCTTGCCAGGTCAACTCATAAAACCCAACAGAACCTCAGCATGAAATAAAGTGTGTTAGATATTACATGTTCCTGTGAGATGAAGGAAAACATTTCTAGCATTTTTTTTTAAACATGAGGAGGAAAAACCTAATACTAAGGCAATACAATGAATCAAAATGTGCAGGCTTACAGTAAATAGGAATAGTGGTGAGCACTGTGCTCCCCACAACCACAACAAACAGTCAGAAGGATTAGTGGATGTGATTTGTCAGATAAAATAATGTCCCTGCACTTCATCTTTTAACTGCTGATTTCTGACTTTTGACATAACAGTGAACCTGAAAGATGGTTACTAGAAACTGGCGACCATTTGGTAAAGGTATACCAGAATGTATTAATGAAATCATGAAATCTCTACATATGCATATTCTACAAAAATCTAGCTGCATTTTGAAGTAATATATCAAATAATAATAATACTGCTTACATTTGCTCTCAGACAATGTCTGTATTTTTTAGATCACATTTAAGAATATATAATGACATGGACAGTTACATCCAATGACACCACCTGTCTACAGTCACATGTCCTACAATGTACAGTATGCCCTCTCCAACAGTGATGGTTTTCTTAAGAACTCTTGCCCTAGGCAAATCCATGGGTGAATATAAGAGGTACAGTTCTCCACAGTTGTAGTTACGTCACTTCTTCCATTTATCACATGATTTAAATAACATTACTGCACAATCACAAAGATGGAGCAATGACCAAAGTTCGAAAGAGACGCTGGGTGGAAGTGATGCTGCCAAAATGCAGCATGTAATAATACACATCACTATACAGAATGAATACCAATGCAGCATGTAATAATACACATCACTATACAGAATGCATACCAATGCAGCATGTAATAATACACATCACTATACAGAATGCATACCAATGCAGCATGTAATAATACACATCACTAT
>Ga0136643_10018312_pt1 | contig 10558 bp, 6 predicted proteins | sample TergutLab28metaG_FD_96883 | JGI IMG/M metagenome (GOLD analysis project Ga0136643, IMG submission 96883) | Labiotermes labralis P1 segment gut microbial communities from Petit-Saut dam, French Guiana - Lab288 P1 (version 3) (version 3) | ecosystem: Host-associated > Arthropoda: Insects >... | reverse complement strand
TTCACCTCAGATGATGAAGTGAAGCAAGCTGTGACGTCGTGGATCAAACAAAGAACTCCTGAATTCTTCATTGACGGCATGCGTAAACTTGTTTTACGTTGGGAAAAATGTATTGTACGACAAGGCGACTATGTCGAAAAATAAGTATGTCAATTTGTAGCTAAAATATTGTACTTCACTTCCTACTTTAGTTTGTTTAAATATATGGTCTCTTTTCCTAGATATTTCACTGTGTGCATTACTTATCAGCCGCCCTTCGTAATTTGTATTTGTAAAACATATACACATAAAATCTACCATTTTTTGCTTCTCAGATCGTGCGTAGCATAGAAGATACATCTTTAAGTACCGTACCATTACCCATATAAGTGCTTCCCTGCATAGTGTTGCTCTAAAATTTGTGAGAACAATTACAATAGGTATATATCCCTAACTATTACAGGAATTACAATGGTAGAAGTTTGGAGCTGAGATAGCATACCAGTATAGTGATTTGACTAGGGGCTGGACAATCATAGAACCTTAGTTCAATTCCTGGCAGGGATAAGAGTTCTTTTTTACTCTGAATTATCCAGATCAGTTCTGGGGCCCAGCCAGCTTGGGTTCAATGTGTACTGTGGGGGTCTTTCATCAGGGGTAAAGTAGCAGGTGCGTGAAGCTGACCACTCACCTCCTACAGCCAAGATTACGAATGTGTGGTGCTATACCTTCACTCCACCATATGCCCTATGGCATGCATAGGGACATCTTTACTGTTACCTTTACTGTGGGAAAAATTGCTTCACTCTATGTTTTACTTGTATGGAATATACGTCCAATGTTAAGTGGGGTATAACCATATATAATGAAATATACTTTGCTCCTGAAGCCTGAAGGATTTCTGCCCACTCATCAGTGTTATAAAATTCTGCTGTGAAGTCTCTTGCAAAATCTTGGTAAGTGAAATCTGGAGGGTAGTTCTTCTTCATGAAGTCCACATATTGTGGAACTTTCTGTCCTGAAATGGAGGTAAGAAAATATGAAATAAAATCTTACTTAGGTCTTTATATAAATTGCCCAGTATTTATGCCAGCAGGTCACAGATCGACAATATGGCACATGCACATTGCATGCTCAATACCTAAGGCTAAAAATACACACTTGTAATATGTAATACTTACTGCTTTTCCACTGTAACAATGGTTGCATGAGTGCACCTCAGTGTTATGTTAAATGTACATTGCCTTTCTTGTTATACTGACACACTTAAATATTAGAACTGATTTTGAAGTAGGTATTACAAAAAAGAAAGAATGACAAAACATGTAATACTAGTACCTTGCCAATTATTCCAGAACCATTCAGAACCAAAACTTGGCACAGAAAACACACCCCAGTGGATGAAGATTCCGAACTTAGCTTCATCGTACCACTGAGGCAGAGGTCTGGAATCAAGGCTGTCCCATGTAGGAGTGTAACGTGTAACATTCTGGAAGCTGGTTACTGTAAAAATTTCATTGCTGTTGGAGGTTTGTGAAGATACTGCCAGTAATGTAAGTTCTATAACAGACAAACACAACCAAGTTGAACTCATCCTTGGTTATGTATTACTGTTGACCATAACCCAAAACAGATATTTTGCTCATTGTTTAGATGACAAAGGTCAAAGTTCTGTTTTCCTTATCAGCATTACCCGTTTACTGACCCTTAATCACAAAACTCATATCATGGGTTTTAATTAGAGTGTTCACTGCACAGACTCTCTTTGTCTGATAATGTCACTACATTACACAATGTATATAATACTACTCTGCTGAAACCAAAGTTTTGAGAAGTTTTATATTAACATCAGTTTGTTTATTTATATATATATATAACTCTAGTTTGTGACAGGTTCCTGAAAATACAATGTGTAGGAGTTTGCTGCTTTTCCCATACCTGCCATTTAAATCCTTTTACAAGGCAGTCTTGGCAATAATGACAATTTTATTATTTTCTTTTCAACTAATACCTCTTTGAATATATGTTGTCAAAGAGCTGTAAAAATTGTGATGAAGTGTACTTAGCTGTGTACTGGATCCTGATTCCTAGTGTCTGTGAAATTCATACTGTGCCTTAAGTCTTTGTGCGCTGAGATAGGTGATAGAGCAACTCACTATGGCTTGATGGTCTGGGGTTCGAATTCCAGTGGGGATGAGATTTTCCACACCCATCCAAACCGGCCCTGAGGCCCACCATATCTCCTATGCAATGGGTACCGTGTCATTTCTGGAGGTAAAGCAGCTGGGGCGTGGTGTCGACCACCCACCCCCATTTAATGTGGAGGTTAAAGAAAGAGTAGCGCTATACTTCTACTCCCCCTTTGGGCCTAGATAGCTTGTACTAGGGTGAATTTTATCTTTACCTTTACCCTACTTTGTTGTGTACATATGCATATGTGTCTTAAGTTAAACATGGCAAAGATATGTGCACTTTGACAATAAAATGTGTACTGTAAATAATACTGAAGCTTCATGAAGGAAGTTTCACCAAAAATATGGTACTGGAATATGATGTAGGAAAAATAAAAATTGAGTAATAAATTACACAGACAGTTCTGATGTCACCAGTGGCTTATCAAAGGAAGAAGTAATAAAAACAACTAATGAATAATTTTACAAAGTAATGTTGAATGGTTTAATCAGCAAAGACCACCCTGTCTTCTCTTTTTCTGAAATAATGTGGGCCAATCAAATTTATTTTTGATGTGACAGGAATGGAAGATACAAGTGACTTCTTAAGACAAATGGCATTTGATAGATTAGTACACAAGCAGAAAATTTGTTCATACAGAGTTGGCAGTAAATTTTTAATATCTCTCAAAGAAATTAAATCCAAATCCCTAACAAAAATATAACTCTGATGATTGATCTATTGTAAAAGTGTCTCATAAGAAGGACATTAGTATTTCATTCTGAATGTTACATATCTGGCCAACAATCGAGTCATCTGAAGATTACTGTGTGCTGTTATGCTAATGGGGTGTGAATATGAAGACAGTCCAGCAGCCAATTCGAACACCATTTCCAAAACAAGAACATAGGTGGATCCTTCTCTTCTGTCTGAGTAGAACAGTTTAGAGTTGTATGATTGTGTTTTATAGTGAAAACATCACACAGTGGTTTGATGTCGAGTGTTAATTCAGGTTATGAAATGCTGAGCTACATTAAAAGTTTTAAAAGGGCATTAGGGCAAGTCAAATTAGATAGTGAGAATGAACCAAAAGTGTTGCTGAAAAACCACGTCAGCAGTGCCTCAGCCCTTGAATTGACTGAGGGTTTTGTGCAGTCACAAAATAATACATTTTTTCTGTAATTAAGTGAAGAAAGAGTCCACGTTTCTTAATCTTCAGCATTTATAGTGCACTAAATCTGTTCATTTTAGCTTTTGTGTGAATATGTGTTAAACATGTTCATGTGTTGTGTGTTTTATATACATACAGTGACATTTCAGAATGTGGGAAAAGAGCCAGGTGAATGTACATGCAAAGGATTATTCAAAGTAAAATTTCTTTAAGCGCTGCATAACATGTGCTTTAACAGGTGTATAAACTTCACTTTTTAAAGTTTCCAATAATCTTTATACATAGATATAATGCCACAAAACTACTAGCGTGTGTTTTGATGCCCTCTTAGCATTGCTTATTTAGGTTCCCCATAACCTTGGAAAACCACTGATATTTTGGTAATTGCAATGTTCATAATGTGAATTAACAGAAGTATGGAATGTAAAAACTAAAAGTATAATATAGAATTACAATACTTCAAGGCTGATAAAATGTTAAAACTTGTAAAATTCACAAGTTTCATGAATCTGGTATATCGGGTTCACAGTCGTTTATCAGTAGGCATACATAATCCCTTTTGGATCAACATGTCTCCATTACACATGTTATTACACACCACTGACAATGTGGCAACATGTGTAAGCAAGATGAGTGATAGACTGTAGTGACAAACAATTAAGAACGCCTTATACCAGATTTATCACACCTGTGAATTTGAGAAGTTTGAAACTTTTTACCATGCCTTACAGGATGTAATTATATAACATGGTTTTAGTTTTTACCATTCCGTATGTCAGTTAATTTATATAGTAGACACTGCAACACTGAATAAATCAGATAATTGGTTTAACTGAAAACCATCTAAAGTCATCACATTTTTAATGACAAATTTACCTTATCTTATACTTGAGGATATAAAGAGGCAAGACAATTAGGATTTTTAGGATATAAGAAGATTAGACAAACATGAAAATTTTAAGTTGAAAATCCAAAAAGGAACAGAACATTGGGAGAGAGGCAGAGTTTTGAGGATAATATTAAAAAAAGTTCTACAAAAAAAGTACTGGATTGTGTGGACTGGTTCAGCTGTTTCCATATAGGGTCCAATGACAGAGAAATGGTGCGCATGTTTAAAAAGAGACAAGAAATAATTTCTTGAATGACTGACAAACTGTTCACTTCTCAAAAAGGACTCTCATCCATGCAGACAGTTAAAACAAGTCCCAGCACAATCGATTTTAAAAGGTCATATTTATTATACTCAATTTTTTATTACAGTTACAATCCATCAAAATGTTTTGTACGCCCCACATTTAATTCCCTTTATATGATTATGATACTAATACAATGTACATTGTTACATGTTTCACAATACACCAGAAATTCAGAAACTGAGACACTTCAATTTGATGGCCCTGTGGTGAAATTATGTTTGAAAATGTTTGTTCTTCCTCTGTATCGATAGTAAAATGTTAAAACCTCAGATTCATGTTTCTGGCCCTATTGTGTGTTAATTCAATCATAAAGAACAGTACCTCAGCACAGGATATTGTGCTAAATTATAGTTTCTAGCCAGCATATCTACCACGTATACTATAACATGAAACTCATGGAAGAAAACATGATTTAACTACAAAATGACAATGCCACTTGGATGATTTATTTTCACACTCTTCAAAATTGTTAGAAGTAGCATAGATATATAAGAAACATTTACTTGATACAGCATTTAAAAATATGAGAAATTAAAACTTGGGATTGAGAAAATTCTTACTGCATTTTTATCTAATGGGATTCTTTGTAATTATTATTTAAGAAACACTTTACTCATTTGTGAATAATTAATACAATGAGATAAATGCACACATTTTTTAAACACCCAAAATTACTTCTCTAGACCAGTTTACACACAACTGTTGTGTGACCTCCTGCAAGCCGGAAGTCAAATGTACTGGATCACTGCTGATTGTTCAAGAACAATAACTATACTCATGGTACTGGCAAATAAATTAGTCCATATTCTGGGTCCTGTTGTTCCACAAATATATTTTCAACAGTTGGAGTAGAATATAAAGGTGGTGAACATACAAACATTTTTTGTAAGTCCTAGTGACTACATGTACTGGTTTTATATGAAAAATGTGAACAAACATGATTCCTAATATGTTCCTGGACACCCCTTCTTCATATTGCCAGAAGTATTCTCTCCTGACTTCTTGATAATATTGTGCTGAACGCTTTCTGATGAAAACTGGAAACTGAGGACTGGAATGAAGTATGATGAAATGTTTACTCTTGCAATAAGCTAGAATAATGTTGACGTGGTTCTGGACCCTTGCTCATATGGATTACTCTCTGTTACGTCGTGCACCTGAGAAAAGACAAAATGCAGGCTCTGTAAACTTGACTTACACTGTCCATTTAACTGTAATATGACAATGGCAATGCAATATGACATCATATGGGGGTCCACATGACTTCATGTGGACCCCCACCTAAAAAATATAAAGGTTGAATACGAGGCTGGGTGGGCCCAGAGCTGGTGTGGACGCTTTGGAGAAGAGATAAATATCTTACCCCTGGCAGGAATCAAACCATGATTCTCCAGATGTCCAGCTTGTAGTTTAGCCACAATACCAACTATGCTACACCAACTCGTTTAACATTAGCAACATTTAATGCCATGAGATAGGTTACTCATTGATGGAAGTATCTGTGGGCTGAATGACTAGGGTTCTCTTCCTAGTAGGGGCCTACCCAGGTTTATATCCATGGTGTGCTGGGGACTTTCCCAGGGGCAAAAAAATATGGAGTGAAACTGACCACTGATCTACACAACAGTGTCAGAGTTAGGAAGTGTGTGTGTTTGTGTGTGAGAGAGAGGAAGCTTTACTTGCACTCTCCCTCTACACCTCCAAGGCTTGGTGTTCAGACATAAGAGCAATTTTACCTATACTTTTAAGGTAATGCTTTCTTATCTATGGCTTAGCTGTCCACATGTCTGTCTTCCTAACATTATTAACTCAATGGTCATACAGCAGCTGACAGAATTAATTTTTCCATCTATTTAAAGTCCTGTGGAAATCTCCAAGCAAATTCCCATTATCACCCTTCAATAAGTTGTTTTCTTGTTACTGTTGTTTATTTCAAGCTCATACATTTTTCATACCTCAGTGATTTTAAGAAGGGTGATTTGGTTATAGACTCCCACAGTATTTTGGCTAGGGGAGGAACTGTTCCTCTCAGCTGTTCAATGTACATGGGGTTAGTGATGTTAGGCAGAAAGAAATACACAAGCAGAACAACTAGTGCCTAAGCCGAGTGCCTTTAAGGTTGAGATGGCTATTGAAAAGCTAAAAAGACACAAATCAACAGGTATTGACGAAATCCCAGCAGAACTGATTAAGTATGAGGTAGAATAATTCACTCTGAGATCCGCTAGTGTATTAATTCGATTTGGAATAAGGAGGAATTGCCTGAGGAGTGGAAGGAGTCAGTCATGGTATCTATTTATAAGATGGGCGATACAACAGAGTGTAGTAATTATGGAGGCATATCACGTCTGTCATCTATGTACAAAATTTTATCGAACATCCTGCTGTCAAGGTTAAAACCATATGCAGAAGATATTATTGGGAATCATCAATGTGGATTTCAATGCAACAAATTGACTATTGATCATATATTCTGCATTCATCAAATACTTGAGAAAAAATGGCAATGAAGCAGTACATCAGCTATTTATAGACTTCAAGAAGGCTTATCATTCAGTTAGGAGGGAGGTATTGTATAAAATTTTCATTGAGTGTAGTATTCCCATGAAACTGGTAAGGCTAATAAATATGTGTCTAAATGAAACCTATAACAGAGACCGGGTAGGCAATCATTTGTCTGGCATGTTTCCTATTAGAAATGTTTTGAAACAAGGAGATGCTTTATTACCATTGCTTTTCAACTTTGCTTTAGGGTATGCCATTAGGAGGGTTCAGGTAAACCAGGATGGCTTGAAATTAAATAGTACACATCAGCTTCTGGTTTATGCTGATGATGTTAATATACTGGGAGGAAGCATACATACTATAATGGAAAATGCAGAAGCTTTGATAGTGGCTAGTAAGGAGATTGGACTAGAAGTAAATACTGATAAAACTGGGTACATGTCATGTCTCTGGATCAGAATGCAGGACGAAGTCACAATATGAAGACTGATAATAGAGCCTTTGAAATGGTGGAAGAGTTCAAATATTTGGGAACAACCTTAACAAATCAAAATTCTATTAAGGAAGAAATTAAGAGCAGATTGAAGTCACGGAATGCTTGCTATCATTCAGTGCAGAATCTTTTGTCTTCCAGTTTGCTATCCAAAAATTTAAAGATTAAGATACACAGAACTGTAATTTTGCCTTTTTTGGGTGTGAAACTTGGTTGGTCACATTGAGGGGAGAACATAGGCTGAGGGTGTTTGAGAATAGGGTGCTGAGAAGAATATTTGGGCCTAGGAGGGACGAGGTAACAGGGAAGTGGAGAAAACTACATAATGAGGAGCTTAATGATCTGCACTCCTCACCCAGTATGTTCAGGTGATCAAATGGAGAAGAATGAGGTGAGTGAGGCATGTAGCACGTATGGGGGAGAGAAGAGGTGTATACAGGGTTTTGGTGGTGAAACCCGAGGGAAAGAGACCACTTTGAAGACCCAGGCATTGATGGGAGTGTAATATTAAAATGGATCTCCAGGAAGTGGGATATGAGGGAATGGACTGGATTGACGTGGCTCAGGATAGGGACAGGTGGCAGGTACTTGTGAATGTGGTAATGAACCTTCGGGTTCCATAAAATGTGGGAAATTCTTGACTAGCTGAGAACCGATTAGCTTCTCAAGAAGGACTCTGCTCCATGGAGTAAGTAAGTTGTGTTGGGATGGTGTTCATTCCCTTGGCACAGATTCTGCAAACAATGCAATTCGGTTTGATACCTTGTATATAATAATTTTTAAAATACATGTCCAACTGTGGTTTATGCTGCTTGACCTCATGATTACCAGAGCTAAGCAGTTGATATTCCTTCTAATACCTATCTAAGCCCTACAGACTTTCTTTGGATTCAATTTAGATACCTGCCTCTAGTAAGTTCCCAATCCTTGTTGATGTCCACATTAGCACCCATATTTTCCAAAGCAGCAATGATACTCATGTTTGTGTGCAAATTATGTAGCTTTTGGGAATGAATCACCTCACATTAAACTTCTTTGTGAATGATTTTCTTACTGAAAGTTACTTCCTAACTTTTCCAACCATGACAATGAACTGTCAAGAACCTACAAATCAACTGAAACTGCTGAAATCCATAGCTGGAACTGAACCGTGAAATCAGACGGTGAATGATAAAACATGACAGAAATGTAGAATTTATAATATGGACAATTTTAGGCCTCAGGAAATAGATGGTGTAAAAATTTTGATAGATGGAATAAAACCATATTCAAATGGTTCTAAATAATGATCCACAAGGAATGAGAAATACTGAAGGATCAATTAGAAGATGCATTGGCCTAAGGAAATCTTAAGGGTCTAATATGTGAATTTGGTGATGACTCCTCATTATTTACACTCATGCTTTAGTCTGTTTTCACTCATGCATGAAGACGTAAGCTGATAAGGGCAGTGAGATATGTGTGTGTATGCCTTCCTATCAGTTTTTGAATCATCAGACCAATATTCATGACTTTGTATGAATGTTATGCCATTTGGGAGCAATGCTTAATTTAAGGTTTTGAAATGTCTTCAAAAAATAAGTTACTTTTGTTGAGTTCAGACTTTGTAGAATTTAAAACTACATGGCAGTCATTCCAAACTCTTCTTTAACTTTCAGTTTGTTGGCAGTAACTAATCATCCACTCAAGCAAGGCAGGTGAAATTTGGTACATAGATAAACATAAGCATACCTAAGCTATGGACAAGTCAATCTATGGTTCAAATCCAAGTAAGGCAAGATATTTTCTTTGCCTCCTATTCAGTGGGTGACATGCTTCTTTCCTGGGGGTGTGGTGTGAAGTAACCACTAACCTCTACCTAGTGCACAGGTTAAGAATGAGTGGAGCTATTCCTTTGCTCCCTCTTTATCCCTTCATGGGCATGGAAAGGGAAGAATTTACCTTTTTTTACAAATTAATTAAGAACATTATATGAACACTTTGGCTAAGGAAATAGAACAATGATCAAATGGACCTTAAAGGAACAAGGTATAAGAATACAGAATGCAAATGGCTCAGGCAGTGTGTCCAAAAACAATAAAATGAAATGTTCAAATTGCCACTAACATAATCATGATTGTATGTGATTACAAAATATGAAATATTGTCAGGAAGTAATGATGAGGAGGACACCTCTGATTCTTTGTCAGAAAACTCCTTTTGAAGTTTCAAAGTTACTGATTGTTCAATAAAGATTTATTATATGAAGTTATTTAACAAAGTACTAAGTAAATTAATTTAAAAATAAATGGGTTTACAGAAGATGTTCAGAGTCAAAATTTACTCCCTTCTGTAATTAATGAGTCATTTTAAGTTGTAACTGTTTAGTGTGAACTCTCCAGTTACATTCCACATGAAAGAATTAGAGCATTGTGTTTATATACCATCAAAAAAACTATTTGAGAAATAAACTGATGTACTGATATGACAAAATCAAAATCGGTGAGAAAGTCATAATACAAGAGTTACTAATTGACACAAATATGTTAGAATTCAGTACTTACAATCAATAACAAGTATGAGCTTCACAATAAGTTCAGGACATACTCTACTACTGTGACAGAAAGAAGGAAGGAAGAAAGAAAATAATGATAGTTTGAAACCAGAGTGCTACCTAAAACGTTCTGCACTAACATAAATGAAGAGAGTGGAGTATAAATGAAACTATACATCCTAGAATTTGATGATTTATGCTGCTGTCTGGTTACTGTTGGCATATTTAAATCATACAGATTATGCAGATATCAAACACTTGACAAAGGCATGTCATCTAGACTGCACAGATTCAGTGATAAATCTCACTTGGTGTGTTGCTCTTGTCAGACTTTATTAGTCCTTATATCATTTCATGATATCTGTGAACCTACGGCATTTTATTCAGTTTCAACATGGTTGACTGTGCAGTATGATTTCTCTGAAATTGCCCTATTCCATGTGCAACTCTTGTGTCAACAGTCTGCTCACCATGTAGCTTCATGTAAACATAACATAGTTTGTACTTAC
>Ga0136643_10018311_pt1 | contig 10558 bp, 2 predicted proteins | sample TergutLab28metaG_FD_96883 | JGI IMG/M metagenome (GOLD analysis project Ga0136643, IMG submission 96883) | Labiotermes labralis P1 segment gut microbial communities from Petit-Saut dam, French Guiana - Lab288 P1 (version 3) (version 3) | ecosystem: Host-associated > Arthropoda: Insects >... | reverse complement strand
TATATATATATATATATATATATATATATATATATATATATATATATATATATATATATATATATATATATATATATATGTGTTTATTTTATTTTTTTTTTTCTATATAAATAAAAAATGTTATTTATATTTTTTTTTTATTTATATAAAAAAAAAAATTTAAGACACACACATATATGTATATATATATATATATATATATATATATATATATATATGAATATATATATATATACATACATATATGTATATATTTTATTTAAATAACGTAGCAACAAATGCACATATATATAGTCTTTTAATAATCTAAAATTTACGTTAAAGCACTTAAAACACTCCTACGTGTTTCGATCATACAATCATCCTCGGGGATCATACTTTTTTCCTTGTTAATTCATTTAGTGATTTACTTCGTTATATTAATTTGGTGTTGTGGCAGCACGTCTGCAAGTAAAATTGAGTTTACTAAACAGATTATTAAGGCGATATAGGAATAATTGAATGCAGTAAACTTATTTTTACTTACAGACATGCTGCCACAGCACCAAACTAATATAACGAAGTAAATCACTGAGTGTTTTAAACTGTAACTTTAACAAGGAACAAAGTAAGCCCTCTGCGGATGATCGTGTGATCGAAACATGTAGGAACGTTTGAAGTGTTTTAATGTAAATTTTAGATTATTAAAGATTTTATATATATGTGCATTTGTTGGCTTTTTAATTTTATTAAAGTCTGCCCCATTACACTGGGTAATGATACATGCAGAGGTAATTTGATTATACATCAGGAAGCATCTTTCGCTGTGTCACTTTACATTGTTCATAATTTTATTGATTCCAGCTTTGTTATAGTAAGTGAAAGTCTATTGGTTCTATAAAGGTTATGAATGGTTTCGGAAAATTCGTGATTTTTTGGTGTGTTGCTTAAATAAACTACAAAATGCACGGTGCAACGATAAAGATATATATATATATATATATATATATATATATACATACACACACACACACACACCAGACAACTGGCCGGTGAAGAAAAACGAGTTAGTGAATTAATACTTAAAACAGTTTGCCAATTTTACAAACACCATTGACTACGGAAAAATGTAAACGAACAGTCAGTGCATAAACAGTAAACAAATCCGCAAAAATGTAATTACTGTATATATATATATACAGTAATTACATATATATATATATCATAAAGCATGTAGTATTACAGGATGTTATGAAGCATTCTGTAAATAATAATAATAATAATAATAATAATAATAATACACCAATGGATAAATCCCAGCTTGATCTCTGACAGTGAAGTTACTCACACCATCATAACAGAACCGATACTAGGAACATTTCTCCAGTCTCACATTCTATGCACAAAAGCATTCGTTTCTTTCTTTCGCCACGTTCTGATCTCTCGGTAAACAACGCTATTTAGCCACGTACCTGGCAACGCGAGGCCCTGCTTTTAGAACCTATATCAGTAACAATGTAAGAGGACGGAGCAGGAAGAAAAAGTGAGCAATTCGGAACGGTTGAGGAGAAACTGTATGGCTGCTGCTATAAACAGTGACTTCTGCATGATTTCCCAATATTTTTCCAAGCCTGTTATCCGTATTATATTGAGTTTTAGCGAGTGAGAAGCGTTTATTTGAAGTAAAAACGCAAAAATACGCAGTCTTCCGTAGATATGCGTACTGTACTTCTAAATATTGTGTGGGGATGGCGGTAGCACAGTGGTTAAGTTGCTGTGATACAAATCGGAAGGTCGCTGGTTCGATCCCAGCTGGTGTTATTGGATTTTTTATTGACATAAAATCCTTCCGATCGCACTATGATCCTGGGGTCGACTCAGCATCTAACAGAAATGAGTACCAGGAACATTTCCTGGGGGTGAAGGCGGCCAGTGCATAAAGCTGTCGACCTACCATCATTCTGTGCCGCTGTCGTGAAATCTGTGAGCCTTAACTTCCTGGAACCCATCGAGCCTGTAACGGAACTGCTTTACCTTTTACTTCTAAATATTGTGTTACAGAGTGACAAAACCTTTAATACTACAGAAAATAGCATCTAGATATTAAAATCAATTCATGTTATTTTTAAATGGCTTTTTAAATTTATTCCAGTCTCACCCACATCTCTGGTACAATAACAATTCGCTCTAATAGCCATGGCTACTAAACATACACAAATAGAATGTGCATACTGGGAAGCGTGTGGTTGTTCTCTACTAGGGCTTTATAGACACCATACATGCAGTCTTGCGCTCTGTAGACTTACTGAATAGGAATGCAATCTGGATACTGGAATTAGTGAGGAAAGCAAGCCTCGAATTGCAAGAATGTAATTACAAGCAAATGTAATTCAAGGGGGATTTAGTGTAAATAATTGAATTGATGTGAAGTGAAGTGAAGTGATCTGGAGTGAACTGACGTGAATTATGTGAATTGATTTTGCTTTGAAGTGAAGTGAAGTGAAGTGCAGTGAGCTGCGGCGAAGTTCTAGGGGAAAAAAGTACCATGCACATTAGGGTGACCTGTTACTGAGGGTACTTGATTGTATTGTGACTAATTCATTTGGTTTGTATCTGTTTTACTGCGGTTCTTTTAATTTGTTTCGTAATGCGTGGGAGTTTCTTAAATTTCGTGAGGCTTTTGGTAATACGTGTACTTGTATTTACTGTGTTTGGTATTGTTTGTATTGTGTTCTCGTATTTTTTCATTTATGTCTATTCATGTTTATTTACTTTTTCTGTACTAGTGTAAGGATTACGGCCACCGAGTGAAAACTCAATTGCAGTTAGTGATAATAATAATAATAATTATTATTATTATTATTATTATTTAGATAAGTAGGCATTTTTTCAGTTATTTAGTCATTTGTTTTAACTTGATGGAATCACCATTTAATAGGTTTATGGCGTCTAAACTATTACTTCAGCGAAAAGTGACCATATACCATAACTTCAAACAGCATGTCGTCGTCAAACAAGCACAGAAGGCAAGCTCTGACAATGTAAGAGCATTTACCGCAGGACTGCTTTCAACGCGCCTGAACTACATCTAAATTTATTTTGCTTCTTTCGGAAAAAAAAAACCGTCAAAGACAGGCCTGACAACCCAATACCTTTAAAACACTTTTGTTCAATAACATGGCGTCGTCGCGAACTTCCCCTAGCAGCAAGGAAAAGCAACCCGCAACACGTGCGTACACAACACACACACACACACACACACACACACACAACTACCTGGAAATGTTGCTAAGTGGAGAGAATTGCCGGGGTTGTAAGGGACAATGAAAGGGAGTAACGGAAAGAGAAAAGGGGAAAAAAGGAACGAGAGGACGAAGACGGAAGGAGGAGAAATATAATAATTGAAAGTACCGTAGGAAGAAGAGAAAAAAAGAGCAGAAAACGAATAAACAATTTGCAGAAGGACGCTCACAATAACAGAGAGAAGAACAAGTAAGAGAAAAGTTGGATATAAAAATTTGCAGGACGAGAATTTCAGAACTGGGGCAAATTGTTGGGTACATTTTGATACATCTGAGGCGTCATTGAGGAGACAACGTACATTTTCCTGAAAGAAAGTGCGGTGACATGACGTCATTACGGCCCCTTTGAAACTAATGTAGCCATTTCTATTGTTGTGAAGATTAAATGATACATGTTTAGCTTTATTAAACCCCCCCCCCAAAAAAAGAAAAATGTCATGTACCCAACAAAGTACATATTACATTGTATTGTGCATAATCATACAAATTACAGTCACTAAACTGGTTCGATCTTAGCTGCTGTCATTTGAATTTTTCACTGACATAAAATCATTCCGATCGCACTATGGCCCTGGGGTCGACTCAGCCTCTAACAGAAATGAGTACCAGGAGCATTTCCTGGGGGTAAAGGCGGTCGGTGCGTAAGGCTGACATCCTTACCAACATCCTGTGCCGTTGTCATGAAAGCTGGGAAATGTAACTTCCTGGAACCCTCTAGGCCACTGCAGGCCTGTAACGGGACTGCTTTAACTTTTACAGTCACTAAAAGCGTAAACCGAATTGAACGATAATGGTATTTATTAAATGGATCTAATGAAATTGATGTGTTTTATTACACAGCAATCTGTACTTACAAACACAATTCTTATAATAAGACCAACTAGATGCACTAATTTCTCAAATTTATTTTTGGAATAAAACACTGTCATGTTTCGGACAGTTCATCTGTGCATCATCAGGAGTTTTTCACTGTACACAGCAACGTTATGTGTTTCATATAGCTTGTTCGCAAGCTGTCAGCAAACCTGTATGTACTGCTGTGTGTATAGTGAAAAAATTCCTGATGATGGACAGAGAAACTCTCCGAAACATGTAGAGTTTCAATCCAAAAACGAATTTGAGAAATTAGTGCATGTAGTTATTTTTATTATGAGAATGTGTCACGATGCACGGTCACCTGAACGTCAAATTGCAAACACAAATCCAGTCCTATGCTAAAACATTAACCTGTTAGAGGAATTCCAACACATCAGTCACACAGCCTACTGATTTTCGTCATTAAAAACTTCATAGTTTCCATGGCTTCATATAACAAAAATGTCCTTTTGATCATAATTTAACGTTAATTATTAATATTCACAATCTATAGAGTTTTTCATGTACTCTACAAACAGTACTTCCAATTCGTTCAGTTCAAGGCCTCAGTAAAAGTGCCTAAGCCAATACGTTCTTCGCACACCGGATGTTACTGTAATAAACCACATTTAAAAGACAGTGGCACTCTTGTGCTTTACGGAAGAAGCGAAATTTATATTCTTACGAACACTAAAGGGGCGGATATTGAGCTACGCCCATCACTACCTGCTTTGAATTATCTTTGAATTTGTTACTGAAGAACGCTGCAAATTTCAAAGATTACGTAAAGTCGGCAGTAGATAAAGAAATAATTATGGACCGTTGAAGGACTGATATTGGAAAGAATGAAAACGAATACCTCAAAGGAAACTTTTTTCCAGTGTCGTTTTGTTTACCAAATATCCCACAAGGGCCAGTCTGGAATATAGAGCAAGCATCCGTGATGAATAGTCAACGACTGCCCTCCTGGAGTATGGAAAAACCCGTCAGATTGGTCATCGTTTGTATGTGGAAAAGTGTAACAAATCATACATACATGCACACATACATACTCACGCATTAATTTACAGTAACACATGCTTCGGATTGACGTAAAATACTGAAATAATGTTTGTGCACCGAAATGCAGGTAATGTCAAAACAATGGCTTATAGGATAAAGTTGTACAGTGGTGTATGCTACAACGGAAGATGCTACAACGAATGAATGCTACAACGAGCAGTTTTTATCAATAAAATCAGAATGTTACAACGAACGCGGAGGAATAATATCGGCCGACGTAGCACGCGCTTGCGCATGACGTGTCGGGCTTCCCCGTGTCTGTCATCACCTTTGTTATCGTTTGTAAGGTTCAGTTATCAGTTTAGTTCAGTTATTTGCTTATTTTTAGAGTGTAAAAGAGGTAAATCAGGATGGTGGTAAGGTTGTCAGCCTTACGCACCGGCTGCTTTTTTACTCCCAAGAAATACTGCTGGTACTCATTTCTGTTAGAGACTGAGTCGACCCCAGGGCCATAGTGCGATCGGAAGGTTTATGTCAATGAAAAATTTCAATGAAGCCAGCTGGGATCGAAACAGCGACCTTCCGAAGTGTAGCACCGCACCTTAACCAGTATGCATTTATTTTCTGTCATATGCTTGCTACATCGCCACCTAACCTAACCTAACCTAACCTAACCTAACCTAACTTAACCCAACCTAACCTAACCGAACCTAATCTAACCTAACCTAACCTAACCTAACCTACTATAACCTAACCTAACCTACCATAACCTAACCTAATCTAACCTAACCTAACCGAACCTAATCTAACCTAACTTAACCTAACCTAACCTAACCTAACCTAACCTACCATAACCTAACCTAACCTAACCTAACCACTGTGCTACAGCGGTTCCCATTTGTACAGCGTATAAAAGTTAAATAAATTTATTTTTATGTCGTATTCACGCTTATATTTTCGATTTTTTGTTATATTTTTCCTGTTTAAATCGTTGTGTTGGATGCTATCTTTGTTCTAGATTGTGGGCCTGGAACGGATTGCTCCTAAATACATATACTTCCATGTATTCTAGAACGAACAGATGCTATAACGAACGAGGTTCTAGAACCAATTACGTTCGTTCTAGCATACACCACTGTATTATACTTCTTGTGAATGTAAAGAAGACACTGCAGGATCATATACGATCCTGACGACAGCCCACGTCTATCGCACATACGGCTATCCGGTGTCTCTGTTTGTTCAGCTTCAATTTTTTTCAGTACAGACTGAAACACATTTTAAATGCATTTCTTCAGCCCTCAGTTAGGAAAGCTAGTACTAATTTGCTGAGATGGACTCTTTTCAGAGAGCGGTTTCATTCACTGGACCAGTACTAGGTTCTTTTAAAGAACGGGAATCCGTAGATATCCGGTCACTCTTTCACCTAAAGACGGAAATAATCCAATTTTACTAAGTTGTTCTTTTTCGCACGAGGAAATTGAAAACACACTTAACCCTTATCTTGCTAACGTGGAGAATATAGTGAGCTCCTAATAATGCCAGCAAATGGCAGATGGGATTTAATTCGGCGTTTAAAGGGTTAATTGGGGGAATACGTGGAGCCTTTCGGCTCAGAAAGTTTTATATTCCTGTCTGTATTTTAACCCTATAAAGGCAATGTGGAATAAAAGTAACATACAGTACAAGGTTGGGGGGGTCACCTAATTTTCTTATTAATATTTACTGCACCAACCTAATTAATGTTAATTAATTATGCAACTTTTAACAAAAAAATTATATTCTAACACAACAATATTGATATAATTAAATATTAAACGTTTCTGTGATTACTTGCGTCTTACGATACTATTACTGAAATCTGGGATCAGATTTTTAAATCCCAATAACACATGTTCCAAGCAAATAAAATTCACAAAAGTTAACAAATGTTTCCGGAAAGAACACAGTAATTAAAACCAGTAACTTTCAGCCAATCAAAATTGCCCCTATAGTTCACGGGGACAGCAGTAGTACAGTGGTTAAGGTACTGCGCTACAAATTGGAAGGTCGCCGGTTCGATCCCAGATGGTGTCATTGAAATTTTTAATTGACATAATCCTTCCGATCGCACTATGGCTCTGGGGCCGACTCAGCCTCTAACGGAAATGAGTACCAGCAGTATTTCCTGGGGGTAAAGGCAGCCGGTGCGTGAGACTGACAACCTTACCACCATCCTGGGCCATTGTCACGTAAACCGGGTACCTTAACTTCCTGGAACCCTCTGAGCCACTCCGGTCTTTTAACGGGACTGCTTTACCTTTACCTTTACCTTTAGTTCACAACATTTATTTTTTTGTTTTTGATAATTTAAATTTTTGTTTCACTCCTACAAACCGTTTCTTCAAATAAGAGAAACTACAATGACGCTTTAAATCGGTTTTTGCCAGTCCTCGCACTGTTATCACTTAAGTCCTAAAATAGCAGCATTATCTCTTCATCCTGCACGTAATGGGGTCCAAATGTCGAAGATTGTTTGCCTACAGATTTTACTGGCAGTATTTTCAGCAGAGTATTGCATACACCACGAACGGATAATTAAGTCACATTGGACAAAGATTTTACGCCAGACACATAATTGGTATGTACGTGACCAGAACGAAAAATTTACAGGGAAGTGTTACTGAAAATAAACTACTGACGTGACCTATAAATCAGTTCAGTCAGCAATGATCCATAATATTTTAAAATGCTACTACACTTGACTGCATTGCAAATTACAACTAAACAATTTAGGCGACTGGATTTTGCCTGTTGTTTGATATGGCTCTGAAACTTGGTCTCCTGCATTAAGAGAAGAATGTGGGCTGCGGAGTTTCGACAACAGGGTGTTGGGAAAGAACATCTAATGGATCTTCATGATTCATTATCACTGTTAGATATTATTAAGGAAATAATTTCGATTCTAACGTAGGATATTTGTAGAGCATAAATAAGAAAAGTCGATACATGGGGTTTGGGCAATCTGTAGGCAATGACCGTTAAGAAGGTCTTGGTGTTCGCGTAAATATAATATTAAAATGGAAGTTGAAGAAACTGTGTGGAAGATCGTGCACTGGATTCATCCACCTAAGAATAGGTAACAGTGTAGTGAATTGTGTAAATTGGTTATAATCCTTCGTTTTCCACGAGGGAAAACTTTGGACAAGACAAGGAAATACCACCTGCTCGAAAGGACTCTACCTGTTTGTTTTACTGTACTGTGGTTGTTTTAACTTGTTTTGTAATGTGTGGGTGTTTTGGTAATGTATGTATCGTGTTTTGTTTTATTTTCACTGTGTTTTTTATTGTTTTATTTATGTATATTTATTCTTATTTGTTTTGTCTGTAATAGTGTAAGGACTACTGCCACAGGGTGACAACTCAATTGCAGTAAGTAAGTAAGTAAGTTAGTTAGTTAGTTAGTTAGTAAGTAAATAATTAAGTACGTAAGCAAGTAAGTAAGCAAGTTAGTTAGTTAGTAATTAAGTAAGTAATTTATTAAGTAAGTAATTAAGTAATAAATTAAGTTAGTAATTTAGTAAGTGAGTAATTCAGTAATTAAGTTAGTAACTAAGTAAGTAAGCAAGTAAGTTAGTAAGTAAGTAATTAAGTAAGTAAGTTAGTAAGTGAGTAATTAAGTAATTAATTAAGTTAGTAACTAAGTAAGTAAGCAAGTAAGTTACTAAGTAAGTAATTAAGTAAGTGAGCAAGTAAATTAGTAAACAAGTTAGTAAATAAGTAATTAAGTATGCAAGTAAATAAGAAAATAATAAGTATGTAATTAAGGAAGTAATAAGTACTAAGTATTAATAATAATAATAATAATAAAAATCTGTTTTGCTTACAGGACGACGCACCAAGTTCAGAACCCTTGAAATACTGCGCTCATTCTTTAATTTCGACAGGTAATTTCTGTTGGCATAATAAGGTAAAAATACACGATAAAATATTTAACGACTACTTTTAGATTCACTTGTCTACGTAAAAGATTTGATTTGAATAATCCAAAACGGTCGACGGTATGGAAGATCAACCAAGTTGAGAGGTTAAGAGCCACAAATAACCGACTGCCCTTTGAAGTTGTGTTTTACAACCGTTTCATTATGGACAGTCTAACCATTCATTTACATGGTTTATATTTCGCTTTCCTGTAGCTAACTTTGTTTACGTGTCTGTTGTTTTATTCATGACAATCTGCCCTTTGGTGTTCTGATGAAATTGGGTGGGTAGGCAAGTAGGAGCTGGACCCTAGCAACTCCTTTGCAAGAATTCTTTCAGTTACGTGAAATTGAACTAGAAAACAGACCTCAAAAAGGAAGTACAGACCTTGTAATTTGTGTGCGCCTGCAATCAAAAGAACTACAGAATTTCTCATTTAAATTTTTCATTCTTTGAAGTTTTAATGGAATCAGCATTATCACAAAATATGTGATCTCAAAAAAATAAGTGAAAGAAACTTGATTTCACTTTGTCTTATATTTGTGTTTTCTTGCCACTCAGATCGTGTTTCCCTTTTATTATTATTCTATGCTGTTATCTTATACATATTGTAATTAATTGCTTATAATCACTTGGATCTCCATCTTCTGGTTCGTCACTCAGTGTAGTCCGTTACAGTTGTTTTATTTTCGAAATATAATCCGCTATTTTCATTGCTCTGTTTGAACGAGAAATTTCTGTTTTCCTCCCCATGAACGCTGAAGAAGACACACTTCTGGCATAAGAATCAGTTCCGCCCGCTAAGAATTCCCTGGGCCGATAAACCAAGACTCTACCGTGACCTCCTGGACGTGGCAAGCCGGTAATTTAACCGTTTCTCCTAACACAACGGTCTGATTGCACAGCCCTCGACTGATGGCCGATGTCACGCATAACCACCTGATGGCTCGCAGGTTCTGTATTCACCACCAACCCCACACAAGGGTTACATTTGAATATTTTTCATAATTTCCATGCTGAATCGTGTCAAATGCCTCAGAACCGTAATCGCAAAATTCAACACCACGAGAAATTCTAAAATTAATATATATCTCAGCCTTTTTCACAATAGCCTTCACTAGATCATATCCTGAGGGGGTCAAAAACAATCCCTATTTCATAATGCCTTTCTATATAAAAATGATCATAATTCATAAAGCAAGACAAATAAATCGTCGGCCGTACCGTACTATGAGACAATATATTTTTCCATGTCACTCATTTATTATACCAACTAATGAATTTATATAAAATGAATACATTAAAACACTAAAACTGCTCCGACATGTTTCGGCCCTAAGACCATCATCAGGAACTATATTTCTTTACCTTGCTAAAGTCACATTAAAAGCCACATTAAAACCAGTCATAAATTAACTTCGTTGTGTTAGTAGGGTATTGTGGCAGCATGCCATGTTGTG
>Ga0136643_10018307_pt1 | contig 10558 bp, 8 predicted proteins | sample TergutLab28metaG_FD_96883 | JGI IMG/M metagenome (GOLD analysis project Ga0136643, IMG submission 96883) | Labiotermes labralis P1 segment gut microbial communities from Petit-Saut dam, French Guiana - Lab288 P1 (version 3) (version 3) | ecosystem: Host-associated > Arthropoda: Insects >... | reverse complement strand
TTAAACATATTAAACTTTTTTGTTTTGTGTCAAAAGGGGGTTTAGGGCGGGCGAGGAAAGGGGGGAGGGGGGGGGGGGGGGGCTTTTGAGAGTGTGGTAATGAACCGTCGGGCTCAATATGCGTGGAATTTATTGGGAAGCTGAGGAACTGTTAGCTTTTCAGTAGAGAGTCCTGCGTATAATTGGTTATTCCGTTTCCCCAATTTGATTTTATGAACTAGAATGGATTTATTACGCAGTGGCGAAGGTCAAGATGACGTACTGCCCTGTGCACACGCATGGGACAGTGCAGCACCACCCTCAACTGCCGGCAGAAGGCTGTTTCCCTGTGGGTTAAGCAGGCCAGAGCGAGGCCGACCATCCATTAACGAGGTGAAGAATGAGTAGAGCTATATAGCCTACCTCCATTCTTTTCATAACGTGGACAGGGCCAGCTTTACCTTTACATTTACCTCATTAAGTTGTACCTGCAAAATAAAATGCACGTTCAAACATTACTGCGTCGCACAAATTGACCTTCATAAGAAGGAAGGAAAATTACAAGAGCATACAGAACATGACGTCGCAGGGCGTCTCACGAGTGTTACGGTTGTTATGAAGGACTGAAGAATACCGAGACAGTCCGGACTACAGGACGTCCGGCGGAGGTGCGAATGGGTGCAGATGATGGGCAGGAGAGCAGGACGGTTAGTGTCCGGGGTATCCAGGCGCATTTGCAGGAGAATAGTGAGCAGCTGTGGGCCGGATTGAACTGGCTTACCATAGGTTGCAGTGGTGGATTCCGTAACAGGCTAGCCAAGACAGGTTGCTTGCAGTAGTGACATAGCGACGGTGGGCAGCAGACAGGAAGAGCACGTCTGTGGAGGCTCAGGATGAAATGTGTGGGCAGACAGTTCTGTGTCTGAAAGGGACGTGGCTGGGAGATCGCTGCACCCTAGTGGCCAGGATCCCTGTTGCAGTGAGCTGTAAGTGCAGACAGCTTGGACACAAATCCAGACAGGTTACAGGAAGTCAGCCCACATTCAGCCAGCTGTCCAAGGTGTTCAACGGTGAAGAGCGGACAGAGCAGCAAGAGGCGACGGCCATCTGCACATAACCGTGCCGTTTGTATGTGCAGCCCTGTGCGGTGTGTGCGTAACAGCACAGCGAATTTCGAGCGCTAGATCAACAGCGCTACATTCTCCTGCACACAGCCTTCCACAAGGAATATAAACTACGATTTTGGAAAGCCGTTTGGGAATGTGCCTCATCGGTGATGCGAGTCTCAGCACGCGTTGCGGCGGTATTTTCCCACATAAGCGTAACATTTACCGTTCAGTATGACAGGCCTACCTGTAACAGAGCGGGAAGGAAACTTACTCCGTCACATATTTTGCATTTCCGATAGCGGACAATCCACGCAGTTCAGCCATATGCATAGGATAACAACAGTATCTCCGTGTTAAGGCGGAGTTGATATCGGCTTCTGTCAACATCAGCCCGGCAGAGGGTTGTCCAAATTACGAAGTTAACGAATACATTCTGAAAGGTGCAGTGTAGGAATTAGCACGAAACTGGGGGCATCTGATGGCACGAAAGGCCATAATTCGTTACTTTAACTCTTCAGTGCCCAGTGTTAGCTGCTTGGACCGCGTGTTTTAACACGGAAAATTTCCACGTGCCCACACAATGTATTTATGTGTTTTACGTGAATCTGAGAACAAACAGCCATTATTTCTCTGTACAGCATTAACTGACTGTTTTTTTTATAACAGAGATTTAACCCTCTACAGCCCAGCGGTCAATATATGTACAACCAGTTTAACATTCAACAATTCTACGTTCTGCCCACACAGTGTATTTATGTGTTCTGTGTGGATCTGAGAACAAACAGCCATTATTTCTCTATACTACATTAACTGAATGGTTTCTTAAACCGAGATACAGTGTGTTTACTGCGCGGTACGAGACGAGTCTTTATATACTTTCAGATTAATTTCAGTCTGTAGGTTACCAGGCAAGGCCCGCATGACCTGGTAAACGTAGGCTGGATCCAAGGTACAGCGTTAGGAACAGAAGACTGTCTGGTGATGGAAGGTGCAGTGGTGCAGCTGGTGACATAGCGAATCGTTCGTAATGGATGTCATTATACTAAAAACAGTACTGTCAGCACAACTAACCTGTATGTTCTTTAACATGGCTTCATGTTTCAAAGTTGCAATGTCATCAGGCTAAAATTGGAAATTATTTTGATTCGTATTGTTTATGGAAGGAAGGGGGGGGGAGGCAGTAAGGCTGACATTTGATATCTGTGCGAGGCCTGTCTTTGGGCGCAAATTTTGCGGAAAATCTCGTCCCCAACGGGATTCGATCCCGGGTCGTCCAGCCCGTAGTTAGTCGCTATACCGACTGAGCTACCCGGCCCACAACTTTTAATGTAGCAATATGAATACTGAAGACGGTAAACGTGGCATTGAAAATGCTGGTCACCCCTGCGTGCACCTTTGCACCGATTTCCAAGAATATGAAACACTTCTGGCCGTAACAATGGGATGGGTCGAAGGTCACGTAGCGCCATTCGCTTCACCAGTACAGTGGCTGCCTGTGGGGAGACAAACGTGAGGGAACTGCGTAATGAAGGGGTCGTCCTTAGCAGTAGGCGTCCGCCTTGTTCGGCGACTTGTGTAGCGTCTGATTTATGTGTATGTAGGTGCAATGCGGAAATGACAATACGGCTTGTTGCCACGCAGCGGTAAGGACTGCCTGCTGCAGCTTGGCTTATTGCTAATGCAAGTCCCCGTGCGCAGTGGTGCTGCTTCATGTCGCGTGTTGTGTTGAGGCTACGGACGGTAAGGCTCCATATAGCTCTGAATGTACTGCAGATACAGTCCGGGACAGTCGACAAGGAGTGGTCCTCCAGCTTGTGCGGAACACTGACAGTTCCTCACTCCGTAATTCATGCATGTCGCATAATATTGCACATGGATTCACAAACACCAAGCGACGGGCTATTGTGAACGCGGTTATGAACATTCAGATTCCAAAAATGTCGGAGAATTTATTGTGCTGATGCCATTGGTCGCTCGGTGCAAGATGCTGCAGAGCCACTTGCACAGAGCTGTAGCGTGTATATATCTATATATACATAGTCACGAACACAACAAAATTACAATTAGTAGCGATATATAATATACAACTACATGTTTCGGCCCTGTATGTAGGCCACCATCAGGTTGTCCAAAGAACTTATTAAGCGACTACACAGTATATGTGGTAATTTTGGAAGGGGGACGAGATTTGGTCTTACATCATAAATCGTAGGACTAGTCAAAGTTGCCAACATTTATACTGGTGCGTACTTCATCGCGTGAATGCATAGGTGTTCATGTTATGATCCTATCATGCGATTAACTAAACATGTTAAGGAGTTACATCAAGTGCGAGCTTCTTACAAACCTAACATGCAAATTAGGTAGTAAAACCATCGTACTGAGGAGTTTCATCAAGTGCAAACTTCAACGTTTGTGTGAAAAACATACATTAGATTACATGTGTTATGTTGACACACCTTAAGACTGGGGTCTCGTCTTCGAGTCCTGTTTCAGGAATTTTTTCCCGGCTTTTCCTCTGTTACGTTTTCCAAGACAAGTGTTTTGGAAGGTGAAGACAAACACGATGCCTGACTAAAATAATTTCCAGACCGTCTTTTTTGCGTCTACTCGAGCATGGCAGCTTTATGGCATAGAAAACTTGCAACTACCGTGACATACCGTGACAGCTGCGGTGCTGAGGAACACCATAAAAGGGACACTGTCCAGTTAATGCCAACGATGTTGGATTGCAAAGCAAAGAAATGCAGACGTGTCACCTGCAGAACGGGTGCGGAAGGTGCTGCACATGACCGCCGTTCTTTTTCAAGTATTTCCTTCTGGCAATAAATGATGTAGGTAATCAGGTGAAGCAGGATAGCAGCCCTTGCGATCTGTGATGCACTGTGTCCTTTGTTCTCAAAAACTTACAAGTTTTCCCCGTGCACACCTAAATGTACTGCTCACGGTCACACCACCAAGAACAGCGCGTCTTTCCCTCTGCCGATTCTCACAAAACTCGGCCATTTCCCGTACCGAATTCTATTAAAGTGGAGACCAATATGTAGAAATAGCGTCACTAAGTCCGTATGGAACCTGCGCACTTTGACGTCTTCACTTCGGCGACTGCCAGCACTCACGTTTGATCAGCGGCCTTGCGTGCTGATTTTGATACCGAATTCACCCACACAGTCACAAAACACACAATATTACTGGCAGCAGTTTTTGTATGCCCGTAAGAACAGCGTCATTGTCACAGGGACCAGTCAGACAAAAGTCACGCAGTCTGGACGGTAACCTGTGTGGAACTTTGTTACTGAAGATCTTGAAAATCCGACAAAGGCTTTAGTGACTGTACCATGTCACAGTGGGCAGACAGACAAACGGACGTCGTCGCCATGTATGGCGTTTTGTTTGGTACAAGACGACAAAAAGGGTCGAGTATGTTATCTAAACTAAATATGCTGCTCGTTCTGAAACACAAACTGGAAGCACAAACACACTTTTCCTCCATTTAGTGCGTTGGTTTTGCCATATTTATAAGATGCGCTAAATTCAGACAGATTTGTCGGTGAGAGGAAACAAACATGACGTAATTCCGGTCTGTCACTTTTACGTCACCATCTGAGGGATTTGTGTGTTGCTACGAGAATATTATTTGTGGAAGTGAAACGGACTTATGTTAGGGGGGAAGTTGTGCGGAAAAGACAGAGCGTAGTGACTTCGGGGGAAGGAGCGACAGACTGCAAACACAGCCGCGTGACTGCAAACACAACCACATGACAGCAAACACAGGCGCATGACATACACCAAACTTGAGAGCATAGCAAAGTGACAGTCAACCCCAGTGAAACCATTCTGTGTAAACCGAACGCAGTATTGCGTGCAGCAGCACGTATCTTCCAATGCCGACATTTTTTGCTGCTATTCGTAACTACATCCTTATATGGGAATCACAAAATAAAGAAGGAAATATTGTGCGTAATTTCAGGTTTCCGCCGTAAACAAGAGGAGAGCTGCTCTTCAGAGTTGTTACGCAGCCTGTAGTGCTAATTCCTTACCGACCTTTCGGGACAGCCTGTCGTTCTCATCTTCAAGTGTCAATAAACCCAGAGTCTGTTCTTGGACTTCTTGACACTTGAAGATGTTGCCTTAGGTTGCCCCGAAACGGCGGTAAGGAATTGCCACTGTACACTGCAAATTTCAGAGACGTAAATGTCGTTATGCAGAAAGTGATTAGGCTAACTCTCATTGTGACAATTGCAAGTATTTTCTTGTTACACAGGCTGAAAGGAAGCATGTCAGGCAACGCGCGCAATTTAAACAACATCGAGACGCGAGCCGTCATGAAGTCCCCCCCCCCCTGCAAGGCAAGGCGCCGAAGAAAATTCACGCCATTCCGACAGAAACATTAGAGGACAATGCACCATCGTATGCCACCGTCAAAACTGGGAGGCCCAGTTTAAACGTGGTGATTTTTCCACTTTTGATACGCCTCGTCCTGGACGACCCAAAACAGTGACCACCCCGGAGAATAATGATCAAATTCACGAGCTAATCTTGGAAGACCGCCGGATTTCGGCTAAATCAACAGCTGAGCAACTGGGCATCTCACGTGAGCGGGTTAGGTCCATCATTCATGAAGATTTGGACATGCGGAAGATCTCCGCGAAGTAGGTCCCGAAATGCCTGAACGCGGATCAAAAACGTCAACGGTGCCAGTCGTCTGAGCAAATTTTGGATTTTTTTAGCGCGATCCAAATGATTTCCTATCGCGATTGGTGACCATGGACGAAACCTGGTTATATCACTATGACTCGGAGACAAAGCAACAATGAATGGAGTGGCGGCTTAGCGGCTCACCCTGCCCCAAAAATTCCGAGTGCGAAAATCGGCTGGAAAAGTTCTCGCCTCGATTTTTTTTTTGGGTAAGGACGGCATCCTCCACATTGATTATCTTCCAAAGGGCCAAACTTTCAAGGCGGAGTATTACTCATCTCTGCTGGTGCAATTGAAGCAATTTTGAAGGAAAAACGCCGCGGGAAGTCACCAAGGGTGTGATCTTCTTGCACGCAATGCCCCGGCTCACCGGGCACTTGCAACTCAGAAGAAACTGGCCTACCTTGGCTTCCACTGTCTTGATCACCCACTCTATTCTCCGATCTGGTCCCGTCGCACTGCCACCTGTTACTGGACTGAAAAACCAATTGAAAATTCGCCATTCTTCGTCCTACGAGGAGGTCATTGCTGCCGCGGAGACCTGGTTGGACGGACAACGTTCTGAATATTTTTGAGTGACTTGCAAAAGTTAGAGCAACGGGCTAAGAAGTTTATTGAGCTTCGTGGGGAGTATGTTGAATAAATCCCGAGTTTGGTCGCTTTAGCTTGTTTCCTTCCTGGTCGGGCTAAGGACTTATCAACACCCCGTCGTAAAGAGTATCCTTCAACAGGCACATGTTCACGAAACGCGTAACGTTGTGTTACCGCACTGATAACCTCGCAGGCGGTGTGACATGCTCCCTGTAGTTCTCTGGAATGCTGCACGCACCGCACTGGCATCGCAGGCAAATCGTCTGCTCGGTATTTTGTTGCGTGTGGGTTTGCGGTGGCTGGCTGGCTTTAGAATGCGACTCTGCCAGGTCGATGGTTTAAATCAGGAAGGCATTCGCTGTGCAGTGCCGCTCTCAGAACGCCCCTTGGCAATTGCTACTGACAGTTGCCAATTACCTTGCCGCGAAATGTAATAATCGCTGATCGTCAGGACCCCGGTCTCACAGCAGTTTTGCCATGAGAACCTTCCGGAGATACTGTCAAAGTATCGCACACTGTTGCAATATTTTCACTGTCGGCTGAACTGCGTGCTATTTCACATGTGCCCTAGTTGAAGTGTTGCACACTTCTGTCGCCCGTAGACTTATCACGCAGCTCTGTAAATGCTACCGGTTCTTGTGCTGATGGTTTACATTAATTTCTGCAGTACCTCCAGCACGTTCTCTGATCTTGCGTAACACTTAACAATCCTGTGATGATGATGATCAAACGGTAATTACAGTGACGTCATTTTCATTTACTCTGGTGCTGGCATTTAGCGGAGTGCCTCAGCACTAAGTGCGATGCTCATTTGTCATCCGGCTTCGCTCCCATACATCTAACAAAATCATGGCATGCTGTCTTGATGTCTGGGCGCATTTTTGGCATTCGACTCGTGTACATATTTCTGGAACACCACGTCTTCTTTGATATTTCACGCGACGTATAATTAAACCGCGGGCCGTATAATTTATGCGATACATCAGTCAGTGTCTGTGGACTGCGCACTGTAATGTTGTGCTTGGATTTGAAGAAGTATGTGACTGAAATTCTGTTTGTTATCCAACGTCGTGAAATTGTGTAATACGGAGTGACCGGTGTGGCTGTTCGAACATTACTTCGTTATTCATCAGAAAGAGAGGCGAGAAAAGTAGTGCTGATTATAACCACGATTTGACATCGCAAACAAACACTTCATACAACACTGAGCTCTGCTTTGACTCAGATTGCAGCAGCTTACCAACTTAACGCAGCACGTGGTTGCTGCCGTACCGAACGATCCATACTGATGTCATATATTGTCTGGAATTTCCGCGTGTTAACATTCACTGGCTACTTTCCAGCTGGGACATCTGATATTAAGTGTTCAGCTTTGTTTGTAAGCAACGATTTGACTTAAAATTTTAGGGTGTCTGTACTTAATGTGTTATCATGTGAACGAGATCTCGTATTTTCTGAGACACTATTAGCTGTATATACTCGTAAAAACCTTTATGGGTCACAGCCTGAAGGTGGCTTTACGAAAATAGCCGAAACATCTCGTTGTAATGATATTTCAATTACCTTTCAATTGTGTTTACACAATAAAGTCTGTGTTGGACTGTACAATTATATACATTGTGTTGGACTGTACAGTTATATACATTCTGTTGGACTGTACAATTATATACATTCTGTTGGACTGTACAATTATGTACATTCTGTTGGACTGTACGGTTATATACATTCTGTTCGACTGTACAATTATATACATTTCACGTATTACCCATTTCACAGTACATTTGTCGCGAAATTTACTCTCATTCTCTCTGCGCAGTGACGCAGATAGCGTCAAACCTAACACGCTAATTTTTGTGATTAACATTGTTGTTATAATTGTAATAAAGTAATTCAGTTACCTTCTCGGCGGCCGGTAACAGCGTCGTTAAACACGCATACAGAAATTATAAAGCTACGATGGCGTAATAATCCCAGTTGCCAGTAAAATTAGTTAGGCTTCTGTGAAGGCGGCGTCATGTTGGTAAACCTGCAGCATGCATTGACATTTCTGGACAGCTGTCAAGATAGGGCGTCAGGTGTCGGTCAGAGTCTGAACCAGACCCTGTAGAAGCGTCTGCAGTGACGCTGCCTGTATTTAAGACTGCTGTGGAGCACATAACACAGATTCCGTGCTTTAGAACATTCCTCACATTTCGAAAGCCCAGCTTCGATTTCAGGCCGTCATTGTGAGCCTTCCGGTGGATGAAGCGGCATTTGGATAGCTTCCTGTCCCAGTAGCTGACCCTCCCGCGGTCGGTCAGTGGCCGACAGCAACGTTATGTCGTGTCAGCTGCAACCTAACTTAATAACTGCAGGCACTATCAACTAACATGCCGAAGCAATGGAAGATTCCAGTGATGGGTGGGCCTTGTGCTTGAGTCGCACTGGCAAATTCCGTACGCCACTATACGACTGCCGCCATGTACACTCATGAACAGGATCAGGCACAGCAGTCAAGGTCATCCACTGATGTGTCACTCCGTTAGTGAGACTTACCGCATAAGTCTTATTTTGAGGAGAAAGCCACAGCTTGTCGCCTGTCTTTGGACAATCAGTCGAGGTAATCTTTGACCTACACCACGGCTTTGCCGAATTTGGCGTCGACCAGCCAGGGGTCTAGGGAGGCCAACATAAACGTGTTTAAATGGAATACGTATTTAGCGTTGATAGACACCGTTTTGCTGCAGTTCGTAACGTGAGGTGGTTCCAATCTGTCGGCGCTTGTGGCCGTCGGTTATTTTAAACTTGTTTCAGGATTGGCCATTATGAAGAGGCATAAATGTCGGTACAGTAATAAACATTAAAATATTCTTGGAGCAAGAAACAAAGAGCGGCCAGAGCTAAGGAAATGGCTGCTGCTGTCACGCAGCTCAGAATTGTGGTCTTTAGAGTGCCTCGTTATAATAAAGCTGAAAGTTCGCCTGCTCTTGCTGTGGGTCTGTTGGCATGGCAGCAGGCTGTTGGCAGTAGGGTTGAGAGGAGAATCTTTTGAGTAACGAGACAGGAAGGAGCTCGGGGAAAATTGCATGATGGGTAGCCGCGTAATTACGGCGTTCCGACTGATATTGTTAAGATAATGGAATTAAAGAGGAGAGCTTAGCGTGGCAGCATTACAGATGTTAGTGGCTGGACTTCAATGGAAGAGACAGCTTGGGAGACCTAAGCATAGATGGGAGGATAAACGTAAAATGCATATCAAAATATGGAGTGCTATAATATGGAGTGGCTGGTGAGTGACTTACGTACGGATTAGTTAACATCACAGGCAACAAAACAAAGGAGAGTTCGTGACGCCGTGCGGTCCTGGCTGCTGTTGGTGCGCCGAAATGTTAACATTAAGCAAGTTTTATGCTTTAGCACACAACAGATACACAGTGTGTTGTAATGTGCAGGGTGTGTGGTGTTTTGAGACAAATAAAATTCCAAAATTATGTGCCGGGGTAGCTCAGTCGGTATAGCGACTCACTACACGCTGCACGGACCGGGGATCGAAACCCGGTAAGGGGGAAAGCGAGATTTCTTACACCCGTCCAGATCTGGGACATTGCCGGGGGTTAATCAGCCGCTCCGTGGCGTACACAAATACCTCCATGTAGCGCGAAACCTAAGAAAGAGCACAGCTACACCTCTCGTCCATCTGTATGCTTTCATGGCAGGTTATAATGTGAACAGTATTTTACTATTTAATTCTTAAATATCACACACACACACAAACCACACACACAACCCGACACACACACACACACATCACACCACACACACACACACCACACACAGCCACACACACATCCACAAACACACCACACACATACACACATACACACGACACACACACACCCACACACACACACCCACACAAACACATCCAAACACACAAACACACCACACAGACACACCACATACACACCACACACCACACACAACCAAAACACACACACCACTCACACCCACACACACACCCACACACACACCCACACACGCCACACACACACACACCACACACACACACACACACCCACACACAACTCCACATACACACACACACACCCCTCACACACACAACCTTACACAACACACACGCATACACATACACACACACAACACACATGCACCAAACACACATACACACAACACACACGCAC
>Ga0136643_10018306_pt1 | contig 10558 bp, 11 predicted proteins | sample TergutLab28metaG_FD_96883 | JGI IMG/M metagenome (GOLD analysis project Ga0136643, IMG submission 96883) | Labiotermes labralis P1 segment gut microbial communities from Petit-Saut dam, French Guiana - Lab288 P1 (version 3) (version 3) | ecosystem: Host-associated > Arthropoda: Insects >... | reverse complement strand
GCCCACTCACCTCCCCGTGCTGTGTAGTGTACCCTGTCCCGACTACAAGTTTAACAAATTAAATGCGAAAAGGCTACGGTTTCGTTCCGTTTTGTGCCTTTCGCGGAAAGGCATGGTGTATTAAAATGAATAAGTATTTCTTCTATGCTTATGGCGGAAGCGCAAACCACGGTTGCGAGGCAATCGCAAGGTCTACGATTGATATACTGGGTTGCAGGCCGAAAATATACAGCCCAAACCTTGAACATGATAAAAAGTATGGGTTGAGTGAACTTGCCGATGTAAAAGAGATAAACAATATCCGTCCAAAATCGTTGCGTCATATCGCGTACTATATTAAAAAAAACTTGAGCAAAAGCTATGACCACTACTCCAGGTATATTTATAGCGATATGTTAAGTTCGTCCCCTGGCATCGCTCTTTCTATCGGTGGTGACAACTATTGCTATTCTTCCTCAGATTTCTTGGGCAGTGTAAATAAGCAACTGTGCGAAACTGGATTTAACACGGTGCTGTGGGGTTGCTCCATTGAACCGGAGTTGCTTAAAAACCCGAGTTTAGTTAAGGACATGAAGCGTTATTCGGTGATTACTCCGCGGGAGTCTATTACGTATCAGGCGTTAGTTGATGCTGGTGTATATGATAATGTATTCCTGCATGCAGACCCTGCTTTTGCTTTGGAAACACAGCATTTGCCGTTGCCTGAAAATTTTGCCGTGGATAACACTGTTGGGATAAATGTTAGTCCTCTTATACGAAAGTATTCTACAGGCGCTTCGGAGGTTGTTGAGAATTATACTCACCTTATCGAATGTATATTAAAAGATACTGATATGAATATCGCGTTCATCCCCCATGTAGTGATAAGTGGGAACGATGACTTAGAAATTCTCTCTAACTTTTATCGCAAATATGAGAAAACTAACAGAGTATGCTTGGTAGAGGATTGTAACTGTACACAGTTAAAGGGGTATATTTCGCGTTGCAGATTTTTTGTCGGCGCACGAACTCATGCCACTATTGCTGCTTATTCAAGTTGTATACCCACGCTTGTATCGGGTTATTCGGTGAAGGCTCGTGGTATTGCTAGAGACCTATTTGGAAGTGAAGAACACTATGTATTACCGGTGCAAAACATGAACAATATCAGAGACTTAGCAGAATGCTTTTTTTGGATTGTAGACAATGAGCAAAAAATCAAGGATCACTTGGTCGCTAAAATCCCGGTGCATATAGAAAGCGCGAAATCAGCTGTAAAATCACTACAAAGAGCAATAAACTTGTAGCAAAGGGAGTAAGAGTTGGGTTATCAAATAAAAATCGGCGTGATTCTGGCATATGCAACAATATGCGTAAACCTGCTATCTGGTATATTTTTTACACCGATACTAATACGCCAACTTGGACAGAGCGAATATGGTATGTATTCGCTTGCAGTATCTATAATGACATACTTAAGCCTTTTCCAATTCGGATTTGGAGCAACCTATCTTCGTTATTATGTTAAATTTACATCTGAAGAAAGTGAACAAAAAATAAAAGATTTAAATGGAATGTTTTTGATAATTTTTTCTGTAATGGCTTCCGTTGCTGTTGCAATAGGATTGATATTGCTTTTTAACGTGGAAGCATTCTTAGGAGGAAATGTAACTCCAGACGAGCATGTTATCATACAAAGGTTACTATCAATCTTGATTTTTCAACTCGCAATTTCAATTATAGGCATACCATTCTCCTCTCTTGTAACAGCCCATGAAAAGTTTATTTTTCAGAGAGGAATTCGACTGTGTGAGGTTATTGTTAGAGTAGCGATACTTTTGCCACTCTTATTGTCGGGGTTTAAATCAGTAGCAGTAGTAACTGTAACAACGGTTTTAATGACGATGGTTCTCCTTTTAGATATATGGTTATGTATTACACGATTAAAGGTAAGATTTAGATTTTCTAATTTCGACATAAAGCTCTTCAAAGAGATGGGTGGATTTGCATTCTTTATATTCTTGCAGGGTGTAATGGATATTTTTAATTGGCAGATGGATAAGTTTTTAGTTGCAAGATTCTGGGGCGCTAATCAAGTGGCCGTCTACGCTGTTGCGGCACACTTTAATATGATGCTTGTTTCTTTTTCGATTGCTATATCAGATTTTTTCATTCCTAAAGTGAACAAAGTTTCTGCGCAAAATCAAAGTAGCAAAATTTTTTCAGATCTTCTTGTGCTAACAGGGCGAATTCAATTCTTTATTATAGCGTTCATTATGATTTCATTTGTATTTTTCGGTAGGTCGGCAGTGTTCTTTTTTGCCGGTACAGGTTATGAAAACTCCTATTATATAGCTCTTTTGCTTATGGTTCCGCTTGTAATGCCTCTATCCATGACTCTTGTAAAACATATTCTTAGAGCTAAAGCTAAGCACCAAGTGTTAATCTCGCTTTCTGTTGGAGTATCTTTTTTAAACTTTTTGATAAGTATACCGCTTAGTAGGATGTATGGTGGGATTGGTGCTGCGATAGGAACATTTGTTGGAATAACTATAACCAATATCATTCAGTATATTTATGCTCAAAGAGTTGGAAACCTTGATGTAAAACGATGGATTAAGGAAATATATTCTATTATTCCTTCTTTTATTGTTCCAATCATATTTGGATTTATTATACTAATAGCTGTAGACACTTTTAATCTTGCTGCATTTTTGATTTGGGGTATACTGTTTTCATTTGTATACATAGTCTCTATTTGGCTGTTTGGAATGAATCACCAAGAGAAGATGTTTTTCATAACTCTATTCCAACGACTACCTGCCACTGGAAGAAAGTGATCCGCCGGGCTTCATGGATATGTGGCTTGAGCCTTTGAGAAAAAATATGTTTGACCTGGATAAATAAACTTGATATAATCTATATAGTAATTTTGGTGCAAAACACAGTTCTCTTGATTAAAGGAGATAGATATGCAGCTTCAAACCTTTCAGCTTATAAACGGAGTTCACATTCCTAAAATATGTTTAGGTACAAATATCACTCTTCCTGTTGTATTTGGTGCCGATAGTTTTAAAGCATCTCTAAAGGCATTTTTAGGATATTTTCGAGCGCTGATACGCCCACAAGATTACAGTACATGGGGAAAAGTTCCCACAATAAAAGCTACTCGAACCTTGTCATCTATTGTGAAAGAAGCGTCTGCATATGGAATTTTTGCATTTGATACATCGAGATCCTACGGAGGAAGCGAAAGGAGACTTGCTAAAGGATTGAATGGCAGGCGTGAAGATATCTTTATTATCACCAAAATAGATGATCATTCACAATTCTTGGGGCAAACGGAAAAGTGTCTTCAAACAAGTTTGAACCAGCTTAAAACTGATTATGTTGACTTGCTCTTGTTACATTGGCCGGTAGATTATCCGGCGTTTCCTGATGAAAGATTTTTTGATAACGGGATTCCTGTTTATGCTAGAAGCTGGAAAACACTTGAAAATATTTATAAAGATGGGGGAGCTCGGGCTATAGGGGTAAGCAACTTCTCTGTTAGGCAACTGGAAACATTGAAGAAATATGCTGAGATTATGCCTATGGCAAATGAATTTGAGTGTCATCCATTGTGTATAAGAAAAGAATTAAACCACTATTGCGCGGAAAACAAAATTCAGGTTTTAGCTTTTTCTGCGTTGCGCAGAATGGATAGCCGGCTTATGGTTGGTAAAATAACTGAAATCGCAAATACTTATAACAAATCTGTTGCGCAAGTAATATTGCGATGGCATATACAAAACGATAGAATACCTATATTTGGTACAACTCAAAAAGACAGGCTTAGTGATTATGCTCAAATATTCGACTTTGAACTCATGCCTGAAGAGCTTGATATTATTGATAATTATAATATCAATTATCGGGGTTCTCCTGATTCTGAAAGATGCGACTTTACGAAAGGGATTTGGGTTGGATGGGAAGATTACAAAGATTGCTGTCCGTAAGCATACTTAAGTTCATATATTATAATTTTCTGTGCAGAAGCGTCGTTCGCCAAAAATGCTACTATATCATCCCTCTACGAGGAACAATGATTGAAATACACAAAAGTGCAAAAATTCTCCTCAACTCCCACTTGATATTAAATGACAATAAATTGCCTTGGTCAAGGGCTGAATGCTATCTTCGTTTAAGGGAAAATGCGGAATTAACTATAAAAGGTACTGTAACTATATATTATAATTCTACATTGGAAGTTCATTACAATGGCAAGCTGACCTTAGGTGGTATGCTTGTAAACAGTGGTGCCGTGATTATATGTGCCTATAAAATGAGCATAGGCAAAGGTTGTTTAATAGCGCGTCAGTGTATGATCTCCGACAGCGACCATCACCGCACCCTTGATGGCAACAGTAATATTACAAACTATCCGCGTGAAGTTGTAATAGGGGATAATGTATGGCTTGGAACCAGAGTTACAATTATGAAGGGCACAAAGATGAAAGATGGAAGTGTTGCAGGCTCCGATTCTCTTGTTATGGGACGAGTGAAAGAAAATACTTTAGTTATGAACGAACCAGCTCGTGAATTTTCAAAGATCAACTGGTCGCCGGAGGGCTTTAATAATGATTGATAAAGCTGTGGAAAAACAAAGTTGCACCGGTTGTAAAATGTGTGGTGATTTATGCCCGGAAAATGCTGTTAAATTTAAAGATGACAATGAGGGCTTCTGGTATCCGGTTGTAAGCAATAACTGCACAAATTGTGGTATGTGCTTGAAACAATGCCCTGTTTTGGTTGAGATTGCGGCATCCGGGGCTCAAACACCAGCTGTTTACGCTGCGTGGATAAAAGACGATGGTATCCGTGTGAAAAGCACATCCGGCGGGTTATATTACGCACTTGCCGAGACGGCGCTAAAAGAAAACCGGTATATATCCGGTTGCGTTTTCTCAGAGGATTGGAAGTCGGCAAAACATATCGTCGGAAATACTTATGATGACTTAGATAGGATATATCGTTCTAAATATTTTCAGAGTGATACAGAGGGTGTATATAAATTAATAGAAAAACTTTTAGAAAGCGATGAGAAGGTACTTTTCTGTGGTACGCCATGCCAGAATGCTGCTCTAACCGCATATCTTGGAAAAAATCACGATACTCTTATACAATGCGATTTTATATGCAGAGGGATGAATTCCCCGAAAGCTCACCGTTTTCATATAAGTGAGCTTGAGCAAAAATATAAAGCTGAAGTAGAATTTTTCAACTTCAAAAACAAGAAACAAGGATGGACTGCCTTGGGTTTGTTTGTTAAATTTAAAAATGGGAAGACTAGCTTTACAAATCTGGTCACAAGCGCGTGGACGCGGGGATATATAGGCAGTAATCTTTATATGCGTCCTTGCTGTGAGCATTGTAGATTTAAGAAGCTTCCAAGGGTAAGTGATATTACTTTAGGTGATTACTGGGGACTTAACAAAAATAAAGAAGATATGGAAAAAGGCATGTCGGTTGTGATGATAAATACGGAAAAAGGAAAAAGTTTCTACGAGAAAACATTACCGCGGATACATTCGGAAAATTCTACGTTTGAACAGGCATTGGCGGGAAATGGATGCATATTGCATCCGCCTATATTTAACCACAAAAAGAGGGCTGAGTTCTTTAGGCGTATTGAAAATGAAAACTTCAGCGATATTGTGTTTGATTTAGAAAATGTTAGCAAATTTAGGATTTTTCTTTCAGATAAAAAAAGGCAGGTAACGAGATGGGCAAGACTTATGGGCTTGATGAGATAAAAGCAGACTTAGAGCAAACCCCTATAACTGATACAGCAAAACTGATTAAACTTGCCAAACGCGTTGAAAAGTGTTCTCAGACCCCCAAGATATCGCTTAAAATTGCAGTACTGGGAACTAACAGCATACAATATATCTGCAAGATAATGCGGTTGTTTTTAGCAGCCAAATATAATATTCACGCTGATATTTATGAAGGGAGATACGATGGTATTGCAAGTGATGTATTGGATGAATCATCTCAGCTATATTCGTTTTCACCGGATGTAGTTGTAGTGATACCTGAAATTGATGATATAAAAGATATTCCCGCCTTGATGTCAGATAGCAGTCAAATACAAGATGTATTGAACAGAAGCATTGGTTATTATAAGACTTTATGGGACAGATTGGCTTCAATGAATCCCCATATATTTCAAGCAAACTTTGTTATTCCACCTGTAAGCCAGCTTGGAAATCTGGAAGCTAACTGTGCATTTTCAAAAAACTCATTTCTGCACAGATTGAACCTTGAACTAGCGGAGCAAAAAACTAATAGGGTAACTTTTCTGGATTTCGATTCGCTTGCGGCCAATGTGGGTAAGCTTAGGTGGTTCGATTATCCCTCTTACTTTTTGTACAAGCAGGGGTTCTGCTTAGACTTTCTTGGCAACGTTGGAGCCTTGATTTGCTCGCAAATAGCTGCACTGGTAGGTTTCACAAGGAAGTGCCTTGTGCTTGACCTTGATAATACAATATGGGGCGGAATTGTTGGTGACAACGGATTTGACGGGATTGAACTCGCCCCCAACAGCCCAATAGGGGAATCATATAGGTTTTTCCAACGATATATACTGGAACTTAAAAACCGTGGTGTTATTTTGGCTGTTTGCAGTAAGAATGATGAAGATATCGCAAAAGAACCGTTTTACAAGAACGAAAATATGTTGCTGAAACTTGATGATATATCCTGTTTTGTTGCTAATTGGGATGACAAGGCCACAAACTTGTTGCGCATATCCAAGGAGTTGAATATCGGCACCGACAGCTTTGTTTTTTTTGATGATAATCCGGCTGAACGTGAAATTGTAATAGCTAACTTGCATGATGTAATGGTAATAGATGTTCCGACAGACCCTGCCTGCTATGTGTCCGCATTGGATACTGCTCGTGCTTTCGATTGGCTTCAGCTTACAGCGGAAGATTTGGGGCGCTCATCTTCGTATGTTTCGCAGCAGGCCAGAATACAACTGGAAAGCTCCTTTGTGAGCTACGATGAATACCTGAAAGCGCTTGGCATGACTGCCCGCGTAAGTATACTTGCACAATCGCAAATTCCAAGGTTTTCGCAGCTCATAAATAAAACAAACCAGTTTAACCTTCGCACTCAGAGATACTCCGAATCCGATGTGGCCGGGTTTGCGGCAGACGATGATTACCGTCTTATCTATGCTCAGTTAAAAGATAAATTCGATGATTACGGCCTTATTTCAAGTGTAATACTTCATAAGCAAGGGGATAAATGCTTTATCGACACATGGCTTATGAGTTGCCGAGTACTAAAGCGTGGGGTTGAATATTTGATTTTCAGTTATATTGTGATGATTGCGAGGCAAATGGGCTGCATCGGAATTATAGGTGAATATATCCCATCTTCGAAGAATTCAATAGTAAAAGATTTTTATCCGCAATTAGGCTTTAAGCACATGGGTGATAACATTTGGTTTTTTGACAAGTTTGATTTTCATGAAATACAAACATTTATTAAACTTGAAGGAGATAATTGAAATATGGAAATTATGGGAGCGCTAAAAGAGATTTTCCGCGATGTGTTTGACGATGAGAAAATGGAAATTTCAGCCGAGATGACAGCGGATGATCATGAAGATTGGGATTCTTTAACTCAAATCCAACTTATTGTGGCTACTGAAAGAAAATTTAATATTAAGTTTTCAACTGACGAAGTAATAAAACTTAAAAATGTAGGGGAGTTTGCCGCACTGATAGGCTCTAAGAAACAGTAGGAGGGTATGCACGTTATGTCAATCCAGAGAGCTCCCAACGAGTTCTGTCTGTCGGATCTGTATATCGGTCAAGAAATAGAATTTCCTCACGAAGATGAAGGAATGCCCCTTACGCAAGAAATGCAACATTGCTTTACAAGCTTAAGCGGCGATACTAACCCCATACATATAGACAAGGCTTTTGCTTTAAGCAATGGCTTTAGCGGTATTTTGTGTTATGGAATGCTAACAGCTTCGTTCTATTCCACTCTTGTGGGAGTATATCTCCCAGGTAAATATGCGATTTTTCAAGAAGCCGACATCTCATTTTCAAAGCCGGTTTATATCGGAGATAAATTAAGGATAAAGGGCAAAATTACGCAAATACATGAATCAGTTAAACGTATAATAATTAAGGCCGAGATACGCAATCAACACAACGAAAGAGTATCAAAGGCCATACTTGCTGTTGGGCTGACAGAATAGGATGGGTGTATGGATAAAGTATACTTAGTAACAGGTGCCAGTTCCGACATTGGCATGGCTTTTATACGTGATGTAGCCGCCAAATATAATAATGCTGAGTTTTTTGCCCATTACAGGACAGAAAGCATAGAGATGGCAGCTTTGCAAAACGAATTCCCTAACAGGATAACCCCTATAAAGGCCGATTTGTCTGATATAAATGCGGTGATTAGTATCATCGAAACTGTAAAATCTGCAAAAAAAATTCCCACTCACATCTTGCACCTGCCCGCAGGACGAATTCGACATGTAAGATTCAACAAGACAAGATGGGAAGATATCAATGAAGAAATCCATGTAAGTGTACATTCTCTCTTTGAGGTTCTAAAAGAATTTTTACCCGTAATGGCAAATAACAGATACGGTAAAGTTGTTGTTATGCTTACATCATGCACAAAAAATATGCCGCCTAAATTTTTGGCGAATTATACTATCGCCAAGTATACATTAATGGGACTGATGAAAAGTGCAGCAGCCGAATACGAGGGAAAAGGTTTATTTATAAACGGCATTTCACCTGATATGGTTGAGACAAAATTTCTATCGAATCTTGACGAGAGAATTGTGGAACTAAATGCATCAAACAGCGCTAAAGGGCATAACTTAGCAATTTCGGAGGTTGTTGCCGGTATAAATTTTCTACTTTCAGATGATATTAATTGTATGACAGGTGAGAATTTATTCCTGTAGGATAAAGGCAACCCACGTCATCCGCATGAGTTATAAAAAAGTGACAATCCTATCACCCCAATGGTATAATCGCCACAAAGGGGTTATGGAAATGAAAGACATACTCGAACATCTGAGCGTTGTGGAGAGCTTTGATACAAGGCAACAAAGCAAGGTTTTGCATAAGCTATCTGAAATCATAGGCATATCGCTTTTTGCTATGATAGCCAATGCAAATGACCCGGAGGAAATAGAAGTATTTTGCAATGTGCATGAAACCTTCTTGCGAGAATACTTTGTACTTGCAAATGGCATACCTTCGCATGATACGATAGAGAGGGTCTTTGAAATGGTATCGCCGGAATATCTTGAGGGCTTGCAGCATCATTTCAATGAGCTGTTAAATACAAACGAAGGGGAAAAGATTCGAAAAATCCTTGCGATAGACGGCAAGACCCAATGCGGCAATGGCACAGATAAACAAAAGGCAAATCATATTGTTAGCTGTGTTGATGAAGATGGTTTTTGTCTGGGTCAGAAACTGGTTGACGATAAAAGCAATGAAATAACCGCAATTCCAGCACTCTTGTACAATCTAAACATCAAAGGGCACATCATAACAACGGATTCTATGGGTTGTCGGCGTGATATTGTAAAGAAGATAAGAAAAAAGCAGGCAGACTACGTTTTGGCTATCAAAGGCAACCAAGGCACTCTGTATAACGATGCAAAACTGTATTTCAATAATGCCGAACTCCTTAGGGGTTGTGCCTACAACAAAACCATAGAAAAAGCCCGGGGCGGCGTAGAAATGCGCAAATACTGGCAAACTGACGATATATCATGGCTTGCACAAAGAAAATATTGGGCTGGTCTAAAGTCCATCGCCATGACGAGAAATACCATAACCCAAAAAGGCAAGACTATCACAGAAACACGCTATTTCATCAGTAGCTTACCGGTAGACGTTAAGGGAATGGCTCGTGCCATAAGAAAGCACTGGATGGTTGAATCTTACCACTGGCAGCTTGACGTAACCTTTCGTGAAGATGCAAACCATATCCGAAACAAGCATATATCATACAACTTGAATATTATGAGAAAGTTAGCCCTTAACCTGTTCAAATTGCTGGACATTGGCAAAAAACACGAACTCGAGGCTGAATAACCAACTGTGTAATTGGCAATAATTTCCATAAACAAAACGGAGGTTATGTAAATGAAAAAATCAAAGAACATCCTAACGGAACAAGAAATGGCGTTTGTAAACCTGTTGATGCAACAAGCCGCTTACCAAGGAAGACAAAGCTTATAATCATACTCTTTCCAGCGAACGTGCAGTAAATGAAAACGCTATTGGCTTTATCAAACGCTTTAGAATTGTTTCTCAAAGGTATCGCAATCGAAGAAAACGCTTTGGATTACGCTTCACTTTAATTGCCGGTATTTGTAATTCCGAACTAGATTAGTTTGGGTTTCGAAAGACACGGCAATCTAATTTCAGGAAAACATTAACAATTACTAAACTTATCCAAAACATCAAGCAGTACATCTGCATCATGCAGGCATTTACGCGTGATGCTTGTCATGCTTGACTTTGGTTCGTGT
>Ga0136643_10018305_pt1 | contig 10558 bp, 7 predicted proteins | sample TergutLab28metaG_FD_96883 | JGI IMG/M metagenome (GOLD analysis project Ga0136643, IMG submission 96883) | Labiotermes labralis P1 segment gut microbial communities from Petit-Saut dam, French Guiana - Lab288 P1 (version 3) (version 3) | ecosystem: Host-associated > Arthropoda: Insects >... | reverse complement strand
GGTTCATTGATCTAATCACTTTGTTATTATATTTACTATTATAATACATCAAGTTTGATTTTCATAATTTGTCAGTTCAGTATCTGAAGTAAACTATTGTAGGTTAGAATAAAAGTAAGGTGAGTAAGGGAAGTAAATTAGCAAACAGTGGTGTGGAAAAGCAACATACAATCAAATTAAATTAAATTAAGGTAATATTGAAATGCTAGGTGTAGATGTTTCTCATCTGGTGTCATTGAGTCGTGCGTGTTCTATTTGAAATGTTGAAAGAATATGGCTTCAGACGATCCAACAGTCTATGTGTGTAATAGTGATGAATTTCAAGGATGGCAGATAGGACGATACTTAGAAGCACAGCTTTGTGTGTAGTGTGTGTCAGCTGGTTATTCGGCGCATGTTAGTATAGGTCATTCATAGTGTGGATCTACAGTTCTGAGGGTCGGATGGTCGTTTTGCTGTGTGGTGTGTGGAATAATAGCGTTGGCTGGGTCGTCTCCCTGGATTACCGAAAGCTGGGTGTGTAGATGCAGGCACAGGTGGGTTTTATGGCTCGGTTCGTGCACTATCCTGTTTGATGATGTCGCATATTCACTTGGTACGTGTGTTGCATGTGTGTATCACCGAATAGAGTCACGTTATGTGACAGTCGGTGATTCTGAGCTCATGCTGAGTGTTCTGGAGAACACACATCACGAGCTCAGAATCATATAGTTGTGTTAGAAAAATACATACACTCCAATCTAGTTTAATTCTAAAAGTAAAGTATAGTAAAGTTCACCCTAACTTAGGCCATGAAGGCCCAGAGGGGGTTAGAGGTAGGGCTGTACTCTTTCTTTAATCTCGGCACTAGTTGGAGATGGGTGGTCAATGCCAAGCCCCAGCCGCTTTACCCGCAGGAAAGGGACCCAATACCCATTTTCTAAAAGGCTGGGTGGGCCTCAGGGTTGGTCTGGACAGGTGTGGAAAATTTCGCCCCCAACCAAGATTTTATCTCCACTGTCCAGCCTGTAGTCATTTGAATATTATAAGTTTTCTGAGTTTAAGATACATACACATTAACGGTTGTTCCAGTGTTCTATTTACAATTGAATTGAAATTATATGCTTATGGTTGCATAGCTACAAAGCAACGGCAGTGATAAACGTGTTTATTTTATATACATGTATAATGTCATGGGTGGACGTTTCAGAGCTTGGTTCTATGTAACTGGGAGATGCAGTAATTTTGAGTGGTCTGTTTTATGTGCTGTGAAACCAGTTGCTAATTCAGAATTAAAATTCCAGGTATGTTCATGTGCTTGTATGCATTATCTTTAAAAATTTTGTGAATTTAACTGCTTTTGTTACAAGTTTGTTTCCTTATAAAGTCATGGGAAAGTGAAAAAATAATTATTTAAATACTGGAAAAGCACTCTGTTTCTAAGATCCCCACCTATTTTAGAAGTATATAATGTGCACAATAGTACAAATTGTGTAATAACTCTGTGTTTTTTAATGCTATAATTTTCTCTGTCAAATGCAAGTTACTTTTGAAAACAGTGCAGTTAAATACCAACTTCCTTAAAATACAGGATTTTCATTTTATGACACTGTGTAAGCCCGGTGTTAAGTTTTGCCCTTGTAAATCCAGTGTAGTGGCCAAAAAATTGGAAGTCATCATTCCCACTAGTAACAGCCAACTATGACTATTTCTCATCACTACTCAATATTATATTGACTGTTGTCACCTTACATCACACACCATACTTATAATGAAGTCTCTTTACTTTCAGACAAGCTGCACATCTTATTAATGTATTTAAAACTACTGAACAAAGTACTTGTTGAAAAGGGTTTGAAATGACCCATCAAATATTTTCTTTCAGTTCTGCCATGTGGAGAATGTTGCTATGTACTTTCTGTTTTGATGTTTACCCTGTCAGTACATGTCTCCTACTCTTATTTAGGTCCACTGCTAATTCTGGAAAATTAAATAATTTTTCTAATCATCACTGTCATGCTAGGTGGCTTACATAAATATCTGGAAATTTTCATGGAAAGTTGGAGTGGTATTTAGTGTAGGATGAATTTTATCATATAATTCACGTAACACACGTTTGTTATTACACACCATATTCTCAACCTCATTCCAATATGATGTAAAACAAACTGATGGTGATATCTTGTGTGTGACTCAGAGGAAGAGAGCACAACTGTCATGTTTGTACTGAACTAGTTTTTGTCAGCTCAAAGTTACAAACATGTTCACAGTGTCATAATCTGAAAATCTTGTAACATGAAATCTGGCACCTGATTACAAGGTATATTGTGTATAGAGCATTAGCATAGCACAGAAAATTTATGACCTGTGACCAGTCATAGAACAATGTCACTATCACTGCACTCACTGAATGGGAAAACACCCAGTAACCTTTGAGTATGATAGCATGTAGTCTGGTGGATGGTTACCTTTACAGAGTCAGTGTGTTCCTCCAGGATGTTGGTGATCGTCCAACAGACTATACCATCATATCGCAGATTACTGTGCCACAAGAATTTCAAATATTGAACAGTGATTTTCAATATTTGTACCACACTCAGCATGTAATTAGACCCACCCAAATAACATTTTAATATTATCTTACTAAATGGCTTAATCTTACACTGTACAGACAATCCATTATAGTCTTGTCTTTTCCTCCCTCTTGTCTGGTTGCTAGGTAATCATAACCAACGTTTTTGTAGCACATAAATAGTGTACCTGGGATTACTCTGTTTCTGGGTGTAGTCCACCATTTTGGTTGAAAAAATGCATCATGGTCTTCCTGTTTCATTATTGTAGCTTCTGCCACATTTACGTTTTGGTTTAGCAGGCAGTTTGCTAGCTCACCACAACTGTCAAAGAAGGTCACTGGATACATGGGATCGAAGTCAGGATTTTGCAAACTGAAACTCCACAACAATTGCATGAAATAAGGAATCAGTGAAAAACGGCATGTATGACAGATTCATTTGGCCAACCTGTAACCTTCATATTTCCCATTTTGAGAATTTTTAATATATTAGATACTGTGTTGTATTATAAAATGAGAAAAAACTTAAAAGTATTTAGAAAGAAAAAATGCCACTTGGGAAACGTGCGTATATATTGAATGATAATGTTGGAATGTATCTTAGAGAAATAGGTTGTAAAGTTGTGAACTGCATTCAACTGCCTCAGTATAGGGTCACAAAATGGCAGGTTTTTGTGAACCTTCAGGGTACAAATAATGAAGTGTATTTCTTAACATGAATACTACTTTATGTAACTTATTAAATAATCTCTGTAGGAATAGATAGAAAGTATCTAGACCAGCAGATATGCTACTAAATATTTTGCTTCCATCTTTTACCTACAAGACTTGTCCCCACAGGGACTCTGTATCATCATCTTTTTTCCTACTACCTATCTAAATCATTGTCATCAATCATCTGAAGTTTCCCTCCCAGAAAATGATGATGTGTCATTAAATCAGATCCTGATGTTTTGAGGCAATGTAGTGTTCTCATATTAAATGGTCAATATGTTCAAAAATAATAAAGAATTTCTTCCTGTACATTTGGACTGTTGAAGATAAGGACACTATGCTGCCTCAAAATGTCAGAATCTGATTGCCCAATGATGCAGCATCAGATCACAGAAGAAGGGAATCCTTGATTGCACAGTTGTGAACACCTCAGAAATCTCATCAGTTATCTCCTTCCTTTCTTTATCCTAGTAATGTATGCCTCATTAACAACAAACTTCATGTAATACAAGCTTGACAGTAGTAAAGCACATGATTTTCTAATGGAACTATGTTGTTTTTCACCAACAGTAGTAAATACAAGTGCATGTCTTAAGTGGCCACACCTGTAAAATTCATTGTGATTTTCAAAAGTGTAATGAATAGCACCTATGGTGAGGGATTTTCTTTAAAGTTTCAAGTTGTAATTTATATTATTTAAAATTGTATATGATGATAAAGACAATAAAGACATATTAATGTTGAAACAATATGCTGTGAATTTGGATGAAAAGGAATATAAAACAATACCAAAGGAATAAAAATGTTTGTACTTCATAGTATTTATTTGAGGAAATTAATACAAATATTCATGTTACTGTTTCCAATAAAAGATAGTTTTAATATCTGAATGGCTGCATTTATGCTGCATTATTATATCTTCCATATTTAATACCTGAAAATCTCACCCCCTTTGTTCCTCAAAGAAGAGAATGGCCCCATTTCCAGTTCAGCTCATCCCTGCCATTGCTGTCACATTAGTGTTTACACAGCAAGCTTAGTAAAAGTGTCTGTTCTTTTATTCAGGACATTTACAGTGGTGTCATTAGAGTTGAGAACATGACAGTGTTGTGAGGGGGAAGGTAACATATTTAGTGTAATTGTGGTTAACTATAAATTTGATATACCAAAATAATTAACATTAAATATCTGGCCAAACAGTTAATTCCCAGGCAGATTATAATTTGTGTTTTTATGCTCAAGCATGTGTATGCATGTGCATGTGTTACTGTTTCTGTAATAAAGGATGAAAGAAGTAAATTTATTTTGTGACAGTGTTCAGGTGGAATGTAATTGCAGAAGCAAACACAGTGATATTGACTTAAAAAACAAAGGATAATTTATGTAATATGTTTTCTTTTGGGTAGTTCCCCGGTGTCACAATGCTAATAGCCGACGTTTCAGAACCCTCTGTCAGTTCCATCTTCATAGACGAATGTGTCTTGTAGTTTCCTCCCCACAGAGGTGAAGAATTCTTGATTTTAAGCTTTCGCCGTGTTCTGTATGTAATATGTTTTCTTTTGCAGGCTTCAGCCTACAACCCAGACACCACTCCAGCTTAACTGCACCTAACCTCCAACATACAGCAAACCAAGAATGATACGACAAATGTGGTAATCAACATCACAGTTGCAAGCTCCTGATGAAGGGCATAGTATTGTCCGAAACATGTTGAGCCTATAAGAAGTACAATAAAATAACAAGTGGCATCTAGTTAGTCTAAAATTCACTTTGGTTCCAACTCAGTATAATTTACTCAAAAGTTAACTTAATCAGTTTACATCACCTACCTGAAGTGATGTAAAACAGCAACATTACACACAATAGAAGTAACTTTTCTTGCTCGAAGCTTTCAGAGTGTGCAACATAGGTGACCAAAGGCAAGGCAGGATAACTTGTTGACAGCTGGAACCCAAAGACACCTTCTGCATAGCAACGCAGGGTTAATATCCATCACAAGAATCTCGTCATCATCATCAAAGACCTGATAACAATCTCTCCATAGGCTGGAAAGATCATGCAATGTGATGTGGCATCGTATGATGCTGTTGCTATGCAAAAGCGATGACTAGCTTGCCACTTCCTATGCTCGCACCAAGGGAAAACAGTGTACAGTAATTTACAAAAGTTTAAACAAAAAAACAATAAAAAACTATTACCCCCAATCATTCATTACATTTCTATGGCCAGTGTAAATGGAGACACTCCATAGTTCAGGTCTATGTGTAAGGCAAGGCAAGCAGTCCTTCAGCAGGCCATTGCTTAAGTTGACAACTTACTATTTAATAGCAAGAACCTGACATTTTGCCCTATGCATACACTGGAATTGACTAGCACCGCATGGTGTTGTTGTCACATTTCATTTACCCTTCGCAAACAGGAACCAACCCCTCAGTGACTAGCTGAAATTGGGCACATGTCCATTGTCAGGCAGGTGAATTCCCAAGAGCTCCCAGGAAATTTTTTATCCAGTTTTCACACAGTGGGTGAAACCATACTCGGAGTATCAATTGGTGCAAGAAGCTCCTATTGATACAGGGAATTGTAACAAAAGAATAGGGGGCACTGTGGTTCTTACACTGCAGTAAGAATGATCAAGGACCCAGCAGTGAGGCTTTGTTGTTTCCAAGGCGTTTGAATGTGCAGATGGCATACAGAGTAATCATCCCATTGGGGTTTTACTACGCCATATTTGTAGAGGAGAGTGGTGCTGATTGCAGTTGTCTTTTGTATATAACGCTACGTAAATTCGTATTTGCAGACTTCTTAAAATACCCGGAAAATGAAAAGAACAAACTCCCAGCAACGGCGGTAACTGCCAATCTACATGCCGTCAGATCCCAGAATACTTCAATCTTCATTAGTGCCATTGATTACCACTCCTAGGTTTGCTTTTGTCTCTGTGACGTTGTTCTGGATTTCAGTCTTTTGGGATATGACGCAGTATAGACATTCCAAAGGATTTCCGTCTTTATCTTCAGGATGGTCCAACATAACTACATGGCCTACTGACAAAATGAAGTTTGCAAGCTCCTCAGAAATGCTAGTGCCATGGCAATCCACATGCAATCCCATCCCCCATTCACGCAACATTTTCGCCAAATATTCGAATGCTTAGACACACCAGTCACTCCTTGCTCCTATGACCACAGGTCATCTCCTACAAAGATTACTACTTGTATTACATCTTCATTGGTAATATTCTGTGATCAAAGTATAAAGTTATCGTATGTCATCAGTGCTGTGGGCGCGCGTCGTGGAGGGGGATTGCATGAGGTTTCAAGCTTTGTGGTTAGTTCGTGACGGTGGAGGTATATAGTAACGTTTGGTGTAGTGAGGGAAGTGTCGAATGCATTGCCTGCGTTTGACTGTTTTTGCCCGTTAATGCTGCGATAGTGATTTGTCGATTATGGGTATGGGTGTTGAAGTTTAGTATATGTCCTTAACCATGTAATAATGATAAGTATGCTGGACAGACTGTTACATTACTTTCTTCTGCCCTTTGGACTTAAAATCGGGATCAAAAGGTATTTATGCTATTCTGAAGTATTAATACGCTAATTACGTTGCCTATACATTGTTTCTAGTACATTTTCATAAGCCTATACATTGTTTCTAGTAAATTTTCATAAGCACAGGAATTACTGGCAATGATGCGAATGGTAGAGAAGTTGGCTTCATACATTGACGTGCCACTTAAAACTTCCCGTATTTTGAAGTGGATATAAAATGTTGTTCGGCCGTTTGTAAGTAGAATCAGCACGTCGGTGATTTTTTTACATAGCCTATTTCAGACGAGGAGACAGTGCATTTTTGTTTTGTGTTGCCATTAGTATTCATTTGAGTACTTGGCCGTTGCATTTACCCAATATAAGCGTCGGCGTTTGTCTTTCATTTGCTTTAAAGGAAGTGAAACATAATTGAATATATTAACTTAGTACACGTTATGTATTTGAATACAGTGAACAATTGCATAATCATCATAAGCAATCGTATTAAAATATTTCATTCAGAGATGGCGGTTCACTTTGGAATCGGAATACAGTATTCGTAAGGTTTGAGCAAGGGTTTCAGTGGTACCTATTTAATTTTTAAGAGACTTCATATTTAGTCATGTCACACTTAGTAACGTGTAAGGAAAATATGTGCTTAAGATAGCATGTTGCCAAAATAAGTAATTACTTTTTGCCCTATGTAATTCCATTTTTACAGAGCATGAAATAAAACTGAAGGCACATCATCGATATTTCGCTGTAAATATTCATAAGGGAGAAATTTTGCTCTTACAGATATTGACTGCTACAGTTCCCCACCGCCCTCGATTTTACGCTGGTATCCACTTTAGCCAACTGCCTTACTTGGTTTCCGTGTGTTTGCTGTTTTTGATGTGTATACATGCAATAAAAAATGGGTAGCTTCTGCACAAAGAGACCATTTGCTAGGGAACGGGTTAGAAACGTGAAGTTGTCCCGTTACATGCCAAGCAGACACTGAGGGAACATAGATTGCATCTCCAAAAGGGGTGGGTGGTCAGAGCCATGTCCTGGCCGCTTTAGGCCCGGGAAGGACACACGGTACCCATTGTACAGGAGGCTGGGTGGACCTCACAGGACCCGGTTATCATGTCGTCAACAACCAGTTTTCTGGCTTCCACATTACCATTGGGGTGTATTTTTCTGTGACTTAAGCCTGACAGTACATGTATTCAGTTGTTTCTAGTGACTGAACAGACAGATTGTACATCATTGGATTTAACAGTACTCCAAACCTGTAGCTTTCCATAGGGGCTTAGTCTTGCCAACAGTGACCTTTCTCAAGAAGAGCTGGTGATTGTTGCCGTATCAATATTCTGTAATTTCACTATACATTCCTGTTTCGTAGCAACAGTACTGAGCAGAAGGGAGGAAGAATCGGATTTGACACGGTGTTTATGCTGTTAGTATGAAAATGAGTGGGAATACAGATATATTTGGTGAACAAAAGAACTGGAATCTCTTGAAAGAAACTGAACATAATGTATTGGGCATGTTTGAATTATTCCAGAACAGCTCTAAATCATGACATTTAATATGCAGACAGTATCGGTTATATATGAAGCAAAAGGAACTGATTGTGCTGGTTCATTCGTAATCTTTTTTAAGCAGAATTTTCAGTTATGTTAAGTTGCACCATATCAGGTTGAGTAATGTTACCTTTAAAATGCTTGGTACTGATATGGGCTTGTAATTTCGTGCATACCCATTCCATCTCCCACCACACAAGCCATTGTCAAATTTGTGAGGTGACTCTCACCACATGTAATTAAAAAAACTGGTAAGTTCTCAGACATGGAACAATATGTAACGTTTTCCTTTGGGGCCTACTTTTGTATGCAGCTAAATGATATGTTAGATTGCCATTGTTTTCTCCACATGGAAACCCTTCATCTCTAAGGCCTGTGATTTTAAAGGTATGTTCTGTTCTTTAATTTTTTTTGAAAGTATAATAAGGACATTCATATTACTTTAAAATAAGTTACAGATGAAGTGTATATAATGAATCTCCAGGCCAAAAGAGCATATGGAGGAGTATAGGCATAGCTGCACAACTTCTTAACCTTAACTAAATCCATTTGAAGGAACATGAGGACCCATAAATGACAATGTAATGTGATGCTTCTGTGCTGTTGTTGCTGTTTGTCCAGGCCTCTAATTATTGTCATAAGTGCATATTCTAAAATCGTTCTGCTGTGCTAAATCAGCAGTAGTTTAGGGAAGTTGCTGTTTGATTGTCAGAGTTATTTTTTCTCAGCAGTGATGATTCAGTTCCAACTGCTGCTTTGACAGTATCAGAATCTTTTCCCTATATCAAAGTTATTTCCTTTCCCTGATCAGGTAGACCATAAAAGGTGGAGGCACTACACCCACTTGTTGGCACAGCATTGTATCCTGCAACACTTCAGTTTTGTCAATACAGATGTTACTCCCTCATATCTCCAGTTCAGTTCAGTTTGTGTGTAGCACATACACAGTAACAGTAAAACCTCACAACCATGATTGCCATAATACGTTGCAGGGTGGTAATCCACTCTGCTGAGAAAGCTTGCCTGCAGCATTATGGAGATTGTAACTAAGTTTCATGCATGTTGTCCATAGAATCATTGCTCACCACAAATTTTCTGAGTCATGGGAACTTTTACTGAACAAAATATTGTTAGTTTATTCACATACAGGCAGCATTGCAGGCTCATAAGATGCAGCACGAGGTAAAGTTCACCTGTAAACACACTTTACACTTGTGAATGTTACTTGCACTGCAGATACTTTCGCACCACTGGCCTATGTTATGGACTCTTATTACATCTTCCATGGATTTTTATTACATCTTCCATGGATTTACATGTGATCATGAATGATAGGGTGTCTGTTACAGGAGACACTCGCGAGTCCATTGGAGCTAGCTACATTATTACAATTTTCTTTACTTTTGAACTTGTGGTGCATTGTAATACTAAAAATGTTGTGCAGTTAATTGTGTTATAAATTTTGAAATGACATGTTTATTGTTATGTTTGTGTTTATTTCCATATATTTACTGCTCTTGTTTTAGCAGCTTATTGCACTGTCTTGTGTCCAACACAATTTTGTTATTGATGTGGTTAACAGCTGTGTACTGACCCATCATTTTGGACTTGAAATAAACACCTTGAAGAGTAGTCTTGATGATGAATGTTTGAAAATTATGCCTTGCATCTTTTGTATTTTATTTTTAATTCTAAAAAAAACAAACCCAAATAAAACACATGTTATGCCCATGGAGTTTTTGGAAGTTGTGCGGGTGATTTGGCAACAGTTGGAGGGCTGGTGGTAGTCATGACCCTAGACCAGTCACTCCCTGGTCCCTTCTCTTTTTATTTGCGAGGCCCTGGAAATTAGAAAGTTTTTCTACCCTGGCGATTTCCTTGTGCTCTGGCTGAGTTGAGTTCTTGAGAGGTGGTGTTGGTGGCAGGATGCTGAGAGTGGGTTGCTTGCTATCTGGACACATATTCAGAGTGTGCATTGCTGGTTTCAGTTTTAATTCTGCAGCCTGGCCCCTGGACTGGCTACCCCCCCCCCCCCAATAGATTAGTATTTGGTTTATGATCATTTTCTCGGTGTGCAGCCTTCTTTGTTTCTTATTGTACTTTTGTTTTTCATTTTACTCATTTTATTTGCCTTGTATTTATTTTATTATTGGTGGTAAAGTGGTCCTTTTAATATGATTTGTTGTTTTCTT
>Ga0136643_10018303_pt1 | contig 10559 bp, 4 predicted proteins | sample TergutLab28metaG_FD_96883 | JGI IMG/M metagenome (GOLD analysis project Ga0136643, IMG submission 96883) | Labiotermes labralis P1 segment gut microbial communities from Petit-Saut dam, French Guiana - Lab288 P1 (version 3) (version 3) | ecosystem: Host-associated > Arthropoda: Insects >... | reverse complement strand
TAGAAAGCTAGAAACATGTAGAGAGTGAATGACGACTACCCATGAAAATAAAGGATAGTCTACAAGTGACATCGTGTTGGTTATTTTAAAGAATTACAATGATGCACGGAACAATGAATGTAATAAAAAAACCCTGTTTTAGTTAAGTAATTTGTAAACCCATGTGTCCATGTGACAGACTTACTATGAAATTTTGACACTTTCTTGAAACACTGACCTGACAGTTTGCTTTGCGCAATTTATGTATCCCACAGGACACTCTGCGCCCTCTCGGCTGTCTTAACATTTTTCCTTAAATATGTAAATTGTGAACATTCATCTTAAGTCAATGTATTTGGATGTCTGTCCCTCCTTCTGTTTTTACATATGGAAGTCAGAGCTTTTCGAAAATGGGTTATATTACCTTCTAGAGGTTTACAGGTCAATTTATTTCGGTGCCTCTATCAGTGCTACTCTCACCGCGAAGTTGCAAAGGGGTGAGAATTTCTTCACGGTCTAAGTACAGGCTGTTTATAACACATTACAATCTACATATTGAGGATCAAGACGACTGACAAAATGCATTCCGACATAACGCGTGGGCTTGTATTTGAAATTACTTACAAACGTTCCATTAGTGTAACACATTAGGGTCACTGCATTATTGTGGCGTTATCAGGTAATCATGACAGCGACAGGAATTCTAAATCAGGTTTTTTTAAATTGTTTCAGTCAGCAACCGATAGCCGAATTTTATAGCCTAATTATTTACTGTAACAGCTGAGTCAAAATTAAATTATATTTAATAAGTGAATGCGGTTTGATGAAACATAACATACCTGTTTTTTATATTTGTATGACCATGCATCTCTGATATACTAATATAAACAACCAACTAGATGCAACAATAGCAATTTATTAGTGATTTCATGCCGGCCGGCAGCATCGTCGGTGCATTATAACATAAGGTGTAAACACAGTCTAGTGCTCCTTAGGATGGGCGAAATTATCGCCCGAAACATGTTGAGCTGATTGAAATCATTAACAAATTGCTATTGTTACATCTAGTTGGTTGATTATATTATTATAACATGCCTGATTTGTGACGCGGATAATGTCAATACGAAGTTATCAATTTCAGCAGTGATTTGCCTCTTTAACACATAATTTGCCGAAGAAGGGGTTTGTAATACTGTATGAAATTTGGGGTTGCCATGCACTTAAATACTAACAAGAATGGCTGCATACGTGTAACATAACATTGAGACGTTAGCGTAATAATTGTTGCTGGAGAGAACAGCAATAAATATTAAATACTGTGAGTTTATGCATTGTTGCAACTTTTCTGCGCCGCATTTTGTTGCCTCCTGTGGCCTGTCTGACTCTGCCATATTTTTTCCCACATAATCTCATAAACGGCACGATTTTCGGGGGAAAAAATTTATTGAACCTTAAATGTGTTTTGGTTTTCTCTACAACTTTCGCCTGAAACATTTCTCATTTTAAGAAGAATTCAAGGAAATATCATGAAAATTCATATATCATATATCTTCATATATTTTAATTAAACTTAAATGTTTTTCAACTGATTTTCGAACAATGATCAAACATCAAATTTCGGGAAAATCAATATAGTGGGAGTCGAATTGCTCCATGCGGACAGACAGACGGACATAACGAAGCTAATTGTCACTTATCGCAATTCTACAGACGCGCCTAAAAATAAGGTCTCTTTTTTTTTATCTGGCACCATCAATACTGATAAATGTTTACCAACCTCTTACCGTATAGACTTCTCTTTGTAGCAAACTGCACTTCGCCCATTCGAAGGTTGTCCGATTTACGAGAGCCTTCCTCCTCAGTCGGCTACCCCCCTTCAGATGTTATCTTGGAACCTTGGTAACCGTCTACCAGAATGTACGGCGTTACATCTTAAAATATCGAGACATTGAGCGATTATATGTTAACATGCAAGAAGGCCAAATAGCTTTATTTATTCGCCACCTCAATAGACATATTTAATCTAGTTCGAAACTCTTTTAAGGCGAAATGCTTGTAACGTCGAAGTACCTAGCCTTACACTAGAATGATGACAGTTGTCTTTACCGGAAGAAGTTAACAGGTGCTTCCGGAACTTTGTGTGGTGTTACACAGTTACAGCGGAAAAGATCCAAATAATTATTATTGATTAAAATTAGGTTAGGCCAATGTCAGAAATACATATATGATTCTATTGACAGTTGTCATTGCTGTAATACCGGTGATTCGGGCGGGCACGCTTAAGAAGTTTCACTTCAAACAAAGGTTTGTTCCCCTATCGAGCGACGTTTCGACAATAAACCTTGCCGACAGCTATAGAAATATCATGTGACAGGTGTGATACATATGGAATATGTGACTTGCAGAATAGCCACCTTCTGAAATGACGCCGAATCAGTTTAAGACATGCGCAACCGACAGTCGTGAGTCTGTGAGTTTTTAAAAGGGAAGTGATAGGTGTCCTTGCTTTAACATCACGAAGACTATAAACCTGTTTATACAGGTAATCGTTCTTATTCACGGAACATGCCTTAAACATCATTTTATTTTCCGCGTTGAAGGTCGATAGGTGAAGGCTCTTTCGTTTGAGAAAGGGGGCGCTGCGATAATTCCCTCTTAAGGTAGGAAAGTTTGATGAAAGTCAACAGAAGGTGTGAAATTGAAATAACCTAAACTTAATATGCTGTTCTTTTTTATGTTTGATGGAGAGTTTTGCGTTTGTCATTGTTTGACAGTTGGTAGGACGAAGTGCTGATGCCGTATTTGCAATGTGAGTCACAGCAAACACACCGACTATGGTCAAGTTTAATGGCGTCGTAAAGCCTGCACAAACACAGTAGCTCTGTGGGTGGGTCGCAGGTTTAAGACACGATTAACCTCTAAGGTTTGAAGTTCATGTACAAAAACAAAAGTAATAGCGTTTTCCTCTCCATCGCTCCCCAGTTTTTGAAAGAGCGTTCCTTGTTAACCTTTCCCGTGCTTCGCCCTTTTGTCATTCTGGCTGGATTAGCATGTAGATTAATAAGATCGGTATGGAGCGTTGGTGAAGTGACACTGACAGGAGAAGCCGAGCTACTCAGGGGGGAAAAAAACTATTCTAGTGCCTCTTTATCCACCATAAACCTCACATGTACTGGCCTGTGATCAAACCCGGGCCTTCGGGCTGAGAGGCCGGCAACTAACCTCATGAGCCATGGCACGGCCTAAGTTTATCTACACAATAAACCTATTTAATTAATTTGTACCCCACAGTAAAGTGTGTTAACGGCCTTTATTGTGAAGATCATACCCAATACATAGGCCTGATACTAAATAAGTATTTGGGGAAAATTAATTGTTTTTAAGTGTTTTTGAAATGTCATTGGGTTGTAAAAGAGTATCCCCCCCCCCTTTAACATTTCATCCCCATGCAAATTAGGCCACCCAATCAACACGATTACGATCACACGCCTAAGATATAGCGAGAGCAATGTTTTCTGTTTATTGGACAGGATGGTTCCACAAATCTTGACTTGCCGGTTGCGAATATGCGGTAAAAGTTTTGAATCCACATAATTACAGGCGACATTCAATCCGATGCCATGTACACAAAATCTGCTGTTCAATGTGGCGAACCTGAAATTCATAGTTAGAAACTTTACCAGCTGACTGAAGCTATTAATGTCTGCACTAGACCTTATGGATACGTATTAGGAAGAAAATGTGTAAGGAAAAATTCCATATGGAGGAAAACTGTCCAACCACCATTGAAAACCGTGTAAATCCCTACAAGATACATTTACATGCATCTGTTGATAGTGTGATTTTGTTGTCTAAGGTACAATACAGCTTTCAGATACGCCACTTGGCGTATTTGTTGCTTAATTTCGGAGAAAGAATTGAAGTTTACGTATAGGCGACCTCATTACATAAATATTCCATTCGTCACAAAACATTTCAATTTCTAGCTGATCTTGTCACAAGAACACTTGATGCTGTTATTTTAGCCCCCTCCACTCTCTGAACGGAATAACTCGTTTAGAAGGCAGTCAAGCAATGACGGTCAGTTGATAACAGAAATAAGTTTAAGCGCAGTTTTCTGCATTGCTGTCAGCCCTGCTTCATTGTGACGTATTGTTCTGCTGTATTCCGTGACAGACCTTCTGTACTCTGTGACGTTTGATTAATAACGGCAGCGACAATATTACTGTGTTGCTTGTATGTGACACAGTGTAGTTTGGTAGAGAGGTACCAGAGTAAAGATGTCCCGACTGAAGTTAAAGGCGGTAAATTCCTATGAAATTGTGGTGACTGTCTTCCAATGTATACATACGATTCTCGATTTCAAACTTTCGCCGTCTTCTGAATGTTGTATGGTTTCTTCTGGGCAATTCTGTGGCGTCCGAATTTTATATGCCAACGTTTCGGAAAACACTGTCTGTTCCATCTTCATAGGCGGGTAGGTACGAAGAATGACTGGGTAGAGAATTTTGGGCCCAACATTCTTTACCCAGTCATTCTTCATATCTACCCGCCTATGAAGATGGAACAGACAGTGTGTTCCGAAACGTTGGCATATGAAATTCGGACGCCAGGGAATTACCCAGAAGTAAGCATACAACTATACATCCGATGCCACAACATAGTACACTAATATTTACTCTGTACTATGTTACCAGTAGCTATATTTTTCAAATTCCGTGCTAGTATTTGTAATTTAAATCTGTGTGCGGTGTGCGTACACATAAAGCTGATGAAGGGCAACAAACAAGTGAAATAAATGTGGCCAAAATAACATGGAAAAGGTACAAAATATTTTTTCCTCGCCTTTGTAAAGTCATGTAGGCCCCACCGCTTTCAAAACTTGGTGTACTTCTATACCTGTAAACCAGGGTTACACAAATCCTGGGCGAATAAATTCTGTGTGGTGGCACCTAATGGTGGCACTTAATATTTTAAGGTTTTGGTTCTTGCATTAAAAGAATGTTTATCAGTTCACATGCACATTGCGCCAGATAGCAGCAAAAGTCAAAGGTCATTCCAGAAGTGTGGGTTCTCGGTGTAGAATGCTATGTCGCCAATTATAGCATATAGATTTTGGACGTGGCGCTTAGGTTTTAGGAAAATTTGTAGACCTCTGCTATAAACTGCATTTAACAAAATTTTGAAGTTGAATTTTCGCGTTTTTGGCTGCAGTTGTTATTGATGTATAATCGGAGCAACACTGTGAATGCACGAATATGAGCTTGTATTGTGCAAATAGCCATGCCGCTGTTGGAAATGGACCGCAATATATATATATATATATATATGTGCGAAAGACCAACAAGATGTACACTTTATTTCCTTTACTTGTTTCACCTATACTATCCTCTACAAGTTTCGAACAAACAAGTTCATTATCATGAGGTTACTTCTGTACGCGCAGCATATAGTATTTACCATACATGTATATGATGTATAGTCGCTAACACGTTATCATAACTTTATCATAATGTGTTAGCGACTATACATCATAATATACATTTATGGTAAATACTATATGCTACGCGTACAGAAGTAACCTCCTGATAATGAACTTGTTTGTTCGATACTTGTAGAGGATAGTATAGGTGAAACAAGTAAAGGAAATAAGGTGTGTATCTTGTTGGTCTTTCGCACATATATATTGCACGATGCACGGGTCTGAAAATGTAAAAGACAAAAAAACCACAGTCTGTTTAGTTTCATTGTTCTGTTTGCTATTGCGGACCTAACAGAGAAATTCAGGTATTATGAAATGTACTCCATACTCTTGCCGATATGTACGGTAGCCAGGGGCGTGCATGTAATGTGGTACATTTTTGGGGGTGCAATTTGAATCGTTATCCTCAATCTCTTGTCTTTACTTCAGCGATCCTTAAGTTTCTGCTGTGAATGTTTCTCCTCCTTTAAGTTTTGCTCCAGTTGTGTTTTGATATCGACACAGAAATACCAGTCGAACCGGCACGTTGAGTCCTTTTCGATACATTTGGCTGTGTGATTGACGACTTATGAATTATTCGGCTGCCAGTGATATGAACGGTGGAGTCACAAAATTGAATTCGCTGCAAAATAAGTCACAAGATAACTGAAGAATAAAAACCAACTAGATGCCATTTATTATTTTATCGTACTTCTTACAGGCTCAACATGTTTCGGGCATTAATATGCCCATCATCAAGATCTCACGACTAAAATGTAGATTATCACATTGGTCGTTTCGTTCTTGGGTCGCTGTAGGTTGGCAGTTAGGTGCGGGTAAGCTGGAGTAGTGTCCAACACGCATCAAAAACACACGTCAAAGTCACAAGTTCTTATGCTTACGAATGAAGATCTTGTAGGTAATGTTCTTTTTACGGAAAAGTTACTTTCAGAATGAAATGTCTTGGGAGATACTTCTTTAACGTTTTGTACAGGGAGGGCCAAAAGTAGGTATACAGTAATGAACTATATACTCTATATCTACTCTTGGCCCACCCTGTAGTTTGAAATTTTTTAAAATAATATTTAAAACTTCGTTTTTGACCCCACACAACGGACAGGACATGTACTGTACATTGCAAAGGCTAGACTGTTAATACTGTGCAGAAAACTGTTATTTTTCTGTTCACGGAATTATACAAGCCATGTAAACACTTTTAAACTCATGGTTCCGTGCATCATAATTCAATGTTAATAAAAATTCAACCAGATGCAACAGTATGCAGATATTTATTTACTGCAAAGTCACTCTACATGTTTCGGGTGTCACAGCACCCATCATCAGGAGTACTAAAAACTGTAACCACAGCCTCCAGTACAGGTCACTTGACCACGTTGGACGGAAGTAGCTGTACCATTATTATGACACCTGTACCGGAGGCTGTGGTTACAGTTTTTAGTACTCCTGATGATGGGTGCTGTGACACCTGAAACATGTAGAGTGACTTTGCGGTAAATAAATATCTGCATACTGTTGCATCTAGTTGGATTTGTATTAACACCATATAAATACCGTGGACAATCGTCTCGCAGAATATCTGTGATTTTTATAGATTAACATATCCAGTGGATGCAGTAAATTCGTACTGCTAACAAGCATTTCTTTCACACCGTCCTTTTGTCCAAAGCCTGTTCTACTTTAACCCTTTTTGTGCTACAAACCAGACTTCTCTTTCATAAATACCGGCTCAGTTTTATTTCTGCTATCAACATTTTGATATGTCTTAATAAGAATGTAAATTTTTTTCTCCTGGATTTTTAACGTTGTGTTTTTTGTGGCTTTCATCAAACAAGATAAGAAGCGCCTTCGTAATATATAAACAAGCAAATAGGATCTAAAAGAATCTCAGGAAGGAAAGGCTTAATTAAATATTGACGTTTCTATTCCTGATTAAAATAACGTCTCAATAATGGAATGACTCAGAGACGAACGTCTAGTTAGGCTGATATAATGTAACTTATTATATCAAATCTAAGACCTGGTGGTCACGAGGTTTATGGAACGTTCCCACGTTCAGCATACAGTTTTATGTCTTCATTTAACAGACTGCGTTTAGCCTACATAAATAACGTTGTTACATAGACACAATGTGTGACGTCACAGGTTGCCCAACGTGAAATATGGCGCAACCCCAGTCGCGCCGAACTCTTATAAAGTGAACAAATAAGGACAGAATTCAAAGCTTCGTATTTTAGAAGTTGGCTCTAATTTATACCGCACGAGTTAGTTAGGATGTAATTTTTTTTAACTTTGTAAGTTCTGTTCCAGGCAAACGCACATGAGCAACACAGATACGTCCAAAGACACGAAATTCGACCTTCTCACAGCAGCGTAGCTGAAGATTTCGTTCTTATGGGATGTTAACGTCGTACCGACTGGGAAATAGTTACCGACATTTTGAAGGATCGTAGTGCCTTCTTGATCCTCAAGATGAAGGCACTGCAGTGCTTCGAAATGTCTGGTTACAATTGACCATATACACCCCAATAAAGACCAGTCTAACAGAACACATTATTTATTAACATCTGCAAACAGCCACATGTTTCGGCTATGTTAAGCAATCCCGAGGCTGTCTACAGCTCTGTGTTAAGAGAAACCTACAATTGCATGAGTAATAGTATTACGAACAGCGATCTAAATTTTTGTCACAATTGTATTATAGTGTATGTTGTACTGTAGGGTATAAGCATTCTGGATTATATCGTTGATAAAGGAGAACTTTAAATACATGGATGTACTATACAAATGTACACAGCCTGAGGATGGCTGAAGGTAGCCGAAACGGATAGCTGGGTGTGGATTTTGGTAAATAAGTTTTGTATTAGGCAGTTAATTATGGGTGCCTGTCTGTACATATCAACGCCACGGGATGACGCATAATGATAAACTAGTCGACATGGCATAATATCCCAGAAGAATCGAATCTTCAAATTCAAAGACACGCACAGGTTTTGGCACCAATAGTCATAATCACAGGTCTTGTAAGAAAGTTAAAAAAATCATCCCATATGTTCAGCTGCCCGAATTATTCTATCAGAACTGATAGCGCTCTTTAAAGACTACCGGTTACGTGATGCACCAACAGTTTATCATTCAACAACTGTACGCTCTGCCCACACTGTATTTATGTGTTTTGTATTTATCTGAGAACAAACAGCGACTTGTGCCACTTACAGCATAAACTGGTTGGTTTTTTATAAGCGAGATGAAAAGGGTTTACAGCGCGGTGCGGACTGGGTCTTTAAATAAAGCAGTCTGCGCTTCGACTTTATAGGGTTAACTCTATGAAGCTTTCAGATCAGCTAAATAATATCTAAGTCCCCATCACCACCTTAAAAAAACACCCAAGTCTCCATTACAAAAAGTAACCGGTTACTGTTGCATGTGGAAGTAATGTTTGTTGGGACAGTCATTTTTTAGCCGTTGCATTTTGAATGTTAAAACTGGAGGTTTTCTTTATAACAGCGAAAATGAACGTAGGCATACTGCAGCCACTACTACTACTACTGTTCCTAATAATAATAATAATAATAGGGTATGAATATCCACACGTTGCAAGTGAATTGAAGTAATTAAGAAGATTGAATGTCACGTAACTAAAATGTTTCTACCTCAAAGTAAAAACATTGCATCTGCATTACAAATACGGACTGCTTAATGCTGTTTACATGAATTATGTCTGTTAATTGTGAGTATTGTACGAAACAGAAATAGTGTAGATTGGCAGAATGCTGCGTTCTTGGGCTTTCGTATAGTCGCTGTTCTATCTATCTATCTATCTGTTTATCTATCTGTCTGTCTGTCTATCTGCCTGCATGCCTGTCCATCCGTCCGTCCATCCATCCATCTATATATATAAGGGAGAAGTAGCAAACGGGTTTTCACTAAATTCTGTGTCAGAAAATTAAACGAGAAATTGTCTAGCCGTTTTAATTTTGCATTAAGTCGAGCAGACCTAACGGACACTTCAGGTGAGGGATTACCTGCATTGACGCCATATCACTACACGCGAAAAACGAAAGCGAACGAAGGAATTAATCGCTAAGCATAGACGTACGACCGTAGTTGTTCCACATCTGAACACAGAAGACGTTCATATTTTGACTGCCATGAAAGTATTAATTAACTTAGTCTGTCCTCGTCGACTGAAAATATGGGTAAAGGTAAGTCTGTCTCGTAAAATGACAAGCGGGGGCAGAGGGGTCGTGAAGGTATTCCACTACCCATACGCAACCTCGGCGCTAGAAGGGGTTGGTGGTAAACATCACGCCCCAGCCACTTTAGCCCGGTAAAGAGACCGGGTATACATTGTACGTATGCTGGCTGGACTTTGGGGCCGATCTAGGGACGGGTCCGGAAAAACTCACCCCGACCGGACTGGAACCCAGGACCATCCAGCGTGTAGCGAGTCGTTTGACCCACTTCGCTCTGCTGACCGCCACTGCAAACATAACGGAACTTAGACACAACACGAAAATGAGTAGAATGGCTAGTTCTTGTAATGTTATGTTCATTTAAATAGTGGGAAAAGTTCCTAGTGTTCACAATAAAGGTAAAAGTAAAAGTAAAGGTATCACTTTACAGGCCTGGGCAGGCCCTTAGGGCTGCAGGAGGTTTAGACTCCCAGAATTTTTAGACAATCCGCACATGAAAGTGGGAACGTCGTTAACCCCCGCTCCTCCGCTTTACCCCCAGAAGATAGCCCTGATATTTATTTCTGTTAGAGGCTCAGCTGACCTTAGTGCCATAGTGCGGCCGGAAGGATTAATTTTATGACTCCATCGGGAATCGAACCCACGGTTTGTAGCGTTGTGCCTGTGCCAACTGCGTCACCTTGTGTTACTCAACGGTGCGCATTTTTCAGAACAGGGTTCTGTAAGCAGTTTTGAAGTTCAACATCCAATCCACAGATACGTGCAAACCAAATGAACAATATTATTATTATTATTATTATTATCATCATCTCCTTTATGCAGGATATTTATACTTATATTCCTGAGACAAACTGTGTCCCTAGGGAATACAGTGTTGCAGCTATTCTGTTGTTACTATTCATGGT
>Ga0136643_10018300_pt1 | contig 10560 bp, 6 predicted proteins | sample TergutLab28metaG_FD_96883 | JGI IMG/M metagenome (GOLD analysis project Ga0136643, IMG submission 96883) | Labiotermes labralis P1 segment gut microbial communities from Petit-Saut dam, French Guiana - Lab288 P1 (version 3) (version 3) | ecosystem: Host-associated > Arthropoda: Insects >... | reverse complement strand
TTATAGAATTGGGGTGTAAGGGTAGAGTAAAAATTTTGAAGTTTCCCCCCTGCCCCACCCCCCCCCCCCCCCCCCCCCCCCCCCCACCTTAAGAAACTCCTGGACATTGCTGTGTGCATGGCAGCATTGTTGTAATGAAGGAATCGGTTGTGTTCCCATTAAAATTACAGTTACTTCTTTCATACTGGTGTTTTTACATGCTGTAAAATTGTCAGGCACAATTTATAATTAACTATTTGACCTCTGGGAACAAGCTCATTATGCATTGAATCTTGTTGCCTTAAGAACACATTGAGTGACATTTTCTGTAATTTTTTAGGGCTAATTTAAGCCTTCCCTTTTGAAGAGAGCCACTTAATTTCCTTACCAACATTCCTTGTTCTGTAACAAAATTTCATGCAGATGCACTGTTCTGCTAATTTAAAAAAATGCTAATGCATGCTTTGTTTGAATAAAATAATTGCCTTCACTGTGTGATAACACATGTGGGACTGAATGGACAACAGCAGTGGTGTCCATTCTACCAAACTATTTGAAATTGACACTTTGTTGTCACATGGTTTTAAAAGGAGGTTGCTTGTGCAGTCCAAGAACTCATCAACCACACCTTATACAGTGCTTCCACTGTTATGAAGATATGTCTTTTATCCTAACATTATTTACAGGCTATTCTGTGCGGACAAAAAGGAGCAGTCAGGTAAATCTGGCAACATACCAGCTGGAACAACTGTTGATGTTGGCATTACACATCCTACTGAATTTGACTTCTACCTATGCAGCCATCAAGGTATTCAGGTATGTTATGACAACTGTATATGATTTAACTTTAACGTACTGAAGGTACTTTATTGATGGTATTGATCAAATTAATAAAATTCACGGTTTTTCAATGCTAGCTGAAACTAATCCCTGCAGGTAAGAAATTGTACCATTGGTGGTGAGAGGTAGAAGCATGCATTTCAAATAGAAACCATAGAAAACATCCCCATGCATGTCCTCCTTATTATCAGGGAAGCCACTGGAATAATCACACCCCCACAAGTTCAGTGTTAAACTGGTTACAGGCTAACAAAATGTTTTGGGAAGTGGGACTGTTCTCTTCCTCAGGTGTAAATGGAGGAGAGGCAGCTGCTCATTTGGGATTGACAGAAATAGCTTTCCTTGATCAGTTGGCAACCTGTGTGATTTACCACTTATTATATATGCACGTAAGGTTTACATTTTTTCCATGGTAGGTGGTGAAAAATGTGCAATAAGAGTTGTGAATTCCACGAAGGCTTAAAATTAAGATAGAATGGGGAGGCAGTACCATCAATCTTAACCATTAATCCATGGTTGCAACCCAGACTTGGGTCACAGAAAGCTTCTTTGGGTTGTAAACTCCTAGAATAATCACTGAATATTGATATCGTCCCCATGATTCACAACTGTGATTTTGTTGGTAGAGAGGAGCTGTCAAAGTGTCAAAGGCCAAAACTGCCAGCTGAACGAAGTTGTTCAAAGAGAAAAAAAAGTAAAAGAAGAAATAATTTAGTTGGTGAAACTGTTTTTACTTCATTGAGTGAAGTGTGGAAAACTGAACACCTTGACAGTTTAAAAGAAAGAAAGAAAGAGTGTTGGAAGTAGAGACAGTTGTGGAGAGTGGAAAGGGGCAGATACGATAGGAATAAGTTCAACGTGACAGACTCTTGGAACATGAGATTTGATTTTCCTAATGTTGTTTGGTGATGAGTACAAATTAGGAAATTGCACTGTGCAGTTTTATCGATTAGTCATAATACAGTTGACAAATATTTGAAGCCTGAAAATCTGGAAGATCTGTAGTGTTGATAAAAATTAAAAGTAATTTCATGTCTGATGTGTATTCCATTTCAGGGAACAAGCAGACCTAGTCATTATCATGTCCTCTGGGATGACAACCATTTTGACTCGGATGAACTACAGTGCCTCACATATCAGCTATGTCACACGTATGTGAGGTGCACTCGATCTGTATCGATACCTGCCCCTGCATACTATGCACACTTGGTTGCATTTAGAGCACGCTACCATCTTGTAGAGAAGGAGCATGACAGGTACGTACATTCCTCTGCTTGAGACACTGAGAGTGATTAGCTGGTTATGCAACTCTGTACCTTGTTTGAAGCTCTAAAGTTAATCATGTTATTCACAGGAACCTGTCCTTAACCTTTATATTCCTACGCATGTCCTCTCACCCTTACTCTTTAAGATCAATTGTAATATTATTTTCAGGCTGCACCAGGGGTCAGGCAGCCACTTGGCAGGTTCTCACTTCAGAGGCCTGTAATTTATCCTAGGCAAGTCTGTATGGGATTTTTGGTGGACAGGGTACACATGGGAATGGATTTTCCTCTGATACTTTGGTTTTCTTATGCCATTATCACTCCACCAGTTTACCTTCGTCATGTTTCAATTTATCTACCATCAGTATTATTTAATCTTAGTTACTAAGAGCATCCTTAAATAATATGCTCTTGTAATGAATGTCAAATTTGTGTAGCATATTAGTGTGCAGAAAGTAAGCGGTCGCTTGGCCACTGCTGGCTCAGTAGTGACGTGACAGTTTGCTACACCTTAAGAAATTTTGTAGTGCCTCCCAGGCAATGGTTAGACTCCCATTATTCCCACCCGGACAGGTACTATATAGTGTGAGACCGTGATGGCCCTATTATCTTTGTCTCTGCCTTCACAGTCTGGATAGCGCCGCCACCAGACTTTGGTATTTCTTGCAGAGTACTGACAACTGCTTCTGTTTCTATCCATTTAATTCATTAATAGGGACTCCAGGACGATGCAGTGCAATCGAAGTAATTCATTCACTTCACTAGTATAATAGATTCTAGTTTACTAGGTTGTCTATTTACAGAGTCAGATCAAAAGGAATGCAGTATTACAGTTTATACATAGAAGTACGTGGGCTGATCATTTAATTCCGGGACTAATTTTTTTATGAGTGAATGAGTAGACTTAATGGCTAGTTGGTCTTGTCTCCTTCGAAATAGTGTCCTTGTGCTTGTATGCACTTATTCCAGTGCTCCTGCCACTGACAAAAGCACCTCTGGTAGTAACTTTTTGTAATAGTCCTTAGTTGTCTCGTCGTGTTGGCTTGAATATCTTCAATGTAATTGAATTGGTGACCTTTCATTGTTTTCTTCAGTTGTGGGAACAAGAAGAAGTCACATGGAGCAAGGTCAGGGGAGTAGGGAGGTTGTGGGAGCGATGGAATGTTGTGTTTCGCCAGAAATTCATTTGTGGTGACAGCCCTGTGGGCAGGGGCATCATGGTGCAGGACCCAGTTGCTGGAGCGCCACTTCTCAGGGCGATGTCTGCGCACAGCGTTGCGGAGGCGTTGCAGGACTGTTTTGTAGAATTCCTTATTTACCGTCTGTCCTGTAGGGATGAACTCATGATGAACCAGCCCGTCATTGTCGAAGAACGCAATCAACATGGTCTCGATATTGGACTTCACCTGCCGCGCTTTCTTCAGTCAAGGAGATGATGATGTGCTCCACTGGGAGAACATTTGCTTTATTTCCGGGTCATACCCGTAAACCCAGCATTCGTTGCCAGTGATTACCGAGGACATGAAGTAGAGATCGTTTTGGGCTCGATCACGGAGGTCAGTGCAAGTTGACACGCGATCGTCCTTCTGTTCTGCCGTTAGGAGACGGGGCACAAATTTTGCTGTCATACATCTCATTCGCAAATCTTCAGTTAGAATTTTCTGGCACGTACTGAATGCTATTCTAACTTCCTATGCAGCCTCTCTGATAGTCAGACGTCAGTCAGCACGAATGATTTCTCGCACATGTGCCACGGTCTCCTCGGTGTGGGAGGTGGAAGGCCTGCCTGGACGGGGGTCATCTTCAAAGGATCGGTGTCCACTTTTGAAATGGGAATACCACTCAAATGTCTTCGATCAACTTAGGCAGGACTCTCTGAAAGCTGCTTACAGCATTTTGTATGTTTCAGCACCAGTTTTCCCCAGACAGAAACATAAATCGATGCACACACGCTGCTGCACTTTCTCCTCCATCGTGAAATGCAACGCACACTGTTGTAGACGTTCACCCAAGGTCCTTCACAGAGCGAATGCGGGGTGATTACCGACCTCCGGTTTTGCACATACACTTGTACAGAGTTGCCACATGTCCCACTCTGTTGCCATTTCGCTACGTATTATAGTTTCCCGGAAAAAAAATCAGTCCTGGAATTAAATTATCAGCCCACATACAAGCTACAAATTAGTCACACTTCAAGGCTCCATTAGTTGGTTAAAATAAATGCCTTGCCCCTGTGTTACAACCCAGAAGTGTCGAAATTTAGAATTTGGTCAACAGTGTATAATTAATGAACCAATCAAACATGCTCAACTTGACGTAAAAACATTAAAAGTACAATTTCAAACAGTCAGCTCAACTTACCTTGTGTAAGTTGAAACCAAATAAACTTCAAAAGCATTGTAGTAACTTTTCCATATGAAAATCAATGTTGCCTCCACTTGTGTAATTTCTTCAACAATATGGGCACATAACTGCTGTTAAACAAGTGAGACCAATTACCTTTAGGTTCTGGGTTATGTAGAGGTGTATTGTCAAGCTCAGGCATTCTCTAAAGTTTACTGATCTGTCACGTCACTGCTGAGCCCGCAGTGACTAAGCGACCGCTTACTTTGTGCGCACTAAAATGCTACACAAATTTGATATTCATTACACTTTTTTGTTCTTATTCGCTTATATCTGGAGTCTTGCAGTTAGTTGCCTTACTTCAATCCGGTTTACAAACTGAAATATTTTATGTCTTTCGATGTGTGTCCCTTGTGTGTTTCGTTTCCCAGGTGTATTGCCTTGGTATTTTCTGTTTGGTGATATTTTTATCTGTCATTTTTCCATTCCTTTGTCCAAATATGTACCTCGGCAAGACTGAGGTTCTTACAGCTGTGAGTCTACCAGAGTCTTTTGGGATTTGTCAACGTGATAGACACATACCATTGTTTTGGAGGAACTTGTTACCTCCATGTTTCATTTCTTTAAGGGTCTCATAAATGCTCAGTTTGGTGTGCAGTTCTTACAGCTGAATCCAAAATGGTACTTACAGAAACAAACTTATGGAGAGACTTGAGTGATATCTGGTTGAGCTTGATATTTGATCTGCACAGTTCTGGTCTCCTCTGTTAAATCTCTGCTATGCAGAGCATTAATGATGTATGTAACTCATTTGTACTGTTGTGTTCACTTACACTGTGACCGACTTCAGTCAGTCTTTTCTTGAACTTCTAAGTTTTAGATCATGGCAGATTGGTGAAAAGACATTCTTCATAGAATTCATTGAGTAAGATTGGAGCGTAGAATGAGTTTTGAAAGTGACGTCTAAAGATTACAGAGACCCAAGTCAAGAAACAACAGTTACGTAAAGTGTTGGTCATGAAAGTGAAAGTGATTGACAAAGATTCAGATTGTTACACAGTTGTTAAACAAATTAGTAGTCCGATCTTCAGTTCTTTGTAAATTGCACTGCATGTTTCTGAGGCTGTTGTGCCCTGTGCTTTATGGGAAAGGTTGCAGTGAGTGTTTCATAAGAGATGTTGTCTGTCACATGTAGTGTAGCTTTTTCCACAATTAATGGAGTGCCCATTGACAGCAAATTCAAGTAGGTTTCTTTGTTCTCTTATAGATGAGTGTGGGAGTCTTGCTGGTGCAATCAGTGATCCTTGTAATGGATTAATGTTTGAATATTAACATGGTTTTAGGAGCTACTGTTTTGACCAGTGGCTACTGTTCTGGGTTTCTTCTGCCATAGTAGTAATGATAGTTGTGTCAAAAATAATTTTCTCAGTGGAGGTAAATATATACTTTTAACAGCAGTGAACTAACAGACATTCCCATTGAAATGTCTAAAAATTCTTGGGTTTTGTGCACATGTGTGGTGAGAATACTGCGCTGTTAGACCTGTAAAAAATTGATGATGTATGTGAAGTTGGACAACTGAAGTGTCCTCACCTATGATGGTGAAGTGAAGAATAGTGAAGAAAGTTGCAATTTGAAATGTAACCATCCTGTGAGTTTTTAAAAATTCAGTAGGTAAAATACACAAATTTTAGGTCCTTCCAGATATTGAAATGCCAGATACAGGGTCCAGTAGTGGACAGATTTTTCAAACTATGTGACCCTCTATGTGGTATTCTTAAGGATGCTGTTTGCAGAAATAATCACCAATAAGTTGTTACTGTGTTTTACGATTTCAGTGGAGAAGGTTCACATCAGTCGGGATGTAGTGAGGACCGAACGCCTGGTGCCATGGCACGTGCCATTACAGTTCATGCTGACACAAAGAAGGTTATGTACTTTGCTTGATGTGAGGATGTTGGTGAGTATAGGTAACCTTTTCTTTTCAGTTTATTTTTCTTTCACCTTGCTGCAACCTGTCGTGTTATGCTGTCTGCTGACTTCCTGCTGAAAATTTGTTACTCATTACACCATGCCTTGACAGGTGGCATGGGTTCTTTATTCTTGCTGTTTGCATTGTCTATATAATCTGTGACTTCAGTTTTGGTGCTAAGCTGCCTGATGTGTTATAACTGTCCCATTATTGCAGCATACATTGCATATGATTGTACTGGCAGAAGGGAGGTGTGTGTTTTGATTTGAGAAGGTCTATATTTCAACAGAATTGGTATCTTTAAAAAAAAAAAAAATGGAAATTTATGTAGCTGAATTGAACACTAAAGCATCTAAATGAATTACAATAGCCTACATGGAGGTGTTACAGGCGATTTTAATCAATTCATAAAGAATTTTGGTGCTTGAAATATCTGTATAAACAGAATCTGGATTTTTGATTGTGGAGATTTAAGCATAGATTATCTTATTGAAAGCAACTGAAAAAACAACTAGAGTGTTGTGTATGGTGCACTGCAGCAAGCGTTCAGAATGACTTATATACATACTGCTATTGATAATATATTTGTGGATAAGTGTATATTCAACTATTTCTGTGTGCATTCCTAAATATTTTCCAGGCTAGTTTTCCACTTAAATATTCAAATAGAAACAACAGAAAGAATTACTGGATTAAACAAGGAGTAAAAGTGTCTTCCAAACATAAAAGCAGTTTATACACCTTCTCTAAAAACGGCAGTGATCTGACACCAAAAGCACTTTACGTTAAATATGGTACAGTGGACTTGTAGCACAATATAGTAGTGAAATGACAATATGAAATATGACATAGGAGGAGAAAGAAATAGTAAAACTGCAGAGGTGCCCTCTCTAATTATGAGCAATAAAAAAATTGAAGGATTAAAAAAACTTGGCTTATACCCTTCAGTAATTACTTTCTAACACTGACTGAAAAGTGAAATATATATAAGGTAGCGAAAGAAGGTGCTGTCTCATTTTTAAAAGATTTTTTTTTAACTTCCTAGCATGAAGATAGTCCCAATCACTGAAGCCAAAATAAAGTGTATAAAAACATTCCCTTTAACAAAAAACTTATCAAGTTATTATGAAATAACAAGTAAAATCTTACAAGCTTCTGCATTTCACATTAGTCACCGATTAAGCTATATTTCTTACCACTCACTGTATGGTACACTGGTATTTTCCCTGACTGGCTTGAAGTTGCAGCAGTAAAACCACTGTACAAGAAAGGAGACAAAACTGATATGAAAAATTGTAGGCCTGTTTTATTATTCATTGTTTCTTAAGTTTTTTAAAAAGCCATGCACAGTATATTAAGCCATCATCTACATACTAACAACATATGGTCTAAGAACAGCATGATTTAGGAAAATGCTGTGTTCAGACATCTGTTGACAAAAGTGCATGTTGGAGGAATTATCTGTTATTTGACTGCATAGATTATGAACTTTTGTTAGCTGAATTGCATTTATATAGCATTTGAGAAGTATATGCAGATTGGTTCAGGTTCTGTTCAATTAAGGGAAAACAGAAAGTTGAAGTAAGATCACCTAATGCAACCCAACATTTTGTTCTGTGAGTGGGGTTCCTCAGGGCTCAATCCTGGGGCCTTTATTGGCTGTAATATATATAAGTTACTTCTCTTGAGCATGAATTCCTTATTAGAACCCATAATATTTGCAGATGGCACTAGTGTCCTAATTTTTAACAGAAATTTCAAAGATTTCTGTACACTGTGAAACTTAGTTCTCTCTCATATTATTGAATGGCTTGGTCCTAAATCTAGATGAAACAGGTACAATGAAATTTATATTGAATAATTTACCACACTGTGCTTTAAGTATTGGTTGTAAAGAAAAGTATGTAGAAGAAACAGAAAACAACATTTCTTCATTTACGCATGTATAACCACTTCAGTTGGTAGAGTCGTATTGATCAAATGATTCCTAACTTTATTGTAGCATGTTACAGAGTTAAGTGGATGTTCCATATCAGCAACATTAACACTCAGTTTATTTCACATATTTTTTATACTGCACACACTGTGCCTGGTAAATAATGAGACTGTGTGTATTACAAAAGAAAGAATGAATATATTTAGAAGTTTTTATTACAGACTGATATCATTTATACAGGTCCTAGAATGCGTGCTGGAAGTCCTGAAATGAAACCTCTTCCAGTAACTTGGTGACATCATGTTCGATGTTGCTAATGTCATTGAAGTGCCTCCCTTTTAGGGTCAGTTTTACCTTTGGGAAGAGAAAAAGTCGGCTGTTGCCAAATCTGGCAGGCAGGGAGTTGCTGTATCACGCAGATCGTTTTGGCAGCAAGAAACTGCTTCATCTTCAATGTGTAGTGAGTGGGGACGTATTCATGCAACAGCACCCAGCTGTTGTTTCAGAACTGCTCATTTCTGACACAGCACATGTAGGCCTCTAGACATTTCCTCACTTCCAAATAATAGTGACTTGTCTGTGGTGCCCTCAGAAACAAAGTTGTGGTGGATAATTCTGGCAGCATTTAAAAAACCCCTATTGGCTTGACTTTCTTCTGTCAGGAAGAATTCATTCCATGCTTTGTCATGTCATTTCAGGATTGAATTGAAAACAACAGCTTTCATTGCCAGTCACAATTCTTTCCAACACGTCGCAGTCTTGGTCAACAAACTTGAAACTCTGACAACATTCAACCTATTGCTGTCTCCGTTTAGCTTTTACGGAGTGTGGCACATTCTTTTTCTGCCATTCTCTTTCCAAAATTTGCCCAGGCACTTCCTTACAGATTCCGTGATGTACAAGTAGCCTAGTGGTTATTAGCCTATCCTGTGTGACACTGGCGCAAGTTTTTCCCACATTTTTATTTGACCAAGTGGAAACTTGCCAGCCTGGATGAGCATCATCTTCTAGCGATTCTCTGCCATGAAAACATGCATACCACCGGTAGCCTTGCGCATGATTTGTGCACTGTACACATTTTTCAGGTCTAGGTGTACATCCACGGCAGTTTTACCCCATTTAAAGTAAAATTTAATCACAGCACGTTGTTCCATGTCGAAACTTTTGACACACAAAACACACAAGTGTCTTTTGGCAATAAAGTGACTACTATTGTTGCTACAGAGATGAGCATGTACTCGAGACAAGCACACTCTAGCAGTCAGAGCCATTTAGTGTTTTGCTAAACTCTTGCAGGGTGCTCAGAAAAAGAATCAGTCTTATTATTTATCGGGCTTCTGTGTAATCAAGTTTGGTATAATTTGTTGTGGTAATTCATCCAACAACAGAAAGATATATACTTGCCAAAAGAAAAATTTTCAAAATTATGTTTGGTGCATACCTAGAACTCCATGTTAGACGTTTATTTAACCTTTATCGTACGGCATTTAATTTAGTCTTCGTGCCCCCGGTACGGTGTTTATATTAGACAGCCCTTTAAATAGTTGTGTGTGGTTGCCTATAAACGTTTATAAATTATGAACTGAAGGTGATGGAACAATTAAATAATCTGCACTGTTGCAAATAAATCAGAGATATTTCAGTTCAAGAAAAGCTTCAGTACAGTGGCTTACCTGGGGAGAGTTGGGGGTGTTCAACTCCCCCCCCCCCGAAATTCGGAAGGCCCTCCAAAATCGTGCCAAACTCAACCCGACTGAGAAAACTTAAAAATTGCTGAATTTTGGACGCCAACACCCTAAGATGTTCGGAAAAAAGGCAGTAAAATTCCAAAACTACCAAGGTTCGCAATTGTTTTACATTCGCAATGACAAATAAACTGGTTGTCATCATAAATAGTCTTAAAGTACCAAAAATTAAGAAAATCTTACAATATGAAATGAAATCTCTTGTACTATATTATAGCTGCCTCCAGAACCCCTGATTAGTGGGCTACTGCCAACAGATCTCCGTTCTCTCTGTCCTCAACTGAATTTCTTGAACCCCCTCCCCTGAACAAAATTCCTGGGTACGCCACTGATTCAGTGGAAATGTTTAGTGCCTATACGCAGGAAGTTAAGTTAAAAGTTTTATAATTCTCAATTTATTTTACTTACGTTTCTGTTTCGGGCCTGATGTATGCACAGGAAATTTCAGCGTGAAGATTTGTGGAGTTATGCCTTTGCCTG
>Ga0136643_10018298_pt1 | contig 10560 bp, 5 predicted proteins | sample TergutLab28metaG_FD_96883 | JGI IMG/M metagenome (GOLD analysis project Ga0136643, IMG submission 96883) | Labiotermes labralis P1 segment gut microbial communities from Petit-Saut dam, French Guiana - Lab288 P1 (version 3) (version 3) | ecosystem: Host-associated > Arthropoda: Insects >... | reverse complement strand
TGTAACTTCTCTGTCTGTATGTACTGCTTGATTCCACAACACTGTAACATCTCCCTCTTCACACACTGGCTTGGGCATGTGTGTGTACCATTTGTCTGTAGTTTCAATACCTTTATTATTATTATTATTATTATTATTATTATTATATAAGGTTTGTGGGCCTTAAAAGTAAGTTCGTTAGGCAGCATTTACAAGAAAATACTTTTTGTAAATTTCATAAGTTATTATTGTGTGTGCTACTTTATGTGCTTTGAGTTTGAGTATTACTTCTATTATTTTTATTATTGACACACTTTGTTATTTGTTTACCATGCTTGTGCTCTGCACACCATCGAGTTGTCATTCTGTGTTACATTCGAAGTACTTCATGTCCGTCTTTACAATATACCTGTGAATTTTATGTTCTTTATGTTAGTCTTTGACTTGTTGCTGTGGTGACAAATTCTTCGTTAATATATTTAGAGATAAGGTAAATATTTTATGTTTATGGTTCCGTGCATCGCTGATGTATATTAATAATTGCCCAATGAGATGCAACACAAAGCAGTCTATTTATTATTCTGCAAGTTCACTCTACATGTTTCGGGTGTCAACCACACCCATCATCAGTAATACACAAAACTAACTACAGCCTTCGGTACTGGTCATATTTTTGTGCAGCTACCTCCCTCCAACGTAGCCACGTTGTAGCTGCACAAAAATATGACCAGTACCGAAGGCTGTAGTTACAGTTTTGTGTATTACTGATGATGGGTGTGGTTAACACCCGAAACATGTAGAGTGAACTTGCAAAATAATAAATAGACTTCTTTGTGTTGCATCTCGTTGGTCAATTATTAATTTATAAAGTAAATATCTCGGGCAGATAGAGATTGGGATTCTGTTACAGCAGGCTGTGTCTCTATGTTCTGAACAATGTCATGAGCGATTTACAGTGCCCTAAGAACCACGCCAATGAGTATTTCTTGGATTTTTTCCACTTTTAACTTCCCTATTAGAATTACGCTGCTGCTGTGTCACTGTTCCCTGAGGTGTTGGATAGTCTTAACTAGTCAGCACATTATCATATAATCGGTTTTTATCCTGGTGGCATCAGTAGTAACAAAACTCTGCTCGCACCCGTTCAGATTGTATTTTACGCACATGTAAATAGCAATTTTCGTTTGTGGAAATGACAGGTAAAACTAAAACACGCATCTTACATACTAAGTAACTAGAGTTTGAGGCTTGTGGAAATGGCAAGACGAACAAGCAACACTTATCATGTAATAAGTATATTATAATTATTTAAATTATCATTGGTGACATGAACAAATTTTTAAAATCCAGTAACACCCTATTATCTAAGTAACTTGCTCCATGGAGCAGGGGCCTTCTTGAAAAGCTAAGAGCTTTTTAGGCAGTCAAAAATTCCTCGCATTTTACAGAAAACGAATGTCCATTACCGTATTTACAAGAGCCCGCCATTGGTCCCTACTCTTGAGCCAGACTAATGCTGTTCAGGCTTTCCCAGGCTCTTTCTGTAAGATACATTTTAGTATTATCCTCGTGTCTACGTCTGAACCTTCTAAGCCTCCACCGCACAACACTATGCATTTCTCTTCTCTCTCCGACTCAGGTGCCTTGATATGATCACTTGAATAATATACGTTGAGAAGTAAAAATTACGGAATCCTCTTTATGACGTTTTATCCAGTCTGTTACTACTTAGTATTAGTCCCAGCTACCTTTCTGAGCACCCTATTGTCGAAAACACTCAGCCCATATTCTTCCTTTAAAATAAAAAACCAATATTCACAACCATATAAAATAACAGGCGAAATTACGGAGATGCATTTTTCAGTCTGTGTTTTTAGATGGCAGTCGGAAAGACGAACGACTCTGGAAGGAATGGTAGCAGACTTCTCTGAGTCCAGTTTGCTCTTAATTTGTTCTTGCATGCAGTTTTGATTGTTTAGTGTTTTTCCAAAATATTTGAACTTTCCCACATTTTAAAAGGATTGATTAATAACCTTCCTGCTGTACATTTGTTCGGCATTCTATTCCCGTGACGTGAACGCCTGCTTGGTTTTGCCAGCATTTGTTTCAAACCTACACCCTCACCATCGACGAAAATAGCTCAAGTGGCTTGTACATTACATCATTTTTTCGCCATTAAATTAACATATTTGCATAAATCAGAAGTCGATGTTTCCCACGCATTTCTTCCTTGTGTACCTAGATCGCCCTAAACCAGCCATCATATTTTAGTAAAAGAGGTATTTACTGCCTCAACCGCCTAATAAGTATTGGTCATGCACGTCTTGCTTCTCACGTGATTTCAACGCCCGAAGTGGCGCGCGCAAGAACGGTTACGAGCAGAAGTCTGTTGTTAGTAGTTTCCAAGGACCCCGTAGGTAAGCGCTACTGTACCAAACATGTATACGTAGCGGTACCAAGCGGTTAAAATTTTAGAGTGAGTTTGTTCGGTGCTGCGTCCGCGCATGCAACGGGGTAGGTGCAAGCGTGACAGAGAAGGGACTACTGCTGCCAAGTTAGGGCAGCGACTCAGTCACACAGCAGAAGTGCAATGTGGCGGTCGACTTCGAAGTACGGTGGGGCTACTGTAGTCAAATCGGGTCGGAGCGGTGTTGTCCCGGTGTAAATATTAAACTGTGTCTAGTCTGCATTACTGATTAAGTGTCAATATTGTCGTTTGGAATTAATTATTTAGATATTTATATTAGAGTAGATGTTTGTATTTCGAAGTAGAGTTACAAGGAAACGTGCCATATTCGGCTTGAAAGTTGGCGTGTACCGTTGTAGTAAATTAGCCAAAGATTTTGACGTTATCAACACATAATACGTGTGATTTGTGTGCAATTATGCGCGTGTTAAACCAGAGTTAATCTCCATTGCCGCACGAAACTTCTGACTTCAGACTCATTTATAAATCTGTTACTTTTGTATATAATTCGAATGACCTAAATGTGATTCGTTTGGTGTACGTGACAAACCAGAATAAAGAACGAGTGGGAAGTAATACATTAGAGGCACAGTAAATTGAGTAAACGTATGACGTGTGTACATAAAGGTATAGTGTTTTGCATGATCAAGACATCTTCACTCAAATTGGTGGACTAGAGGCGAACACAGTAATTACAACAAAATGAAACCGGTAGGAAGAAGGAGCCTTGTCAACTTCTTGCTCCTGAGTCAGCTCTTGTGTCTTCTACCAACACTGATACAAGGTAATTACGCCACAGTAAACATCATCACGAGATTAGCGGCCATCAGGTATTCGCTGTGGACGTGGCACGCCCCCTTTAGTCTGCCGTCGTCTCGTAAAATACGAAAGCCCAAAACTGATTTCGAAATTTGGTGTCAGCTGAAACTATTCTGTTTCCGGTATCATTTTGATTATTATCAACAAATTTAAATAGCGACCTTATGTAGCAACTTATGGAGCTTTAGACTTTTTTTAAGCTTAAGATTACTTAATATTAATCTTGTCTTGAGCACTGTTTGGACTACGTTTGGACTGTGGACTGTGTCTGGTACTTTTATATTTTATTCTAGACTGAAAATATTTTTTGAACTGAACGTGAAGACATGGTCTGTTGTATTTTGTACGGCTTTATAGCTGAATACGATGGCCGCACTGTCCAAAATGTGAACTGGCTGTAGGTTCGGAGCCTACTTACAACATAAGTATAATGTATATCGGTATTTTTCTCGTATTTTTTTTTTGTAGATACCTGACGGTCTGATAATCCGTCAGAGGTGCTTGACCAAATATCTACACGACTTACAATCCTTCACAAAAAACTTAAGACGTAACTTCGTGGGTCGCATTGGCCTGTTAGCGTCTATATATGGACGTATTTGTATTACAACATCATGATATACGTAAGGTTTGAGAGTTCATGTTAGGTTTCCGCCGCGGTGTAATTGAGATCTTAGCTCTTCTGAGATGTTACGCAGCGTGGATTGATAGTTTCCGACCTTTCGGGACCGATTCATTGTCCCAGAACGTCGGTTACTGCGTAATATCCAGAAAGGCGTGGATCTCAGTTTCGAAAGTTGATGAAAATGTGATGTTTTTTTTTAAAGTAATAGCATGAATCTGATACAGCCGGAAGTTTAAATTACAGTAGCATTAACATAACATGTTTGTAACTTTTGTCGTTGTTCGTTGCTTCTTCATTAAAATTTGAAACTGCAGGAAAGAAACACGTGTGTGGAGTTTTTTTTTAAGGAGAGGGGAAACAAAGCGGAAAGTAATAATTTAATTATTAATAACATAAACGAGATTAAGGTTTGATTAGTTTTGTAGAAAACTTGGTTGTATCGTGAGCGATAAATGACGTGTAGCCCATTTTGCCTTTGATATGCTTCTATGTACACGTTCTGTGTCAAATTGGACAGTAGCATTAAGATAACGTGTTTGCAACTTTTGTCGTTGTTCGTTGCTTCTTCATTAAAATTTGAAATTGCACGAAAGAAACACGTGTGTGGAGTTTTTAAGGAGAGGCCAGACAAAGCGGAAAGTAATAATTTAATTATTTATAACATAAACGGCGATTAAGATTTGATTATTTTTGTAGGAAACTTTGTCGTATCGTGAGCGATAATTGATCTGTAACCCATTTTGTCGTTAGTACGCTTCTATATGTTCTGTGTCAAATTGGACAGAGGCATGTTATTTAGTTAGCAGTTTTCTTCAAAAGGTATTGGCTCTTTCACTGAGAACTTCAATTGTGACGCTTAATTGCTGGCTGAACTGGAAACGAGGGGAATCGCAGTCCAATTGGCCTAATGATTACAAATGTCATTCATAGATTCTTTTCAGAACTGATAGTTGTATGTACAGCCGATTTGATATTAAGATTTTCGAATTCTGCCCACATAGTTTATTTCTGTGTTTTGCATTGTTCTTAGAATAAATATAGAGTATATGCCTGTACATGATTAACCGATTGTTCTTTGTAATGAATACTGAGTATTTATTGTGAGGCAAGAACTTCGTTCTTGAAAATTTGTTACAGAGAATTTTCGTTCTTCAAACAGTGGAACATAATGGACACAGTTCATGTTGGAAGAGCAGTGTATAAACGGATGTGCTGAATAGCTGTGAGGTAGCCCATTCCGTACGAGGTATATCTAAAGTAATGAGCTCGCTACACAGGCAGTCAAATGGGGGATGTCACGTTGGTGGTGTAGAGTTCTCGAGGCCGAGTTCTGTTGCAGACACTCCTTATTCTGGTAACAACCTACCTCCCTACCTACCTATGTTGCTGTGTGTTATCCACGCATTATTATTATTACCATCATCATCATCTCCTTTATGCAGGGTATTTATACTTATATTCCTGAGACAAACTATGTCCGTAGGGAATACAGTGTTGCAGCTATTCTGTTACTATTCATAGTGCTTATATCGTTAGTTTCAGTTTTGAATCTATTGTATTTTTACATTAGTACTTTCCGAAGTATGTGTGCAGTGCCCAATATGGCTGTTTTCTGACGTTCCTCGACTACGTGTTTTCTTCTTCTTTTTCTTTTTCTTATTATTACTACTATTACTACTACTACGTAACTTGACGTTTGAAGAGCTTATTGCTGAAGTGCTGACGCTATGTACGTTACATTTCTGGGAAGTAACGTAAAAAATATTTATCCCTCTGATATACGAACGATAATTCGTGTGTATGTAAATAAATATATATTTATGATGTGGCCAGTGCCCTTGCTGCCATTTACACGCCTAACTCCCAGTGATTCATTAGTTAACGGAAAGAAACTGAGAGCGACAATTTATGCACTTTCGCTGTTATATGGTTTTAACTTAACGTAGTTTGGTCAGACACCAGCAGTCTTATCTCAAAACAACGTTATAAGAATTATGACGTCATGCGAATTTAGGCTGTCACGCTAGCGTCGTGATTAGTGTCGTCTATATGCTAATGTCAGGTTTGACAGATGCCTAATCGGTCTAATGGTCCTGCTGCTCTTTCTAAAATTTTATTACATAGACGCTTTAATGTGATGTTTCATAAGATGAGCCTCTGTGGTCATTTTATAGCCTTCTATTTAAAAATTTTCTTAATTATTTTGAAGTCAGTATCTTACCTTTCATATTAGTACTTCAATCCTAGTTGCGACAGTATGTGTTGTGTTGTTTCTAGGACCATTCTCAGTGTTATGGATAGCGACTATTACCTTGTCCTGTCTGTCCTGTGTACGTCTCTCCTCATGTAACAACTCGGCTATCACTGAAAGGATTTTCGTAGATTTGATATATGATTATCTTGGGTAAATTTGTCCATAAAATTCAAGTTTCATTAAAATCGCACAAGACTAGTAGAGAAGACAAATGTGCATGTATGATATCTCGCTCAGTTCTTCTTAGAATGAGAATTTTTTTCAGACACGAGTTGTAGAGAAAATCAAACACATTTTATATTCACTAAATTTTTTCCGAAAAACGAATAGGTTATGAGATAATGTGGAAAAATTTGGTACAGCCAGAGAGGCCACTGGTGACAGCATGGTGCATGCGCATTGCATGCTGGATATCTAAGGCTACATACACGCACGAACACACTCGCACTCGGAAATGTGTAAAACTTATTGCTTTTCCACGGCAACAGTGGTTGCGCGAACGCCCCTCAATGCTACATTTATACGTCTATTGCGTGTCTTTGTCATCACTGCGAACGCCTGTCTTCCACTGCTTACAGTACCTGCACATTTTATTTCTCTTTCTCGCTAATACACTCGCTGTAACTTGTTTATATTGCACTTGGTATTCCCTATATTTCTTTATACTGATAGAACTCTTCATTTCTGCCGTCTTGATAGAATTGAGTTGTGTTTCGATGTACACTTTCCTGGGTCTTTTTGTCTGGTTATACCTGTTTGTAAACGTGCTTTTATTTGCGTTATTTTAACCACACGATATGCAGAACATTATGCTTGCTATTATATATTAAACAAGAAGTATTATCCAAATTTTTGTATTTCCCCAGTATACATTACCCCGTTTCATTTCAAGATCTAGAGTTGTCGCTCGTCAGTTAAAATTCGAACTTCCGTCATAATATTATTATTATTATAGTGGTGGTGGTGGTGGTGGTGGTGGTGGTAGTAGTAGTAGTAGTAGTAGTAGTAGTAGTAGCATAAAATTAGGAACTGTGATGCTGGAGTGTTCGATAATGGAATTATGTTCATTCCAAATTTTGTACAAAAGTGATCAATTCCAGACTGGTAGTGAGAATGACACCGATACACAGGGCATGCTGATTAAAAATATCTTTTTTATGTTCTTTTCTTAGGAAATAGAATAATAAAGTTCTCAAGCTAAGTAACATGTTAGGAGAGCAAATTTGAAGCTCCAATTACGAAAGCCCCTCCACTTGCACAAAATAGACCTTGTTTATTGGTTTACCCTGCTAAAGTGTCAAGAGATTTCTCCCATCACATAACTTCGTAAATTCCGATCTTCTTGCTAATTCTAGCAGGCATTATATTTAACTATGAAAAAGAGGCTGCATGAAAAAAAGGACTATATAGGTTTTGACTTAAGAAGAGACACTTTCTGTTTGATAATTAATAACTTTTCGGCCGTGTGAGAGAAGAGTGCTGCAATATCGTGCAGTTTCTTGCAGTAATACAGTGAATCCAATTACGCACGATATGGGTCCATAATACTGATTTAGAAATAAATAAGTGCATTCAAAAAGCCTTTCGTCAATTATAAACGTAATTCAAATACCAACAACTTGGCGAATTCCAGAATATTAGGTTACGTCATATTTTATTCTCGTCAGCACTTAGAGGTAATTAAATGAGAATTCATGACAGAGACGAAAGTTTAATTTTGTAGAGTGGTTGGTGTAGCTTGGACTGCTGTAGAGAATCTAAATATATCAAGAAATTAGAACTACATTAGAATGTCTGAGACCCTACAATTTACATTGTGTTTATTTTCGTGTCGCAGTTTTTATTAAGTAAAATTTTTATTAATTACAGAGAACTTTGGAAGAAGTACATGAAATAAGCTTAAAGCGAAGCATTATCTTGTAATCGAAAGAGTTTCGGTGCATGCCGACGTAGTGCAGAGCATGGCAGATTAGAGCCATTTATCCGTGCAGTAGCTATGTAGTTTTAATTAGTCTATTGAAATATCGTCGTGATAGGCCAGTTCGAACTCGCCTGATCTGGACTGAACTGTATCGATATAACACAGTAATGTTTTATACAGTCCTCAACTTCGTTTGATGGCACAGAGGGAAGAGAATAAATAATGGACAATTATAAATATTTATTATATACCAAAATATGCACAAATAAATGGTTTAAATTTATTTTAAAATTACGCCCGACATGTTTTGGTACTTATACACCATCTTCAGGGAGTTTACAAGTTGTGTTAGCTAAAGTTATGGATTATTAAAATGATGAAATAAAATATAGTAGTTTGTTGTTATGATAAAATCTTGGTAAATGTGGCTGCATATGTAATTTCTGGTTACGTGTGTGTGTGTGTGTTTGTGGTACGGAGTAAACAGGAACCGGAAGTGTTTTATTAATTTTATCAATTTTTTAATTTTATAGATATAAGGATTTGTGATAATACCACATTTTTTTAGAATATTATCTCTTCAATCCGCTGTAGATGCGTAGCTGGAACTTAACACCAAATATACATATTGAATTCATCACAACAGTGAGGTCCTTACTGAGGAATGTCTAACAAGTGCATTGTGGTGGTTTTTAGCTTATCAGACTTTTGACCAAAAAATAGATTATTAGAGGAAGAAGACGATATTTGTGATGATGATGATAATAGTATTAATAATATTCCTAGTACTAATGCGTATATAAAGATAAATGAAGGCCTTCAAGCATTATGGCTAGCAGATCAGGTATATTTGTGTACAAGTGACATCAAATTGATCTTGATTTACATTGCCATTTTGGAGAAATTATTCATTTTAACTTTTGGCAGAAGAATTTAAGGAAAAATGGAAAACTGTCAGCACACGAAAACTCGTAATAATGACGCGTTCTTCAGTACAGGTACAATATCGTCAGCACTAATAACTGGAGGAAATGTTTACTGCTTTAACAGGTTTTCAGCTGAAAACGTGCTGCATTAAAGAAGATTTTAGTTGAATAGTCGTGTTATTGAGTGTCGGCCCGCTTCTTCCTTTTGAGGATTTTACGAGTATCTTCGTTTCCCTTGGATAGGTTACCGGCCCGCCGCAGGGTGAGTCTACTGGTGGGGCTGCCACCTTGATGCCGCTAGACCTGCATGCTTTTCTGTAGGGGTGTGCTCCCTTAGCTGACTGGGCCCATTTGTAAGGCGCTGGACTTTCGCCTGCACCCTCTCCATTCTTCTGCAGTTTTAGCTGCATTGCCCAGGGGTAACGCGGCCATAGCCTTCGTGGAAGTAGGAGTAGGATTTGCCGACAGAGCCGCCGTTGTTGTTGCGGTTAGTTTTCTCAGGACTTGCGGGAGACAGGAATGGTGATAAACATACATAAAAAAGGAACAAAAAGCAAGTGTGAAATTTATGGAGGAATTACTTTACTGCCTATAGCTTACAAATTATTTGCAAACATAATAAAAAACAGAATAATTGATTATTTGGAAGACGAAATAGTAGAGGAACAGTGCGGTTTTAGAAAGGGACGCAGCTATACCGATGCTATATTTACGGTGCAACAGATAATGGAAAAAAGGAAAGAACACAACTTACCACTATTTCTTTATTTATAGACTACGAAAAGGCATATGATAACGTGAACAGAGATAAGCTATGGGAAATGATGGACAATAACATTCCAAATTATTTATTAAATGCAATAAAATGTATTTACAGGAATACGAAGATTAGAATTAAATTTAATGATGGTATATCTGAACCAATACACATAAATAAAGGAATAAGACAGGGATGCGGCCTCTCACCGGTATTATTTAACATATACATTAATAAAATAATACAGGAATTCAAAACAGTGATAAAGAAGAGTATACAACTAAATAACAGGAAATTAGTGAATATGATACTTTAAGCAGAAGACCAGATTTTAATGGCTACATCAGAATATGATTTACAAACAATGGCACACCACTTGAACCTTATAGCAAGAAAATATAAAATGACCATATCTAGTACAAGAAAAAAATCAATGGCAATATGAGGGGGAGCCATATACAGAGGGTAAAAATTGTGATAAAACGACAATATTATTCAACAAGTAACAGATATTAAATACTTGGGGTTTCGAATATCAGAATACGGAAGTGATTTAGAAGATAAGTTGCAAACATATAACAAAATAAACGGACCTATACGGAGACATTTTGGAAAACAAATGAACAAAGAAACAAAGTTAGAATTCACAACATTACAGCTAAAGAAGCATTGAAATTTGGAAGTGAAGATTGGGTACTGAAGAAAAGAGAGGAACAACGTTTAGAAGCAGCACAGATGAAATTTTTGAGACACTTACTTGGAATAACAAAACTAGATAAAGAAAAGAATCAATGTATTAGGCAAAAAACGGG
>Ga0136643_10018297_pt1 | contig 10561 bp, 4 predicted proteins | sample TergutLab28metaG_FD_96883 | JGI IMG/M metagenome (GOLD analysis project Ga0136643, IMG submission 96883) | Labiotermes labralis P1 segment gut microbial communities from Petit-Saut dam, French Guiana - Lab288 P1 (version 3) (version 3) | ecosystem: Host-associated > Arthropoda: Insects >... | reverse complement strand
CGGTCGTGGAAGAGTAGAGCTATGCCTCTACCCACCCTCTGGGCCACACCGGGCCTGTAAAGGGATCACTTTACCTTTATCTTATATATATATATATATATATATATAATACATATATATATATATATACATACGTATCTTTCGTAACAATTTACTGGGGTGGTGTTTATTTTAGAAACTTGAAAATATTTCAGTCTCTGTTAACGATTTCGCTCAAGAAGGGAAGAGCAGGCAGACACGGTACATCATACTGAAAGAGCAGTTTAGCCGAAGCGGTAAGAATTCTGACTTGAATTTGAAGGTACCTGTTTCGAATCTGAACCGGAGACGAACTATCATGAGCAAGGTGTTCTGTGACTGTTCCCAGTCCTTAATTTGATTACCGGAATCCTAGACTTAGATTAAATTAATTACTTATTCTTCTTTGTATATCCTTACCACTTTGTTACCACAGTCGTCCAATCTTTTGATGCTCTGTGTTCTTCAGTTGTTGCGAACGTTGTTAAAAAGTCACAAATATATACTTAAGTATGGACGTGAACGTCACTAATCACAAAACAACGAAGAGTGTCAGAAATTTGGTGATATAAAATTCCTACTTATTCTCCGAAATAGAGAAGAATTTTCTGTTCTTTGTTGAGATGTATTCTCCACTGTCCTTTGATGTAGCAGGTGTATTAAACATCACAATTCGGGCGTGGTAGTACACTCAGTGTGCAGCGAATTCAATTGTCAATTGATGTCGGGCGTAGTGTAGTGCGTTGCCCAGTTGACAGGATAGGGCCCTCTGGGTATAACAGCCCAGAGCCAATTAGCGCCAGTGCCCATTCACTGTGACAGATTTAAGACGACTCAGGAAAAAAACGGAAAATCGTGAACGAATATTGCTCATAAGACGCTTCACACATCAATTTATTACCTGGATAGAAATTCTCCCCTTATGAATTTTATAATCCTTTCAAATCCGACGAGAAGTTTGACACAAGAATTGAGGTTTGTTGCTTTTATCGGGAGGGACCCTGTTCGAATTTTGATCGCAACACTCAACAGGAGTCATCCTGTTATTCGTCACAATTTTCTCAGTCCCTCCGGACATATTCCGATATAGTAGCTCGAAATGGACAATGACTGTGTTCCGCAATTTTTCCAGTTTGCTATTTACTCTCATTCATTCTCTCAACACTGTACTGTCTGATTTACGGACGTGTCGTCACATGAACAACACAAATAAATGCAAGACTTGAGTTTTTCACAACGGCGACTCTGAAGACGCCTGTCGTCGGGCTTTAGTGCGTCTGAGCCTGTCGTAACTGCGTTACGTTTCAGATCCAACGGATGCTGCTGTATTCTTTGTAGAACGTGGTGAAAGCAAGGTAATTCGAAACGTCGGCGAGTTTCAAGTAGACTACACGGCGTCACATCTCAGAAACAATTTTTTGTACAAATGATAACACTTCATACCCATGTCATCAGAAGAAGGGCCAATTTTCGTAAAGTGAACAACCCATGTCTGGATATAACTTACAGCAGTTACGATTTTCCTCCTTTTCCATATTGTGTGATATTATCCATATAAGGACGGTAAATTTCACTCTAGAACAGGGCATGAAGGCCCGGAGAGGGAGTAGATGTAAGGCTATGCTCTTTCTTTAACTTCGGCCCTAAATAGGGCTGCTTGGTCAACGACACGCACCGGTCGCTTTACCCCCAAGAGAAAGAACCGTACCCATTACACAGGAGGCAGGGTTGATCCTAGGGCAGGTCTGGACGCGTGCAGAAAATCTCGCTGCCGCGGGGATTCTATTCCCGGACCGTCTAGCCCGTAGTGAATCGCAGTACCTACTGCGCTATCCCGTCCCACTATTTTCCTTATACTACATGTTTTTCTTTTCATGCTTTTCCTTCTTATATTATTCTTCTCATATTCTTTCTTATTCTGATCCCTTCTTTGTTCATATTCTCATTTCGTCGTCTTCTGGTTTTGTTGTTCCCTCTTTGTTCACTATCGGATGTTCTGGCACGAACAGTAAGGAAAGGACAGGCAAAATGCAGGCCTCAAGGAATCCCATGCGGATTAAAGAGACTGGTCTATTCTTGGGTTACTTGAAGACATTTCAGCTGCACAGCACATGTAGCGGTGGGTGGTTATTAACAAAGCTTTGGAAGAAGTCAATTGTGAACTGTGTGTCCGTACTGTGCCATTCTGTCGGTAAAACTTTGGGAAAAATCGTGTGCAACCATCAGCTCGTCACAGATTAAAAACTGCAAGGGGTATATCTCACACAATTTGGTAAATTTCAGACAGACGGATCATATGAAGAACAGCAACCAGACCTGGCGTGGGATAAAAAGGGAATATTTGTTATGTGCCTTTAAAAACGAAGCCTTATAGAGATGACCCACCTTTATTACGAACTATATTATGCCAGTTTCTGATTAAATTGTTCTTTTGGTAATGTTTAACAACACAAGCAATGAGCGTAAAACGTAATATTGTATCGAGTTTGCGTAACCACTGTTGCCATAGATAAGCAACAAGTACTACATATTCTGAGTGTGTGTTTGTGTTTAGCCTTAGATATCTAGTCTGCAAGGAACATGGGCCTTTTATATTGCAATCTATGGACTGTCTGGCCGTACCATATTTTCCACATTATCTCACAAACGGCGCGATTTTCGAAAAAAAAAAAACTGAACGTACAGAATATTTGTTTTGATTTTCTCTACACTTTGGTCTGAAATAATTCTCATTGTAAGAAAAACTGGGCGAGATGTGATCATACATGTACAGGTGCATAGATCTTCATGAAAGTACCCGTTATTTTGTCAGATTTAAATGAAACATGAATTATCTCGATGGTTTTTGGAAATTAATAAAAAATCAGATTCCGTAACAATTTGTCTCGTGTGAAGTCAGTTGTTCCGTGCAGACGGACGGACGGACTGTCGAAGCTAGTAGTGACTTTCCGTAATTTTGCGAACGCGCCCAATAAGCAAGTGAATATTTAAATGTTTCCGTAAGTGAAAATCTTGCCGCTCTAAACTCACTAATACAAGTATTGTTTTAGAAATAATTCGCGTTATTGTATACTCGTACTTGCTGAACTTGCAGCGCTAGTTGGACCTAAAGCAAGTACACGGAACGCTTCTGCTTGTGAAAATATCAGAACTGCAAACATTACTGTAGAGTGAACTGAAAAGCGTGTTCTCATGAACACCTTTACATGTGGCTTGACTTCTTTCATTAAATGTCAGAATACGTATTCGGTAGATATGGAAGATTTGTTCAAATTTAGTAATTCAGTTTAGGGTGGAAAGGAAATTTTAACGAGTCTGTATAGCAGCTTAGTGGGGACAGAAATAGGCAGTTCGTGTCGGGATGGTGTGCAAGCATGTTCACCGTTTGTCAGTGTCGAAATTAATGGTTTAGGGAGCTGTCTGGAACAGTCTAAATTTTATACCTTGGCATCTTTTTGGACATCTTAAATCTTGCGGGGGGCGGATACCATGTTAGTCACACTTGCACGTTAAGAAAATCCAGTAGGACGCGTACAGGGGTTTATACGAGTTAGGAGACGGGAAACAGCGAAAAGCAATTAGCGGTCAATGAAGATAACGTACTCAAAATTTCGACTTTTGGACTATTAGGGAGTAGCGAAATTTAGCAGCCGAATGGGAACAGTAAGAATATTTAAAGGGGGGGATGGATTTGGAACAGTGTGATTTCGTAAAACTAACGCTAGCTAAGTAGTCTGTTTAGTAGCTAAGTGGTGAAAAGTAAAGTTCATATTACACCAGTCTGATAAACGTTTACGCAATTTAAAAGCTGCGGTTAGAGTAGTGAAGCTAAGTGTGGTTGTTACAAGAGAAACGTATGGCGGTATTTGCAGTAATTACGGAATAATGGAGGTAGGAGCTTAATGCAGACCAGGTGTATATGAAGTTGCATCGTCGCTTCCTGACAAACACATATCTGTGTGATCATAATTTGGTTAAAAAATATAAAAGGAAATTTAATGTGACCAATTATTTACGCAATTCTACCTGCCCAACTTTGAAACACTTAGATTTCCTGAGATTAAAATGTGTTAACCGACCGAGGGGTGAAGGCGAGTTATTTCATGTGGCACCCTTTGGATAAAACTCATCACTAATGAGTTTGACTCATATTCACACCGTGTCCAATTTTGAAACTTCTACGCAAAACGGGATTTTATTATTTCCTCCAAGCACTAAATTAGTTTACTTTCTTCCCACTGGATCTCCATGTAATTCGCTGTTTTCCAATTATTCGATCTTAGCAATTGACCAACTTAATGCACAAAGTCTTGTTTTATAATAAACTTATTATAAAACAAGACTTTGTGCATTAAGTTGGTCAATTGCTAAGATAATATTGAGTTGCACGGTCAGCAAAACACCACAATTATTCGATGTTACTGAGAACGCCGTTCATTAAATTGCAAATTGAAGTACAAACTAAAGATGTATGTCGGTTCTAAGGACTTTACAACTGAAAGTTTTTTTAAGAAACGAAAAATTTATAGGCTTTTATTCAAAGTTCAAAAACAAATATTTGTAAACAATATTATAATCTCTATTATGGGTTGATAAATTTGGAATATAAGCTTTCCCAAACTTCTTTCTTCTGGATTCAAGGAAAAATGGCAAGATATTTCAAGGGCCAACGCACGCAGAACCTTGAACATTTTAATAGTAAAAGATTTTTTTTTTCTTGTAGACACACAAAAAAATTCAAACATGAAGCAGTGTGAAATTTTACTTTGGGGGAGGAGGGGGAGGGAGAATTCAAGAACGGTTAGCCATTAATATCTCCTTAGAATTTAGTAATTACTTTTTTTTATAATGACGTTACATCCAGTACACTTGTGTTGCATGTGTGGGAAAGTAGAGGCAAGTTTGACACCCCTTCTGCTGCAAAGAGGAGCCCGTTGATGTCGGACGCGCGGTTTCCCTCTCTCTGGCCACTGTCAGTAGTGGCGCTATCCTGTCTTCTCTAGGGGCCAGTAAATGCGTCATGGCGGACTGCTGCTGTCGCATAACCCTCACAATTTGTCGTCCGTTCTGGCAAAGTTATGGAACCATGACAGCTACTTTCATTATAGTTCTCCATTCCGGAATGCATTCTTGAGACCAACTTGGCTTCCTTCTTTATGGGCGCTCCGTTTATCGGTTTTGGCAGAATAATCAGAACATTCCTAAACGTATTCTCATAAAACGAACGCTTTACGGAAGTCCGTTTCTAATACGTGTGTCCCAGTTTCGTTTACAAATCCTTGTTCCTCCCCCCTCCCCATAGCCTTAGTACTGGTTTATAATAACCCGGATCAGACGTTCAGTGGTACTAACAGCAGGCGTCATGGTCAAGTAACAAAGAATTTTGTGTAATACACGTACAGTCGAACACAACTATATTTACCTAGTAGTACAGTAGGAATACAACTACATGTTTCGGCCCTATATGTGGGCCATCTTCAGGTTGTGATGTTACTTACAGAGCAACTATAGAAGGTGTGTGGGGTGTTTTTTGGGGATGGGGTGGGGGAACGAGATTTCGTTCCCCCCACCTCATCCACAAAATCACCCCACAATCTTGTATAGGTGCTCTGTAAGTAACATCACAACCTGAAGATGGCCCAAATATAGGGCTGAAACATGTAGTTGTGTTCCTACTGTACTACTAGGTAAAATATAGTTGTGTTCTACTGTACGTGTATTACACAAAATTCTTTGTTACTGAACCAACACAATGGGGATGACGCACCTCAAGGTCATGTTCAAGTTGTTAGCTCGCGTTTTCGGAGTCGGCGTCTCCCGGGTTTAGGTTTCGACCCCTGACTGAAATTTTTCATTGCTTCATTCAGCCTTCTAGGCATATATATATATATATTGATGGTACTTTAAATCTGCCACGACGGCTTTTATTCACATCCTTTCCATTTCATTACCAATTATTAACGTCAATACCGGACTACGAGATTATCGTTTGCTTAATCACGAACAAAACAGCAATGACCGAAGTCCGTCCCAGTCCCTGTAAAGTCACCGCCCTGGACTCACATTCCAGAGATACACATTTCAAGTCTCAACCGTGTTACCGTCCATAAATGTTGAAGTGTTTGTAGTCCCCTCATTATCGCCAGGAGAAGTTTGGTATAGTCGATTGATATAACAGAGCGAGTTGGCTCAATTGGCGATACTTCATACTTTTATTTGGAAGTACCAATTTCGAATCTCAACAGGGACCGCGGGTAGGTCACTAATATTCCTACCATTCGACGGTATATAATCTAAGCTACTGACAAAATGTTGACTTTTTTTTAGACTGCATAGACTGCAAATAGAGGCAAAAATGTCGTTTGGAACGTAGGTAGGTATTCATAAATGGGCGTGAATTCATATCCAAAGGTACTTGTATCTTTATCAATTCTTGTACCCGCTGTGATTAGCAGGAATGTCGTGCTGGCAATATTGTTAAGTAAACTGCAAGCAATAAATAACACTATTTTTATAATTTCACCGTGCATTCTGTAGATTATTTAATTACACACACCAACATATGCACACACACACACACACACACACACACACATATATATATATATATATAATTTAAGAAGTCTAAAATTTATATTATAACATTAAAAATGCTCCTACATATTTCGATCACACGATCATCCTCAGGCAGCATACATTGTTCCTTGCTAAAGTTATAATTTAAAACATTCAATAAACTACTTCCTTATGTTAACTTTGGTGCTGTGGCAGCATGTCGTGTTTTTTGTTTGAGTCGTACGCTGTTTAGAATGAGCCTGGTTAAGGTTGTGCGTCGTAAGACGCACAACCGTAACCAGGCGAAATACCCTAACATGGATCGTGACGACAATTCTGTAGTGTCTTCACCGTCTGTGGCCATCATCAACCCACGCTGCAGAAGGCAGGGCCCTTCTTTGGTGGCTTCATATATATTTTGTAATTGACCACATGTGATAGTAGATACATTACCTTGTTCATTTAACGCTGAGTGGCGGTGACGTGTATTATGAATACATGAGCACACTGGTCGTGACACCTGGGATAGGCGATTCGCTTTACCGCATGCCACGTGTCACCAGTCAAGGAACATCTGTGGTTCATCCATCAACACCGGGCACCAGATGGCTAAATGAACTGTTCCCACCTCATTGCAGATTCTTGCCTTATGACCTGCCACACTGCTTGCTGGGGAGGGTGTACACGTACTAAGTTCAGAGGAGAACTCTGTTCTTAAGGTAACAGAATTGCATAGCGGGGAGCTGCGGTTTTCCAAAGGCAGTGTTTAGCCGTTCCACAGAGAAATTAAACCTGTTGGCAGTACATTTGAACGCATGGACCTTCAGTGCTAGCAGGATTACCGCGAATGCTGACATTGCCGTCATTGAAATATAGATTTAAAAAAAAGTATACTATTTTACAATGACGTAAAGAATTCTCTCAGTGCCATTATTGAGCAATAGTTTATGTACTCGCAGAACAAGTGACAGGTGTTGCGCAGATGAAGGTCAGCCATGACCGCGTTCGCAAAAAAAGAGCAGGAAAATGAAACACTAAGTTAAGTCACTTTACAAATTGTGACGGATTATTTACAGAACGAATATATCGCTTTCTTGTGTCATTGGTGTTTTATGTTAAAAATTAATACAAATATTTCTTAGCCCATATTTGGTGGCGTTTAAATTTGCGGATTTTTGTACATTAAAAGCCAGTCATGAGTCCCAGTTTTTTGTCGCAGAAGCCACAACACATCCTCAAATGTCCTACTGGAACGTCGATTGGGTCACGACCACTTCATTCCAAATGCTTTCTATTCGTAATTCGTTGGTCCTACTATTTGACACTCTCGTCTGCATTAGGAAAGGGAGTTCTATTTTGGGACTATTGACAATTCATGTAACTTGGGTTTTCAGTACAATCAGACTGCAATGTTAGAGAGAGTAAAAGATAAAGCAGTCCCGTTACAGGCCCGGGGGAGGGGGGACAGAGGGTTCCAGGAAGTTAAGTCTTCCAGATTTCGTGACAACGGCACAGGATGTTTGTAGGTTGTCAGCCTTAAGCACCGGCCGCCTTTACCCCCAGGAAATACTCCTGGTACTCATTTGTGTTAGAGGCTGAGTCGACCCCAGGGCCATAGTGCGATCGGAAGGATTTTATATCAATGAAAAATCCTCTGACACCAGCTGGGATCGAACCAGCGGCCTGATTTGTAGTACAGCACCTTAACCACCGTGCTACCGCCGTCCCCCGTTAGAGAGAATAATGAAGTTTAAAAGTTGTTGAATTTCCAGACAAACTAGAATTGGGCATCCTGTACTGTCAGTTGTCCTGTCGCACTCTGAAGACCCACAAGACGCACAGGACATTCGGTGTCCTGTTGAGACTAGAATGGATCGCCTACTAAATATCAGCGTTACGATTTGACCCAACTTTCAGAATGGGGGTGCAAAAGTTCGATTAGTTTTTTGGGGTCAGATTTGTTTGCGCGGTTTGCTGTGGCTTATACCAACAGTACAAGGCGGTCCGGGACGCCGTGCTTCGGGATGGCCACTCGGTTTAGGCTGGACGGGTTCGGGGCTGTAGCCGGCGTGGAGGACAACAAATTTTCTCTTTTCCACGCCCGTCCACACCAGGTCTGGGGCCGACAAGGCCTCCCGTACAACGGGTCCTGGGACTATTTCCCGGGGATAAAGAGGCCGGACGTGGCGATGGCTACCCACCATCTTCTAGGGCCGAAGTTAAACAACAGAGTTGTGCCTGTACTGCACCTTTGCGCCGTCAAGGAAAGTTACAGGGAGACCTTTACTATACTTACAATAAAAACCTTTTCCCGACCATTAGTCCTATCAATTGTGCCTGAGAATGCATTCTGAATCGTAAAGGGACGTTGTGAGCCGGAGAAGATAATTCTGACAATGATGTAATGGGTGCAGCTGTTTCAAGTGGGGGCTCCCATCTTCTTGACACATTGTGTGCAGCACGAGGCTCAAAAGTACTGTGTAAAAGTTAGGGTGCGAGTTTGTGCGTTCACAGGCTCGAGTTGCAGCAGCGGTTCTATGGGCGGGATTGCTTAAGGTACTGTGCTGCAAGTCGGAAGGTGGCGGGTTTGATTCCCGATGGGATCACGCAGATTTCTTATTGACTTAACACCTGCGACAGCACTAGTGCTCTTGGGGTCGACTCAGGCTCTAACAGAAATGAGTACCAGGGGTATTTCCTGGGGAGGGGGGGGGGTAAAGGCGGCTGGTGCGTGGGACTGACAACCATGCCACCTTAATGTTCCGACTGTCAAGAAATTCTGGAAGCCTCGGTCTCCACGAGCCTTAAAGGCTTATCCAGGCCTGCACTGGGATAGCTGTATTTTAGTGTGGGCGGGATATAGTGTATGCAGTAATCGGCTTTGGTGGTATAGGCACGTGTTACTTCAACAATAACTTCATTACCAGAGATGAAAACGCTGTAAGTAAAATGTGTTAAAGCATGCCCAGATGTATAATTCAAGGTGAATTCTGTACGGGAACAGCAGAGCTGAATGCCGTGAATACTTGTAATGCTGTTTGCCGTATGGACAACAGTCTATTGGAGACAGCGAATCATTTATAGTATTGCGCTATTTGCACCTGTTTTGCAGTTCATAAACTGACTCTGGGACTACGTTAAGTCCATAAAGGTAAAGCAATCCCATTACAGGCCTGGACAGGCCCTGATGGTTCCAGGAGTTTGAGGCCCCAAGATTTCAAGACAATCGGCACATGCAGGTGGTAAGGTTGTCAGACCTACACACCGGCCGCCTTTACCCCCCAGAAAATATTCCTGGTACTCATTTCTGTTAGAGGTTGAGTCAACCCCAGGGCCATAGCGCGGCCGAAAGGATTATGTCAATGAAAAATTCCAATGACACCATCGGGAATCGAACCCGCGACCTTCCGACGTAAGTCCATGCCGGCTCTGGAAATCACCCACCAGCCTTAGGATCTTCCGCAGGGTGACGATGTTGACTTTTCACCTTAACGGAGGTTAAGAATTCGTGGAACTATGTCTCCACTTCTCCACACGTTTTCGCAGTGTGGTTGTTTAGGGTCGAAGTTGTCTTTTACCTTTTAAACGTTACAGAGGAAACCCGTCCCTTGCTGTCCAGGAAACCACGACGTTACATTATTCTTTTGTTTCTCCGAGGTCCTTACACTGAATCTGCCTTCAACTTGAAGCGTTTAACGTACAGTTCCCACAACGTGCTGGAAGGATTTAGATAAGAATCTGTGAGGTGTAGATGCAAGTTCAACTTCATACCATGCTGAACAACAAATTCGTGATTGTTTCCACAGATATCGTACTTCGTTCTGGTTCCACCCTTTGAGCGCGCGTATGTGTGTGGGTGTATATATACGTGTGGGGGGGGGGGGGGGGGGGCGGCCGGGTACAGTCAACGTAAAAGCATGACCATATACTTGTTTTCGCGGTGTGCGGGGGCCCCTTAAAGCCTTTCCATGGATGCTCAGCTTTGTGT
>Ga0136643_10018295_pt1 | contig 10562 bp, 3 predicted proteins | sample TergutLab28metaG_FD_96883 | JGI IMG/M metagenome (GOLD analysis project Ga0136643, IMG submission 96883) | Labiotermes labralis P1 segment gut microbial communities from Petit-Saut dam, French Guiana - Lab288 P1 (version 3) (version 3) | ecosystem: Host-associated > Arthropoda: Insects >... | reverse complement strand
GATGGACGTATTAACGTCTGAAACATGTTGAGCAATATATAATAAAGCAAGTGTCATCTAGTTGGTCAACCATTATTCAAATATCAAGATGATGCACGGTCCAATACGCATAAGATTCACAAACATGTTAATTTTTTCGCGTCCAGTATTCAAATTGGAGGACCTACTTATTTAGAGTGTTTACTGATGTTCTGTGTCTTGTCACAGGGTATGGTTCTGACGGCAGAGCGCGAGCACCCCGTGGCCTTGAAGATGATCAACACAGCGATCCCACATATCTTCGACAACCCGAACTCTGTATTCGTCACAGCCCCAGCGAAAAATTTGCTGTTCGAAGGCGTTATGTTCAATTGCACATCCACTGACTACTCTACGAAGATCATCTGTTCAGAATTAAAAAAGAGAGCCCATAATTTCCACAGAATCAGCGAAGACATCTACTCGTTTTCTATATTCGGATCCGTAAGAATCAGTAAAATAGTATTACATAAGTTCCCGCTTAGTATTACGAAGGATCGCTCTCTGTGAAAAACTTGATTTGGAAAAGACCATGCACCTGAATGAATGAATGAATGGAGATCCCCAAAATTCCTGGTTGCTACAGTCACAAATTTACCTCTAAATAATACTGTTGTTGAATATGGCATGTTTACAACGGGAGACACAATAACTCAGGTTGTGCTAAATTAAATTATGACAGGAACCCACAGTGATTAATTTTTACCCTTGTATTTACTTTCTTTATTTATTGTTTCAGTACTGTACAGCTAAAAATAACTGAAACAGACGAATTGCAGACAACTATTACGTAATATGCTCAAGAAGAGAGAGGCACAGAGATGAAAACTAAAAGTAGCCAGCTAGACAATGCAATCAAGTCTGCAAATCGCATTACATGAGTTCCCAAATCTTCCCATCAGTGTTTTTAACACCGAACGTGTGCAAAATGGTGTGTCCAATGCCGGAAGCTAGTTATGTGATCGGGTATCTGGTATCTGTGGCGACAGTTTAAAGGAGATTTCAGCGGAGTTTGATAAGAAACCAACAAAGAAAGTGCCCATCAACAAGCGTTATTACTTGTGCAATGAGTCTGCTTGTATTTGTAAAGCAACAGGTCCATTACATGACCAGTCACTGAAGCGAATGTGGATCAAGTTCTTGCGGCTCTTCTTTTTCGCAGTCCAACAAAATCAACAGGATCAGCTACCCGACAACTGAGCAAACCATAATCGGTAGTGCACAAAATTTTGTGAAATAATTTGAAATTTAATAGTTTCCCAAAATGTAATAACACTCAATGACAATAATTCAGCTACAAATTTTCTGTGACTTTTTTTTTAAAATGAGGAACTCGGACAAATGTTCTACAGCCCAAATTGTGTTTAGTAGCAAAGCCACTTCCCATTTGTCCGAACACATTAACCGACATTACTGTAGAATTTCTGAAAGCAAAAAATCCGCTCACAGTGTTTGGAAGTACAGGTAAGGAACAATATCAGGTTTGACGTGTTTTGTCTCAACCCCAACACAAAATTGTCCGTGCACTTCTTTTTTTGCCGAAAACATTGTGACTGATAAAGTTTACCCAGACATGTTGGAAAAAATTTTCAAGCTGATTGCTCAAGCTATGCTGTTCCAGGCAAAAAGAGGGCCTCCGTTGTTTACACCGCACTTCAGGTGGGGCATCTCAGAGGATGCTCTAACGTTTGATCGCCTCGTTCCCCAAACTTAAAACACTTGACCTCTTCTGTGGGTACTCAAATATGGATGCTGTTAACGTTCCCACATTTCCCACCACTTCGCCGGAATTGTTTAAGGATTGGACTGATGTGGCTAATGGTTATAGCATCCATACTGACAAATGCGTGAAATGAATTTCAACACAAAATGTGATATGTGCCAGGCTATTGCCGGGGCCCTCATCGAATGGCTGTTAAACGTAGGCCATAAGAACTTGATCGCATAACCTGTCATAATCCTGTGTCTCTTCCTTCGTCAGCAACATTGCGTTTCATACGTCCATTCTGCACTTTCCCGGAGACAAAAATTCCCACGTTTCTTTAAAGCAAGAACTGCAGTAAGCTGGAGCTTTCAGTTTTGATGCGCAATTATTGCGTTATTTTCCCTCTACTTTATGCAGATTCGTTTGACAGAAATCTTTATTTAATTGCATTTGCTTATTTATATACTTTTAAATACTCGATTATCCAACTAATGCACCAATATATAATTCGTAGATACAATTAAAATTATAAAATATTTAAAAGTGCTCCAACATGTTTCGGATCACAGAGGATCCATCATCAGGGCGCCTTGTACAGTACTTGGCTAAAATAACAAGAATGGTTCTATCGTGTCCGTTGACATGGACGTGGTCGGCGTTATGGCAGCATAATCTGACCTGTTGTGCACAACGGGTCATCATCATAATCATCATCATCATATATCTTTCATGGAGTTGGGCCACTTGTTGACCAGTTCCGGTCTCACGTATCCAGAAGTCTCTTCAAAGGTCTACCATGATTCCTTCTGCCAGTTGGGGAGTAGTATTTCATTATCCTGGGTAATCTATTTCGAGGCATTCTATTTACATGTTGTATCCAGCTTCTCTTGTATTCCAGTGATTTGTCCAAAATTGGTGTTATTTTTAACTTCTTTGCAATTTGTGCATTTGTTTTGTAATCTGTCCAAGTTTATCCTGCTGTTCTTCTCATGTATTTCATCTCTGCTGCTGTTATTCTTCTGGCGTCACTTGCTTTAATTGTCCAAGTTTCGCTGCCATATAACAAGACTGGAAGGGCTGGTGTAAATATAGTTTACATATTTTATAATTTTAATTGTATCTACGAATCATATATTGGTGCATTAGTTGGATAATAAAGTGTTTAAATGTCACTGATGCACGGTGCAAACGTGAAGATTATTGATGTACTTATTTATTTGCCACGTCACATCACGTAGTTGTGGTAATGTGCCTGCTAACACTAGGTTATCTGCAGTGCACATTCCTGGGTCAGTCCTGGGTTGAAATATTCTTCAAATACTATGTTAACTAAGATGCATTTATTACAGTTATTAGCACCTGTTTTGTTTCCTACTTTATCGCCTATTGACCCTACGTACAGTCTGGTTCTTGATCTCCCCCACTGCAGCTCTGCTTTCTTCACTTGTTTTTCCCACTTACATTTAATCATGTCAGCGAGAGTACCTAATTTCTCTGCCCAGTAACCTTGTTGACAGTACCTTCCTGAGTGCCATTTCCTCACTGATGTGTGGCCATTTGCTGTTCAGCAGCTCCTCTCCCCACCTCTGAGTTTGATAAATGTATGTAAATTCGAATTGGTTTCTCTTTCTTTTAGAAAAATGGCACTGTGCGAGAAAGGTTTGAAGTAAAGAGAGGAATGGAAGACATAAAGGAATTGGGCAAATTGGTGGAATTCAAGGATCAGAAAATACAGACTGTCTGGGACGGAGAAGAGTGCAATACACTAAGAGGAACAGATTCCACCATCTTTCCTCCCTTCCTCACAAACAAGGACAAGATTGAAGGTTTTCTCCCAGACCTGTGCAGGTATGTAGTCTATCGTCGTACAACAAACAGCATTCATATACAATACTTGCTCTAACCGACGTCTCACTTAATAACAATAATGAAAATTTTTCCTGCATTTAGGGGGACAATATTTTCTGAGCTGTTTATTTGAGATTCAAATGGCTGTCGTTCTTAACCCTTCGAAGCCAAGCGGTTAGTAAACACACCGCCAGGTTTAACGTCAAACATCCTGTATTTTTGGCATCCAATATGGTGATACATTTTTACACGATTCTTACAATACACAACCGCATTTTCCGGTACAGCGCGAGGTGGTTATTCTTTATAACGGAAGCATACTATGCTCTCCGTGAACTATAGACTTAGTCTCTATAATGTAGATTAATTTTAGTCTTCAGAGTGTTAATGTTAATGGGCCGGTGATAGAAAAAACTTTGCGGGACGCCAACTCAAATTCATTTCGTCCAAATTCCGGGATATTTAACCCTTTAAACGCCGAATTAAATCCCATCTGCCATTTGCTGGCATTATTAGGAGCTCACCATATTCTCCACGTTAGCAGGATAAGAGTTAAACCTACTACGAGTTTATGTATAGTCTGTTTCTCTTAAGATATATACTGTCCTTCAAAACACTTCTTTATTTCCGGTTTGGTTGCTGTACTTGCAATCACCAAACAAAAGACCGTATACTTAAATAATTGCTACACGTTTATTAAATTACGTCCCGTCAACAGAACGTCCTGCGATTAACAATGGTGTACGCTTTCCTTTCGTCCAATGTCGTATTTAATAGGACCCCGTCCTAACGTTCCTTCCGTGGCAAAATTTATTTGGTCGAAAAAATATTAAATAAGAAGGACGGGAAACCTTTCAGTTGGAATGGAATTAAACAGGTGCTTTTCTTTTCAAACATCTCCCCTTTCTGATGTGTCCTAATTCGCGAATAAAAGAAGTGCCTACTTCAGACTTCACCAAGACTTATGACATTATTCAGAGTTCATTTAGACCAGTTGTGAGAAACCTACTGGGTACGAGGGCCAAATCGAGATATGAAATATTTGAAGGCCACATTACAAATAATACCTACGGCTGTACTTATTACTCATGAAGCAGCAATTTGTCGTAACCCACACAGTTCGTCCAACTGAAATTTCCGCATTATTAGACAGTTGGGTTAGAAACACGTCTTCTCTCAAAATGGAGTGCTCACAAAAAAAAATTGTTTCTCCTTATATTCTCGTAAAAACGTAACAAATGTACGTAGTGCGGGTCTATTAATGATCTGTCAAATTTCTTCTGTCTCCTGTAAAATAGCGTAACGTTGGGTTACGAAAGATTTCCTTTTTATGACGTTATGTATCATTAATGATAATATTCTGTCATTAATATTGCCAATATTGGGGCGCACAATTACATAAAATTAATATTTAAAAATCCGAATTAATGATGGAGTAAATTCTTTCTAGTAAGTCCTTACCTACGTCTATTTTGTAATAAATCGTGACTAAAATTAAAACAGCGCGTAAGTGGTTTTGATGTTTGTGTGACCGTGCATCACTGACACAATAATATAAACAGCCAACTAGATGCAACAATAATAATTTTATTAATAATTTCAATTAGCTCAACAAATTTCGGGCGATAATTTCGTCCATATTCAGGAGCACTAGACTGTGTTTACAGTTTGTGGTATAACGCACCGACGATGCTGCCTGCTGGTGACCAGCTGGTCACCAGCAGGCAGCATCGTCGGTGCGTTATACCACAAACTGTAAACACAGTCTAGTGCTCCTGAATATGGACGAAATTATCGCCCGAAATTTGTTGAGCTAATTGAAATTATTAATAAAATTATTATTGTTGCATCTAGTTGGCTGTTTATATTATTGTGTCAGTGATGCACGGTCACACAAACATCAAAACCACTTACGCGCTGTTTTAATTTTAGTCACGATTTATTACAAAATAGACGTAGGTAAGGACTTACTAGAAAGAATTTACTCCATCATTAATTCGGATTTTTAAATATTAATTTTATGTAATTGTGCGCCCCAATATTGGCAATATTAATGACAGAATATTATCATTAATGATACATAACGTCATAAAAAGGAAATCTTTCGTAACCCAACGTTACGCTATTTTACAGGAGACAGAAGAAATTTGACAGATCATTAATAGACCCGCACTACGTACATTTGTTACGTTTTTACGAGAATATAAGGAGAAACAATTTTTTTTTGTGAGCACTCCATTTTGAGAGAAGACGTGTTTCTAACCCAACTGTCTAATAATGCGGAAATTTCAGTTGGACGAACTGTGTGGGTTACGACAAATTGCTGCTTCATGAGTAATAAGTACAGCCGTAGGTATTATTTGTAATGTGGCCTTCAAATATTTCATATCTCGATTTGGCCCTCGTACCCAGTAGGTTTCTCACAACTGGTCTAAATGAACTCTGAATAATGTCATAAGTCTTGGTGAAGTCTGAAGTAGGCACTTCTTTTATTCGCGAATTAGGACACATCAGAAAGGGGAGATGTTTGAAAAGAAAAGCACCTGTTTAATTCCATTCCAACTGAAAGGTTTCCCGTCCTTCTTATTTAATATTTTTTCGACCAAATAAATTTTGCCACGGAAGGAACGTTAGGACGGGGTCCTATTAAATACGACATTGGACGAAAGGAAAGCGTACACCATTGTTAATCGCAGGACGTTCTGTTGACGGGACGTAATTTAATAAACGTGTAGCAATTATTTAAGTATACGGTCTTTTGTTTGGTGATTGCAAGTACAGCAACCAAACCGGAAATAAAGAAGTGTTTTGAAGGACAGTATATATCTTAAGAGAAACAGACTATACATAAACTCGTAGTAGGTTTAACTCTTATCCTGCTAACGTGGAGAATATGGTGAGCTCCTAATAATGCCAGCAAATGGCAGATGGGATTTAATTCGGCGTTTAAAGGGTTAAATATCCCGGAATTTGGACGAAATGAATTTGAGTTGGCGTCCCGCAAAGTTTTTTCTATCACCGGCCCATTAACATTAACACTCTGAAGACTAAAATTAATCTACATTATAGAGACTAAGTCTATAGTTCACGGAGAGCATAGTATGCTTCCGTTATAAAGAATAACCACCTCGCGCTGTACCGGAAAATGCGGTTGTGTATTGTAAGAATCGTGTAAAAATGTATCACCATATTGGATGCCAAAAATACAGGATGTTTGACGTTAAACCTGGCGGTGTGTTTACTAACCGCTTGGCTTCGAAGGGTTAAGAACGACAGCCATTTGAATCTCAAATAAACAGCTCAGAAAATATTGTCCCCCTAAATGCAGGAAAAATTTTCATTATTGTTATTAAGTGAGACGTCGGTTAGAGCAAGTATTGTATATGAATGCTGTTTGTTGTACGACGATAGACTACATACCTGCACAGGTCTGGGAGAAAACCTTCAATCTTGTCCTTGTTTGTGAGGAAGGGAGGAAAGATGGTGGAATCTGTTCCTCTTAGTGTATTGCACTCTTCTCCGTCCCAGACAGTCTGTATTTTCTGATCCTTGAATTCCACCAATTTGCCCAATTCCTTTATGTCTTCCATTCCTCTCTTTACTTCAAACCTTTCTCGCACAGTGCCATTTTTCTAAAAGAAAGAGAAACCAATTCGAATTTACATACATTTATCAAACTCAGAGGTGGGGAGAGGAGCTGCTGAACAGCAAATGGCCACACATCAGTGAGGAAATGGCACTCAGGAAGGTACTGTCAACAAGGTTACTGGGCAGAGAAATTAGGTACTCTCGCTGACATGATTAAATGTAAGTGGGAAAAACAAGTGAAGAAAGCAGAGCTGCAGTGGGGGAGATCAAGAACCAGACTGTACGTAGGGTCAATAGGCGATAAAGTAGGAAACAAAACAGGTGCTAATAACTGTAATAAATGCATCTTAGTTAACATAGTATTTGAAGAATATTTCAACCCAGGACTGACCCAGGAATGTGCACTGCAGATAACCTAGTGTTAGCAGGCACATTACCACAACTACGTGATGTGACGTGGCAAATAAATAAGTACATCAATAATCTTCACGTTTGCACCGTGCATCAGTGACATTTAAACACTTTATTATCCAACTAATGCACCAATATATGATTCGTAGATACAATTAAAATTATAAAATATGTAAACTATATTTACACCAGCCCTTCCAGTCTTGTTATATGGCAGCGAAACTTGGACAATTAAAGCAAGTGACGCCAGAAGAATAACAGCAGCAGAGATGAAATACATGAGAAGAACAGCAGGATAAACTTGGACAGATTACAAAACAAATGCACAAATTGCAAAGAAGTTAAAAATAACACCAATTTTGGACAAATCACTGGAATACAAGAGAAGCTGGATACAACATGTAAATAGAATGCCTCGAAATAGATTACCCAGGATAATGAAATACTACTCCCCAACTGGCAGAAGGAATCATGGTAGACCTTTGAAGAGACTTCTGGATACGTGAGACCGGAACTGGTCAACAAGTGGCCCAACTCCATGAAAGATATATGATGATGATGATTATGATGATGACCCGTTGTGCACAACAGGTCAGATTATGCTGCCATAACGCCGACCACGTCCATGTCAACGGACACGATAGAACCATTCTTGTTATTTTAGCCAAGTACTGTACAAGGCGCCCTGATGATGGATCCTCTGTGATCCGAAACATGTTGGAGCACTTTTAAATATTTTATAATTTTAATTGTATCTACGAATTATATATTGGTGCATTAGTTGGATAATCGAGTATTTAAAAGTATATAAATAAGCAAATGCAATTAAATAAAGATTTCTGTCAAACGAATCTGCATAAAGTAGAGGGAAAATAACGCAATAATTGCGCATCAAAACTGAAAGCTCCAGCTTACTGCAGTTCTTGCTTTAAAGAAACGTGGGAATTTTTGTCTCCGGGAAAGTGCAGAATGGACGTATGAAACGCAATGTTGCTGACGAAGGAAGAGACACAGGATTATGACAGGTTATGCGATCAAGTTCTTATGGCCTACGTTTAACAGCCATTCGATGAGGGCCCCGGCAATAGCCTGGCACATATCACATTTTGTGTTGAAATTCATTTCACGCATTTGTCAGTATGGATGCTATAACCATTAGCCACATCAGTCCAATCCTTAAACAATTCCGGCGAAGTGGTGGGAAATGTGGGAACGTTAACAGCATCCATATTTGAGTACCCACAGAAGAGGTCAAGTGTTTTAAGTTTGGGGAACGAGGCGATCAAACGTTAGAGCATCCTCTGAGATGCCCCACCTGAAGTGCGGTGTAAACAACGGAGGCCCTCTTTTTGCCTGGAACAGCATAGCTTGAGCAATCAGCTTGAAAATTTTTTCCAACATGTCTGGGTAAACTTTATCAGTCACAATGTTTTCGGCAAAAAAAGAAGTGCACGGACAATTTTGTGTTGGGGTTGAGACAAAACACGTCAAACCTGATATTGTTCCTTACCTGTACTTCCAAACACTGTGAGCGGATTTTTTGCTTTCAGAAATTCTACAGTAATGTCGGTTAATGTGTTCGGACAAATGGGAAGTGGCTTTGCTACTAAACACAATTTGGGCTGTAGAACATTTGTCCGAGTTCCTCATTTTAAAAAAAAAGTCACAGAAAATTTGTAGCTGAATTATTGTCATTGAGTGTTATTACATTTTGGGAAACTATTAAATTTCAAATTATTTCACAAAATTTTGTGCACTACCGATTATGGTTTGCTCAGTTGTCGGGTAGCTGATCCTGTTGATTTTGTTGGACTGCGAAAAAGAAGAGCCGCAAGAACTTGATCCACATTCGCTTCAGTGACTGGTCATGTAATGGACCTGTTGCTTTACAAATACAAGCAGACTCATTGCACAAGTAATAACGCTTGTTGATGGGCACTTTCTTTGTTGGTTTCTTATCAAACTCCGCTGAAATCTCCTTTAAACTGTCGCCACAGATACCAGATACCCGATCACATAACTAGCTTCCGGCATTGGACACACCATTTTGCACACGTTCGGTGTTAAAAACACTGATGGGAAGATTTGGGAACTCATGTAATGCGATTTGCAGACTTGATTGCATTGTCTAGCTGGCTACTTTTAGTTTTCATCTCTGTGCCTCTCTCTTCTTGAGCATATTACGTAATAGTTGTCTGCAATTCGTCTGTTTCAGTTATTTTTAGCTGTACAGTACTGAAACAATAAATAAAGAAAGTAAATACAAGGGTAAAAATTAATCACTGTGGGTTCCTGTCATAATTTAATTTAGCACAACCTGAGTTATTGTGTCTCCCGTTGTAAACATGCCATATTCAACAACAGTATTATTTAGAGGTAAATTTGTGACTGTAGCAACCAGGAATTTTGGGGATCTCCATTCATTCATTCATTCAGGTGCATGGTCTTTTCCAAATCAAGTTTTTCACAGAGAGCGATCCTTCGTAATACTAAGCGGGAACTTATGTAATACTATTTTACTGATTCTTACGGATCCGAATATAGAAAACGAGTAGATGTCTTCGCTGATTCTGTGGAAATTATGGGCTCTCTTTTTTAATTCTGAACAGATGATCTTCGTAGAGTAGTCAGTGGATGTGCAATTGAACATAACGCCTTCGAACAGCAAATTTTTCGCTGGGGCTGTGACGAATACAGAGTTCGGGTTGTCGAAGATATGTGGGATCGCTGTGTTGATCATCTTCAAGGCCACGGGGTGCTCGCGCTCTGCCGTCAGAACCATACCCTGTGACAAGACACAGAACATCAGTAAACACTCTAAATAAGTAGGTCCTCCAATTTGAATACTGGACGCGAAAAAATTAACATGTTTGTGAATCTTATGCGTATTGGACCGTGCATCATCTTGATATTTGAATAATGGTTGACCAACTAGATGACACTTGCTTTATTATATATTGCTCAACATGTTTCAGACGTTAATACGTCCATC
>Ga0136643_10018293_pt1 | contig 10562 bp, 6 predicted proteins | sample TergutLab28metaG_FD_96883 | JGI IMG/M metagenome (GOLD analysis project Ga0136643, IMG submission 96883) | Labiotermes labralis P1 segment gut microbial communities from Petit-Saut dam, French Guiana - Lab288 P1 (version 3) (version 3) | ecosystem: Host-associated > Arthropoda: Insects >... | reverse complement strand
TGCGCTGACCACGTGACACCCCTCTATCCGCAAAAGTTGGCACTAACTTCGCCGACCGGCGGCGGCCGCTCTGTCGGTATAGTTCGCGTGCGGACTAAGGCCACGAAGTTTAGTTTAGTTTAGCATTACTCACCTTCAGCATCTGACGATCACTCAACCACCCAAAAAACTACCAATCTTTTATGGAAACCTGCGTTTTATTTTGATTTCCCCCCATATTGGGTTAGACCAATACAGTCCACACTGTAATACCCTATTTACTTCAAGTCCATTCAATACATGTATTTACTTTCTATATATTCCCATTGCTTGCAGGAAGCATATTTTCTTCAAGTTTCCCGAATAAAATGTTGGCTCTTTTCTCTTCTCACCCACGTACGTAAACTACGGAACAATTCACTAGCCCAACGATCTTGTTCCACGTTAAAGTTACAATTTAACCCTATCAGCAGTACTACATCCTTCGTGTAATTTCAGTGGCATTATTGACTAAGTACTTAAGCATTCTTTCTTCGAAACAAGCATTGTGAACAAGTAAGCACTTCACGATTTATTGCTACTCGCACGTTCTACAGTGTCACAACAGATTGTACCCAGCGGGCTAGACTGGTGAATGCAGCTCTCCATTCAGTGCAAAATAATGTTTCCACATAGCTTAGGTCTTGGCATGACCGCAGAATTTGCGTGTATAACAATGAGGAACCGTTAGTGCTTTATACGAAAGAGGAAGTTGATATTTATGAAGCAAACAAAACAAAAGTGAAGCAGTATAGGGAGTACGTTACGGAATGGGCCGTGTTAATTAGCGTGTTAGCTAGCTAAGCAATTACCAGGTAATGATGATTTTCCTGGTAGTTTTCAACGCTCGTCCGCTTTCATCCTCGGTCTCAATCAGTTACACAAAAGGTATCAGAGACGCACGTACGGAATGCGCTTTACAGTTCTTCAATGAATGCAGGCAAATCGAAACAGCAGAAGGCTTTGGAAAGAACGTCATGCTTCTCATCTTAAGCCACAAAACGGACATTTCTCAGTTTATTTCTTAAATTTCAGGTAACAACAGAGGTACGTTGAAGCAATATGATGTACGCTCGATTTTCGCACTTCAGTCTCCTAATACCCGCGAATAAAACATCAGGCAACAAAGTATTTTGTAATTTATGTTTTCACCAAACCCATTTTGCAGTTATTCACAGATGAATTATACTAATGTGCGAGCAGCTGACTAGGACTTGATATATAGCACACCATTCCCTGAGCCTGAACATGAGCATTGTTTGTACAGCACAATAAATATTTCCTACGTCTGTGTGCGTCAATCGTATCTTCACATAATGCAGCCTTTTCTGTGAATGCTTTTGCATTCCGAAACAGAACTACAACACGATACATTTCTGCCAGGCTATGACCGCCAGATATAACACACGGTTCAGTTTAAGTGTAGTACATTTATGAGTTACAAGCTTATGCATCTCTGTCAAGACGGTGCAAAAATTTTTTCTCGATTAATTCGTTGTTTTAGAATCTTGGAGCTTTGTTATGCCACATGTATGCTAGTCGAGTGAAAGGAAATCTCATGTCAAAAATTTTTATTTTCGAGAGGATAGTGAAGAGGAATGGCAGTTAACACAACGGGATGGCTTCCATAAAGATCAGTAAAGAGAAATCATAGAGAACAAAGTGAGCGGCATGGAGTTGGGTTAGTAGGCAGTGTTTTCCGGAATTTGAAATCTTCTTCTGTAGGTTGGGATGATAACATTAGCATGGGTCGATACTATTTACCTTAAAGAAATAGCGAAAGAGGAAGATGACTCAAAAGTTTGACTTAGATCATGGTCAAGAACGTGGCTTATGTGAATTTTGTACCAAAGCTTCAGATTCTATAAGGTGGAGAAATTTGGCCAGCTGAGCAACTATTAATTCTCATCATGGAATTATGCTCTACTAAATTGTTAAGGTGCAGAAAGTATGGTAGGCATAATTAACTTACATTATAATTTTACATAGGTATATTTATTTTTGTTTATTTTTGTTCCATGCTTGTTTTGGAGGAATTTACAACATTTTGGAGGCAGTCACTTTTGCGGTCTGTAAGTGGCTGCTGCAGGCTAATTTACTGTTCCAGAATATAAGTTATTTTTGCTGGCTGTAAACTATTTATAAATATCGGGACGCAATTGTTGCAGACTAAGTAGTTTCTAAATATTGGGAAGTTTTTTTGTAGACTGTACGTTATTTATAAATATCGGAAAGTTATTGTTGCAGACTATAATCTGTTTCTATATTCCGGGAAGTCATTGTTGCAGAATGTAAGTTGTTTCTAAATGTCGGGAAGTTATTGTTGCTGCCTCCATTTTGTAGCTATATGCCGGGAAGTTATTGCTGCAGACTGTAGGTTATTTATAAATATCGGAAAATTATTGTTGCAGACCGTAAGTTGTTTCTATATTCCGGGAAGTCATTGTTGCAGAATGTAAGTTGTTTCTAAATGTCAGGAAGTTATTGTTGCAGACGCCAGGTTATTTATAAATGCAGGGAAGTTATTTTTGCAGACTCTAGGTTATTTATAAATATCGTGAAATTATTGTTGCAGATTGTAATTTGTTTCTAAATGCCGGATCAGGAATTTTTCCGAAATGCACGGTGCATAAACTCAGACCAAACAGATCGATGCCATTATCTTACAACCTTCTTACCATGAAGCGTAAAAGATTTTACTGTTTATCATCGTATTGTCCCTTTCAGAACTACATTTTCAGAATCTGCATAGTCACCATGGAAACAGGAATTTTCGATAGAAGTAACATCGAACTTCGACAACCCGATCTTTAGGGTGTGATGCAGTATATCCGTAGATTTGCACAGTCGGGTGTTGCTCTCTGCGGGTTCATGACACCTATTGAACTCTTCACAATTTACCTCTCGAGGAAGCAATTTGGAGGTAACATAGGATTAGGGGGCACATGCATATCAGTGTAACAGTGACATAATCACGATCACTCTCTTTCCTATGCCGCCTGCTTTGTTCAAATTAGAACAGAATATCGACAAAACTAGATCGGTTGTTATTACCTTGTCTATTGTAGTTTATATAGTTTATGTTCTCATTCTGAGTATTAACATATAATGGGCGAATCATGGCGAAACAATTGTGTTTTAAATTTTAGTTTCTTGTCAATGGAAGTATTTATTTCATAACAGCAAGTGACATTGTTAGTTTCTTCTCCTAGACACAGGAACTGGGTTTTTGCATTCAAAAACGACTTCCCGAAAGCTGTGTTTTGATTGGCCATTTTAAGGGACAGGTACTTAAATTAGATTAAGAAGTCCACAATTCCCATACATTTCGTCATTATCTGCATGTATTCAGTAAGGAATATTGCAAATTTTTTAAAATAATGGGATGGTGAAATCGAGACACGTGTACCTCTTTTTCAAATAAAATTTTTCAAATTACAGGTACCTGTTGATGATAATTTTCACTTATACTGAAACAGCGTAGACGTAAAGAACTTATTTTCTTTCATATTTTAAATTTTACTAAATTACCGTAGCGGATATGAGCACTAAAACTTATAGTAACATAAATTCATTTTTATATTTAAAATCATCCATGTTCCTTTGAGTAAAGTAGATCAAAATATTTACTCCAACAATTTCGTAATAATAAAAAGACAATAGTTTCTAACTACATGGCACTTCTGCTACATGTTTCGGCCACCCTTGGCTTTCTTCAGAGGGGTGGCTAACAAAGGAAAGAGAGCTGGCTTATTCTGTCACAGATGTGCTGTGATAATATTAAACACATGAGTTAATCCAAATAACTGACAAGATATTTAAATATAAAAATAATATGAGACTAGTTTTTTCATGCGCAAACATAACTAACATATTACCAAGTAAAAATTCTGTTTATTTTGGACCCAGCAGTTATGTGTTCTCACTACAGTGGTTGGGCAGATTAATAACATTAAATCTTCTGAACTGGCTTGTAAAGGTGATATGTGAGGGAAAGCAACACCTGAACAAGCCCTGAGTTTTCCAGGAGGTTGAGGTTCCCAGATTTCATGACAGCACAAGAAGGTGGCAAGATTGTTAGCCCTAAGCACCGGCCGTCTTTACCCCCCAGGAAATATCCCTAGTACTCCTTCCTGTTAGAAGATCAGTCGACCCCAGGGCCATATTGCGACCGGAAGAATTACGTCAACGAAAAATTCCAATGACACCATTGGGAATCGAACCCACGAGCTTCCGGGTTGTAGCGCAGTGCTTCAACCAAATGCGCCACCGCCTGACTTGGCTTTTATGAATTAAAGATGTCTTCAAAGAAGACATTTCAAAACTTTTAACTAAGTTGTCCAGTTTAAGAAAATATTTATTGTGCTCAAGGAAGAGTGGTTTAATAACATGGAAATGTCAGTTCTTATGAAAGTAATTTAGTTTCCGTTATACATTTACGTTTAAAGTGTCTTAAAATGGCCTAATATACCGCAGGTGTTGGACGTTCGATAAGAAAAAATAAACTTCTACAAAACAACTATTATTTCAACTTTGCTGGTCATCATTTATGTCCCAAAGTCACCGACGGTTAAGTGAAACATTTCTGGTCTGTGTGTTCAAACTACGAACCACCGTTACGTTGGGTCAACAGAGACCGCTAGAGCAACGTGTTGTAAAGCGACTATTACCGCACTTCTGAGACCAGTATGTCCATATTGTGCCAGAGTGGAAAAAGACAGGTAATGTGTGTGTAAACATAATATGGCAGCGCGTTTGCGAAACCGTTGTTGCCATGGAAAAGCAATAAGTAGTAACTGCCCTGAGTGTGTGTTTCTAGCCTTAATTATCCAGCAAGCGAAGCACACGTGCCATATTGTTATCTGTGGCCTGTCCGGCTCTACAGTATTTTTTCACATTAGGATTTCTCCAAAACGTCACGATTTTCCAAAAAGAAATACTGAACATAAAATGTGTGTTTTAGTTTTCTCTACAACTCTTGTCTGAAATATTTCTCATTCTAAGAAGAACTGAGCGAAAGATAATCATAAATATACGCAGGAATTCGTATAAAGTACCCGTTATTCCTGTCAGATTTTAATGAAAATTGAATTTTCTCGACCAATTTTAGACAAATGCTCAAACTATCGGACTTCATGAAACTCCGTCCGGTGGGATTCGAGTTGTTCTATGCGGACGGACGGACAGACAAACTGACATAACGAAGCTAATAGCCGCTTTTGACAATTTTGCGAATGCGCCTGAATGTGTGAACTCTTATCAGCGATAACATTTTGTGTTTTCATTTCTGAGTTACAATATTTATTACATTACGTTTTGGTATTGTGGCCTGTGACTCCGTGTAATCTAGTAGGGGACTAACACCAAAATTTCAGACACGAGCTGCTTCTTTATTCACTAGCTTCAAGACAATGACAGTACGATTATCTCAAATTATGATAATTGTCTACCAGACTAAATAATGTCATGACATGGAATAACACAGTATGAATCTTTACCGATTTGAAAACCTCAAACCTCAAGCTACATATTCGTATAGTGTAAAAAGGTAAAGGTCACACCATGACATACCATGCAGCACAGAACGGAACCTAAAAAGTGTGGGTGTTAAGCCTTACGCCCCGGCCTCTTTACCTCAGGAGAAAAGTCCCGATACCCATTTTACAGGAGGATGGTTGGGTTCCAGGACCGGTCTGTACGGGTGAGGAGAATAGAAAAGCTTATTACCCCTTCCTGGTTCAAACCTCGAAACCTACAGCCGATAGGAAGATGCTGTTTTATACGTTTGTAAAATGTAAGAGCGTAGTGGACATTCAATACTTATGAATTGTTTGTGCTAGATCTGAAATATTTCATATTCAAAGAAAATCCAATTTAATTTCAGTAAAGAACTGAACAGTTTTTATAAACCTTAGAACTTAAAATATACACGAAGAAATAAGAATTTTGCGAAATAAAAACGGTTAGAATATTTCAGTCTATTAGCAAATTAAGCCAACAAATACTCAAGGATAATTTTCGACCAAAAATATAAATCTGTGACAGATTATTTAATCTCCTCTTCTAAATTGGCAGGTCACACAATGAAAATTGTTTTTTTTTTCTTTTTGCCTTTACGCTTATGCCCTTTGGTCTTTTTTTGATTTAAGATTAAGTCTAAAATTATAAACAATCCTTTGGCGTTTTTAACACTATTTACACGCCATTGAGGAAACAAGATGCCACAAAATATGAAATGCAAACGTACATCAAAACCTGTAGAGGAATTCGAATTCGCCATCTCACACTTCAAGTATATGAAAGTTAACTAAATTTATAAACTCGTATTTTAATTTCGTATAAAGTTTCACTCTCTATATATAATCACACCTGAAAATTTGTTGATGAGGGTCAGAACTGTACAGTTGAGGTCACTGTCATTTTGCTGCTTCTCATCATGCAACATATGCTGCTTTATCTTAGTCCATACTGCAGTTTCCAAGTCTAGATCAGAGTTTTAAGCTGACTTGATTCCATACCAAATTATTAAGCACATCTACAGTTTCCTTACTGTGGAAAAAATCACGTACTGTATCACGTGACGTAGTGTCACGAAATTCGAACTTAATTGCAGCTTGTAGCGTAGAGTTTGCCAGCGCTGTCTGTGAGAGTGTGCATCCTCCAAAAATTCAAATTTCTTATTGACCCATCTAATTGACTGCAGGTTTTGTGTTTCTATTAGTGTTTTATTGGATGACTCTGCCAAAACTCCGCTGATGTAGTGGCTAGGCTAGGAACTGAACAAACTCTGGTTCAGGTGTTTAGTCGCCGGCCACTCACCGCCGAGTCACAGGTTTGATTCAATTCTTGTCCGATTTGGATTTATGACCGAAAAAGTGAACATGGGCAGACTTTACTCTGGGTAACGTGCTCTTCTCTGTCGGTATCATTTCACCAGTGCTGTAAACTCGTTCACGCATCACCGAGGACAAGCATTCTTGACAATTTGCAATGTCATTAGAAAATACTGCTTAAAATTTGTGCAGCAGAGGAGAGATAGCTCTACTGCAGAACGATATAATAGATTTATCTTTCCAGACAGGCTCTGGGGTGCACACAGACTCAGAATAAACGGGTACAGGGATTACTTCCCCGGGGTTAAAGCGATCGTAGCGTGAATCCAAACACTGACTTCAATTTTTTGTCAAGACTAAGAATAAGCAGAGCTATACTTCCACTTCCCCATGCGCATTAATGGCGTAAACGCGTACATAACTCTACATTTCTTTGACAGTAGCCTAGAATGTTTCACTTCATTCATACTGTAGTCTGACGACAGCTCCACAGCCTCTTCCACAGCGAGTTCTCCACAGAGTTTGATCTAGTGCTTCCTCCTTCAACTCACAGTATCCTTTTTTTTTCTTAAGGTCATTCAGTAGCTGCTTACGTCAGATAACTGGTTGAAAATAATGAACCATTGTATCGAATACCCCCAACGTGCAAGTAAGAAACACTACCGTTTGAGATAATTTTCGGTAATTATAATAAATACAACAGTTATTACGCTGAAAAGAAATGACAAAAGTAAAATATTACAAAACTTTTACAGGAAAGGGAAATGAAATTCGTCTTTTGTTTATCCTTCCGCGTTTTTTCCACTGGAGTTGATTAAGTCTATGACACTAACAGCTGAACCCTGAACCCTTCGCTTAAGCTCAACTGTAACCCTTTCCAATGTATTCTTAAAATTTCTCTACAGTTTGTTTTCGTGTTCTCTTTACTTGTAATATTTTACATATCATTCTTCGCTCCTGTCATCAGTTTCCGTTATAATTATACTCACATAATTAAGTAATAACTACTTCATGTTTATAATTGAAATCTGTTATTACTTCACCATATCTTCAGTTTCTTCTGATTTTTTGATAATCTCTTACTCGTCAAGTCCCATAATTTCTGCTTTCATGCTTTGAGTCGGGTTTTTACCTTCTGGAATGACATTCCATTGTTCTGTGTCTTCTGATACATTTAAGAAATAATAGTGTCACAAGTTTGAAAACGAAATAATCGAGCAATGCATTAGCTGTGAATGGGCAGACAAGTTATTGACTTGTACAGCACAAGACAATATGATAATAAACTTTGCCTGGTGCCCAACATAACGGAGTACCTCCTCCTTCAACGCGGGGATTTTTCACCTTAAGAAAACCAAAAGTTTCTTTCTGAGTGTCTTCCACAACTCAGAGAACGGCTGAGATCTTCCACCGTCTGTCTTGTTGAAGGTTACTTCAACACAGCAATTGTCATGTCATACTTATCTTGTCACGTTCCACCGTCAGCAAGAAATGGACAGTGATTTTGTACAGGAAATTTATCTGTTTCTCCTGTAGTGTCAAAAACAATACGCACACATAAATATAGATCTACGTATACGTATATATAAAATGGAAGTAAAGGCGCCAAGGTATGTACACCTAGGGTCGAAGTTACGAATTTATGGATTTTCACCAGTTTTTCCCAGTATGATGATGTAGTACCACAGTCAACTTTTTCTTTGCAAGGCCTCATTTTCAGCTTCAAACAAATGTCTCTGTTTTTCATCACTTTTAACAAATTATGATTCATGAATGCAAGTTCCAACAAATATTTATTATACCTATCGTTTAACACACATTTTTTAATAACATTCAAATATGGGTATGTTTCTTTTGGGGTGAAGAATTTCCAAGTAAATACCTGCATAAAATCAGTAGTAAACAACGACTGTTTAATGCAGTGTGTGTGTGTGTGTGTGTGTGTGTGTGTGTGTAAACGTATATAAACCATCGCCTCTTATAAAGGGTTACTGTGCTAGATTTTTTCAAGAGTAAATTCAAAAACACAAATTAGCTGTTAGTGTCCTTATTCTTGTTAACATTTAGGCCAAATCAAAAAATTGTCCTCGTGGATCATTCTAAAATTAAAGTGAGATTCAATATTTGTGAAAGTTACGACTAGCCCAGAGGTTTGTAATTTGGAAATCACTGATGCTAAGGAGAAGGACGACGTGTTTTGTGTTGGAGAACAGAGAAGTATAGGTCTTGCTGAAAGCACGAGTGGGTTTTAATATTTCATAGTGAATAATCTAGTGGAACATGCATCCGTTACAGGAAAACTTGTTGCTGTTTGGCTCCCAATCAGGCGGGACTTTCATGTTTGCAAATCCTGACAGTCGCCCCTATTATTACTACAGGAGTTGAAATATGAAGCCTCGACATGGGTATTCAGGTCACAACTCTTTGCAGCGTAGCTGATAATGTGTTTGTAGCGTGATTGTACTAATGAGAACTCAGAACTTTGCTGTTCCTCAGTACTATTGTCAGTTAACCCACAAGAACTTTCTGTGCCAGCGTATAATTTGTTGCTTCAAAGGACCGCCTGTGTTTTTCCAACGACAACGCACAATAAACCGGCCGCTTCCCCGTAACTGTTAGGGTTTGAGACAAAGAGGGTTCAAGAAACTAATACGTGGCTGCTTAAACGCTTGAATCAAGTCTGTTATTTATGTGGGAAAAAAGATGTTCCTGTTATACACGCGCACACACACACACACACACATATCTTTGTATCGTTATATATGCATTGCCGTGAGTTACAAAAGAAACCGTTGTGTTTCTCAGTATTCGTACAGAACAAAAAGTTAAATCACTTTAAACGCTCCTACTCTTCAACATAATTTCCTCTTACGCGTAAAAAAATTAGTGTTTTTACATCATGATGCTGTGTGCACGTGTTTACGCGTGAGTGAAAATGGTGCAATTTGAAGAAATTCCAAGTTTTTGCCTTTCAATGTCCCACAATAAATAATACCAATATGGCGGAGCATAGAATTTTTTGGCGGAAGCAAAACCAGCGACTCTTAACTTCCGGTCTTAAAGTCACCCATGATAATAGAACTTAAAAGCATGTAATATTTCTTAAATAATTTTTTCGTACAATATAAAATAACAAGGATGACTCTACTAATGAACCATTGGAGGAACGCTTTTTAAATTTACATGAAGATTGTACATATTGTACATATTCGTACGTGAATGGTGCTCACGAAATGTTGTTTGAAATAGACAACTAAAAATATGGCGACGATATAAAACTTTGGAGGTATATTCAACAAACTTAATGAACATGACAGCTGAGCCAGAAATATGTTTGTATTTCCGTTTGATAAGAACGAACACTAAACTGTCGGAACAAATAATTAAGGGACAAAATAAAGTCAACAAAAAATCGCAAAAGAGTTTTGATATGCTTATCATTTTAAGAATAATAACAGTGATGAGTATATAATCAAGCGGAAATACTTTTAGTACAAATAGTGTAATGTGCTTTGCCAAAATGGCATTTTGGCTATCATAAGACCTCTCACCGATATTGTTTAACATATACATTAATAAAATAATACTGGAATTCAAAACAGTGATAAAGAAGGGTATACAACTAAATAACAGGAAATTAGTGAATACGATACTTTATGCAGACGACCAGATTTTAATGGCTATATCAGAAGATGATTTACAAACAATGGC
>Ga0136643_10018291_pt1 | contig 10563 bp, 6 predicted proteins | sample TergutLab28metaG_FD_96883 | JGI IMG/M metagenome (GOLD analysis project Ga0136643, IMG submission 96883) | Labiotermes labralis P1 segment gut microbial communities from Petit-Saut dam, French Guiana - Lab288 P1 (version 3) (version 3) | ecosystem: Host-associated > Arthropoda: Insects >... | reverse complement strand
CACCGACCCAGGCCTACCGCACCCCACGGGGCATGCACCGACCCAGGCCTACCGCACCCCACGGGGCATGCACCGACCCAGGCCTACCACGCCCCACGGGGCATGCACCGACCCAGGCCTACCGCGCCGCGCCCCACGGGACATGCACCGACCCAGGCCAACCGCACCCCACGGGGCATGCACCGACCCAGGCCTACCGCACCCCACGCGACATGCACCGACCCAGGCCTACCGCGCCCCACGGGGCATGCACCGACCCAGGCCTACCGCACCCCACGGGGCATGCACCGACTCGGCATGCACACTTCATTGTCATAGACACAAGATAACACATGTTATATGCTTGGTTCTTTACCATCTGCACACACGCCCACCGACTTTGTGTAAAACGAGATCTCGTTCCCCCTTACCTACACTAATAATTTGTTCTATATTATATCATATCTATATAGCTTCTCTGTTAAAAGTTGTATCCAACCTGATGATGGCCACAGCAGCAATGGCCGAAACATGTAGTTGATATTGATAAGTACATACACCTGATAATATACTCGTAGTTGTGTTACGACTGCTAGATCCTTATAGCAGTTAGGTTCTAACAAACACAACGGGGATGACGCTCCTTGAAGATGGTTGGAAGATCTGGGAAGTAAAGTGTTCTAATGTTGATATTGATTTTCTGTACAAGACGGGCAATGTACGTATAACGTAACATTGAGGCGCGTTAGTGTAACCACTGTTAGTGTGGAAAAGCAATAAAGATGACATATTCTGAGTGTGGGTGTGAGTGTGAGCCTTAGGTATCCAGCATGCAAGGCGCATGCGCCATATTGTCATCTGTTCCATGTCCGGTTCCACAATATTTTTCCACATTGTCTCATAAATCGCACGATTTCAAAAAAAAAAAAACATTACTGATGTAAAATGTGTGTTTTGACTTTCTCCATAACTTTCGTCCGGAAAATTATATATTTTAAGAAGAAATGAACGCGATATGATAAAAAATGTGCATAGGCGTTCACGTAAAGTGCTCATTATTCTCGTCAGATTTCAATGAAACTTGAATTTTCTGGACAAATTTTCGAAGAAATACTTGAAATACTTAAAAATCCGTCCAGTGGGAGCCGAGTTGTTCCATGCGGAGAGACGGACGTACCGACAGATACGGCGAAGCTAATAGTCGCTTTTAGAAATTTTGCGAAAGCACCTAAAAAGTAGTCAATTGGCGTCTGTAATATGCTCATAATTGGATCAGTATTTGGACTTAAATATGTGGGCGTAGATTACATCCAGCATTACCAGATCAGAAGTAAGTTCTTTAAACCTCAAACGACAGATCAGGCCACTGATATAATGAATACGAATGCTTAATAATATACCAAAATAACATTATTCTATGGCGCAGAAACAATTGACGTCATTCCCTTCATTAGTATATTGGATATCTACACTCGTCATTAATCGACCTACGTGACGTTCCTTTTATGGTTTGGACCATGCAGGGCTCGTGTCTTATTCGGTTATTGAATTCCCCGCTGTCGACATCACGATTTTGGTTGCTGAATTCGGTTACATCGTGACTGTAAATATATGTGTAAGGACAGATTGGAAAGTAATTCTTTTCGACGTGAACAAATGCTTTGTCTTAGTCGGCACATCGAATTGCTGTGGTACAGTCTGGTTGGTCGCTAATTGTCCGGTTGATGGACACCTTCCCTCCGGTGTCAGAATATTGGGTTCCTTGGTTGGGAGTTCGTATCTGTTTCAAATTTGAGGGTGGTTTGGCACTGAAGGAGATGATCTAACTCATGGTAGATTTTTGCATCCTGGAACAAGATTTATTGAGCATTTGGAAGGAACCTAACGAGTCTCAGGGATGAGGAATCTTCTCAAAATATAAGCATACTGCAATTACTTGCTTTGAAGCACAAGTGATCCTTAAGAAAATTAAGTTTGATTTCATGCGCATTATATCGTCAATTGTGGGCCAGGTAGCTCAGTTGGTATAACGACTGAGCTACGGGCTGGACGGTCCGGGGATCGAATCCCGGCGGGGGCTTGATTTTCCGCACCTGTCCAGACCGGCCCTGGGGACCACCCAGCCTCCTGTACAATGGGTACCAGGTTTTCCCGGGGGTAAAGCGGCCGAGGCGTGACGCTGACCCCTCACTCCTTCTAGCGCCGTGATCAAGAAAGAGTAGAGCGATACCTCTACTCCCCCTAAGGGCCGTACGGCCTGTACAGGGCGTCAGTGCCTGTACAAGGATGCGCTTTATATCGACGACTGAAACGCGTAGGAAGTTTAACCCCCTGTAGCCAAACATTTTTGATATATTTGTTTCTTAGGTTTGCTGGCGTCAGTTACGGACGGTTCATAGCCTACGTTATGGGTTTAATCTGTCAACGTATATTCAGAACCGTTGGTGGTAAATAGGAGGGGAGAGATTTAAATGGCGAAACGGTTAGGAGCAGTTAACGGACGCTAGCAGTCCAGTGCGAAAGCAGTCGCGTACGTGTGTGGTGTACGTGGGAGTACAGAGAAGTGACTGTGTCAGTTTCCTAGAAATGATGTAGTTGTTTAGCTGGATATAACACTCCATTTTCTTATATCAAGAATAAAGTGAACAAATAAAACATAAGTAAAAAGAAAATGACTAAAACTAAATTTGATTCCGCGAACCAAACCCGTCTCCCGGTAAGAGGATCACCTACCAGACTGAGCACGTCGGGACAACAAAGTTATGATGGGTGATCGTGTACGCCCATAAAGCCCACCGGATACTTCATGTACTGTACAACCATGTTTAACATTCAACAATTCTACGTTCTGCCAACATAGTGTATTGACGAGTTTTGTGTGGATTTCAGAACACACAGCTACTATGCCCCTATACCGCATTAACTGATCGGCAATTATAACCCAGACGGAATATGTTTACTGCGCGGTACGAGCTGAATCTTTATATGTAATCAGTTTTATTTCACAAAACAAATGCATAATTTTTAATTACACGTAAATATAAAGGCTTATCTCCGACATGTTTCGGCACAAGTATACCATCTTCAGAGAGAATCAATTCTGGTTAACCGTAAGGCGCACATGATCTTAGGCCTAGTCTGTTTTGACGTCGGCTGGGAACCTCGCCAAAGAAATATTGCATTACTGCGGGGGTTTCAGCACCGCAGATCACAATACTGCTATAATAATCACTTTAGTCTGTATATAAAATGCTTCCGTCTCTCCGTTTCTCTGTGTTCTTGTCTCACAGTTGCGTAAACCTATGTAGTACACAGTGCTTATTTTATTTGTCAAACGCCGTTGGTCACTTCCCGTCGCACTGGACATCTTTACCGGTGTCGGGGATGCTGCCTTCGTATACTTCCTCCTCTACGGTATCTCACTTACCCACCCTACTTCGCGTATATCGCCATATTCCCAGACACGTCTTAAAGAAACGAAAAAAATTCCACGTGATCACTACACAGTGACGTAATATTTTTTTTTTTTAATGAGACCAACTAGGTGTTACACACTACTTCTTAGTACATTTATTTCAACTTCTGTACATGTTTCGGGCACCTATGTGCCCATCATCAGGAACACTTACTGTATCTATGCGAAACTGGTATTTTTCAGTCTGTATGGGTGGCTGTCTGGTCTGCAGACCAGACGCAGTGAAAAATAACAGTGTCGCATAGATACAGTAAGTTTTCCTGATGATGGGCACATAGTTGCCCGAAACATGTAGAGAAGTTGAAATAAATACACTAAGAAGTAGTGTGCACTTAGTTGGCTTCATTTTAAAAAAAATTATACAGGGATGCACGGTCAACAAAACATAAAACACAGTGACGTAATATTGATAGACGCTGAGTTGTGGCTGTTATGTTTATTAACATAACACCTCATACTACAGTCTGGTATGTAAAATTTCATATGTACATTCTTGAAACATGCCATAATTCAACAAACAGTTGAACAAATCTTTGTGATATTCCATGTAGCCTGTGAGTGTCAAATAGCTTACTTAACTCCTGGGGATTATCCATGAGGGTCGAAACATCTTTAGGCTGTGAATAAAGGGTTAGGTAAAGTGCACCCTTGTACAGACACTAAGGCTCTGTACAGGCCGTACGGCCCATAAGGGGAGTAGAGGTATAGCTCTACTCTTTCTTGACAACGGCATTAGTAGGGGTGAGGGGTCAGCGTCACGCCCCGGCCGCTCTTTACCCCCTGGAAAGACACGGTACCCATTGTACAGGAGACTGGGTGGGCCCCAGGTCCGGTCTAGACAGGTGCGGAAAATCTCGCCTCAACGGGATTCGATCCCCGGACCGTCCAGCCCTTAGCCAGTCGCTATACCGACTGAGCTACCGGGCCCACTGTGAATGGCTTTAAGAAACTCTTGGCTTGTTTCACGCTTGGATTGTGTTGAGTGTTACTGGATGTCGAGTATACTGGTATGGAAATCAATTTTTAACTGCGTTCTCTGAATTTGAAAAAAAATGTATTTATTTGGCCACCTAATTTATGTAGACATTTTCAGTGACACATTTTCAATGTATGTACATGAGTAATATTGGGGCAATGAAATGTCTTTATAAACGTTCATTTTAATAAAAAAAAAAAACACAGGTGAAAATAGAAAGAGAGAAAAAAAGGCATGTGTTCTGCAGTAGAGAAACTCAATACAGTAGAAATCCCCTGGGACCAGCAACAACACTTTTGCGGACCAAAGTGGTCAACGGATCACAGGTTGGGAAAAATTATATATTTTTCAAACACTGGGCCGCTGACAGCTGAACTGTTTGCAAATGTCCGCGACGTATTAGAGGAACCAGACTGTCCGTTTTGTGCTGAGTTTAACTCTGGAGAAAGACATTGCATTTTAAGTGAGACTGTACATGTGTCGTGTCGAAATCTTTCATATTTCATCAATATATTTTTTTTTAAATGTGCTGTGTTTGTGATTCAGTTAAGTTCAATACGTATGCCAGGTTACACAAATCCCGGACGCCTGGTCGCCCGGGCAACTAAATTTCATGCGATGGGCCTAATATTTTAGTATAAATTCAGTAGTCTTCCTTACACATAACAATGTATATCATTTCACATTCCCAGAGCAGAAAGCTTCATATAACAGCGAGATTTACTGGTAAGTCCAGAATTGTTGGTCCTCTTGCCAAAACCTCGATTCTGGCGCCCAGAATTTTGGGAGGTGTATTACATATTTTTGTAAAATTTTTGGACCCCAGAAGTACGCCTACAAGTCTGGAGATACTAAACGTCTGCGAAACATTGACCCAAGCATTATTTTCGACATCACCAGGGTAGTACTGATACACATGACCTGGTATGACTATACTAAGCTGTGACGTCATGGAATAGCGTAACATTAGCGGCATGTTAACAAGGCGACCAGACCCATCTACCTTAATAAGAATGATCTACACTTGAAGACGCCTACTGCCTGTTCTACATACAACAAATTTGTGTTGCGAGGGTTTGGCTGAATTCCATTTCAACCCACATCAAGCAAAAAAAACACAACAGCACAGTTCTAACGACACGGGGGCAAAAAATATGATATACGCACGCAACTATTGTCCTGACGTTACGTCGACTGACCCACACTTCTGTAACCAGTGGACAACTAACTCCTAAAGGTGGTTCCGGGAAATTTAAACCACTTCAAACGAACATAACAGTGTATTTGGTATACATGGTGTTCCGCGAAATGTGTGTAGACTCTGTACACTTTTGACCATGTAACTTGTAATAATGTATGTTCCGGAATACATATGTTTGGATCTGTTCTCTTCACTCAATATTTTTCGGGTGATTAAATCGAGAAAAATGAGATGAGCGGGGCATGTAGCACGTTTTGGGGAGAGCAGGGGCATATACGGGGTTTTGGTGGGGAAATCTGAGGGAAAGAGATCACTCGGAAGCCCCAGGCATAGATGGGACGACAATATTAAGCTGGATCTTCAGGAAGTGGGATGTGAGGGCATGGACTAGATCGAGCTGGCTCAGGATAGGGACAGGTGGTGGGCACTTGTGAATGAGGTAAGGAACCTTCGGGTTCCATAAAATGCGGTAAATTTCTCGACCTGTACTCTTCACCAAATATATTTCGGGTGATAAAATCGAGAAGGATGAAATGGGCGGGGCATGTAGCGCGTATGGGGGGAGAGGAGAGGTGTGGTGTATACAGGGTTTTGGTGGGTAAGGGAAAGACCGAGGCGTGGATGGTAGGATCATATTAAGATGGATCTCCGGGAAGTGGGATGTGGGGGTATGGACTGCAGAAAGCTGACTGAGGATAGGGACGGGTGGTAGGCACCTGTAAACGTGGTAATGAACCTTCGGGTTCCGTAAAATGCGGGGAATTTCTTGACTAGCTGAGAACCGGTCAGCTTCTCAAGAAGGACTCCGCTCCATCGAGTAAGTAAGTAATAAACATTTTTGAAAACCTAATTTTTTACTGTTTTGAAAAGTTTGGATTGTGTTCATTTTTATTTCTAAAGAAGCAACTTACTGATATTTCACTGAAGGCTCAACATATGTGTGCAGTTGGTGTGATGTGAGTGTAAAAAAGCACAGTGCACATTTCTGGGCAGATGAACTCCCCTGGGGGGGGGGGGAACTTTACATTCGTGATGCACTTTATTCATACAGCGGCATATATCCGCTGTTGGAATAACAGTGGTTGACCTTAAGGATTTTTCACGCGCTTAGGTAACCTTCTTAAGGACCATGATGTCCGTCTGATGTTGAACGATAAGCAGGTTGCGTCAGAATGTGACGTGGTTGTCCCTGATATGTAACTTAGAAGTTTTTATCGGTTTATGGATAAATGTTTACTGAGATAATATTCCGATGATATTTAATTAGCATACCAACTAATGCACATACATAAAATTTCACATTAAATCACTTAAAATCGCTCCAACGTGTTTCGATCCTAAGATCATCTTCAGGGAGCTACACTGTTCCTTGCTAAAGTCACATTTTTAAAAAAACACTCAATGATTAATTTCCTTATATTAACTGGGTGCTGTGCGTTATGTTGCGTGACAGTCTCACGCAACATAACGCACAGCACCCAGTTAATATAAGGAAATTAATCATTGAGTGTTTTTTAAAAATGTGACTTTAGCAAGGAACAGTGTAGCTCCCTGAAGATGATCTTAGGATTGAAACACGTTGGAGCGATTTTAAGTGATTTAATGTGAAATTTTATGTATGTGCATTAGTTGGTATGCTAATTAAATGACTCTACGAAATGCACGGTGCAACGATAAAGATTCCGATGATAATTTTTAATGGCCCGCATTTCCTCCAATTTTGTTTTAGTGTCCTTCACTGGAACTTCAGACCTCTCGTGTTTGACCTCTAAAATAAAATGGCGTCGTTTGTGGTATGGATTGTGATTTACCGTCAGCGCATAAAGAAGGTAGTTATTTATTATGGCCTTTTCATGTTTCCAAGGTTCCTCCCGAAGTTTAAGAATTGCTAAGGCGGGGTTTAACAGTTCTCTTACTCCCTCCCTTTCTTTTGCCATTTTGTGGTAGCAGCAGATTTAGAACTAAATCTGTGACAGCAGTATGTAAGACAAAATTTGTTTAGATGTGGCATACAGCGTTACACAAAACCTGATACTGTATAAGTCAGGGGCGTCCAACATTTTGAGGGGGGGGGGGCAAATGGCCACAACCGTGATAGTGGGCTGGTTCGCGGGCCGCAGTTTAATAATCAAAATAAGTTGTATACGCAACTGCCACAACTATTGTGTATATTTTTGTAATATGTGCGCGATTTACATATGTGGCCGCCCGCTGCAGATTGGATACACAAGACAGAAGACTCTAAAGAGATTCCATGCTACAGGAAAGATTCGAACTGAAAACTTCGCAAATCAAAACCACCCGCGATTTACAGGAATGGTTACAACAACCGCGGGGTGGTTGGGGAATTCATTCGTGGCATATTCTTTCAGGAACAGGAGAGACTGTTTACTCACTTAGATGGAAGAAAGTATGTGACGTCATCTATGTTTTTTGCACTTTTGTAGACTTAATTGAATTCTTCTTATTTCGTTTGGTCTGTCTGTGCTCTTCGTACAAAACACGCCGAGTGAACGTTTAATGGAAGGTCATGTATTGTGTTGTGGGAATATTCTGTCTGGACGTTACCCACCGTCTGGAAAGAAATGCTCGTGTGTATGTGTGTATAATAGGCACGTGTCCGTCATATGATGAAAAAATCATAACATTCACGTGCTATTCCACGACCTCTTTCACCGCCCGTTTATTTATTCTTATATGAACCCACCGTCAATTTCATCTGTCGGAATGCTGTCATCTGGTTGTGCCGTGTTGTGTTGTGTACTCGATGGCCAACTATTTCTTCAGCCTCAGTACCTACCTCGCAGCGAACTAGTTCTATTTAAATAATAAAAACATTTTCTTCGCCAAGATCGCGTACCTCACAGAGAACACGTAATTCTGTGACGTTGGTTGCCATCGCAACTAGGGTGTGGCTCACTCAATCACACATGCACTCAAATAGAGGATGTTACGTAACGTAGTCATAAGCTGTGATAAAATTAAGATGTGTCGGAGTATCCGTCTGTTTCCTGCCTCAGGAAAAGCCCGTTCCGTGAAATTATTTTTGGGTAGTTATCTACCTGCTCGCGTGTTTTATTTCCCAGAGAACTTGGGGGATGTACCTTAACTTTAATATGGCAATGCGAATTTTGCAGGACGATTGTCATTTCTCTTTGGAAGAAGAATACCAAGCATGATAGATTTAATAATTAAGGAAAATGGTATATGGAGATCAAGAGTTAATGATGACGTTTATGAACCACACATTGAACCAGCTATAGTGACGGTGATCCAAGCAGGAATCTTGAGGTGGCTGGGGACGTCTCAGTGCAATGCAGGAACAAGAGCAAGCAGGAAGCTAACGTTCCACAAAACTGAGGGCAATAGGCGAGTAGATAGACGCACTGTTAGGTGGCTGGATTCAGTGAAAAAAATATGAAGAAAATGGGAGGTATAAATTGGAGACGAAAGTCGCAGGATCGAGACCAGTGAAGGGCAAAAGTAGAAGAGGCCAAGGTTCATGATGGACTGTAGCGCCAGTAGTGGTTGTGATGGTGGCGATGGTGGTGGTGGTGGTGAAGGTGGAGTTGGGGGCGTGGGTGGTGTTGGTGGTGGTGGCGGCGGTGACGCTGGCGGTAGGGGCGTTGGTGTTTTTGTTGTTGTTGTTGTTGTTGGTGGTGGTGTTGGTACCAGTATTAGTAGTAGAAATTCGTTTTTGCCGATGTCGGTTTACCAGAACCTCTGGTTTACATACAGTCTATATTTAACTACATCACATTTTTTTAAGGAATAGATTGCCTTCGATGAACAAACGCTTGTCGTAATATCTCGTTAAGATACACAACTTCAGCGTGAAAACATTCCTCTACGTAGCTGACGTTCAACTAAGTACATTGATGTCCTATGCAGTGTAAACGTCGCAGGTGCTGATGAGTTGTGTCAACACGAGAATGTACGCAGCAGATTAGTGCTTCTGTCAGAGGACGGTGCAGGCCTGGCGACCGGAGTATTAGCTAAACTGAGACTAAGGGCCGATTCACACTATGCGTCACGTTTCCGTTCCGTCACCGTTCCATATTCGTTCCGTCAGAACGGTCTGTGTTTACATTGTCCGTCGTGTTCAGTCACCTTCCGGCACAGCACGTGATAGGAGGCCTGCGATAATTTCCATCAGACATGCAGCTCAAATTCGTTTCCTAAAAGACAGCAGCAATAGCATTGATGTTAGATGAAGTAGAGAAAAATGCTGCTCTGAGTGACAACAAGAAGCGTTTGTGGGTTCACAAGTGTTTCAGAAGCAGAAAATCAGAAAGAAATAGCGATGGAGGGATTTTTGCACATTCAAAACTTTGGAAATATTTAGAAACTCATCTAGGCATTCCGGAAGATAAACAGCTTCCCGAACATTATGCTTAGCCCCTCATGTTATTATGGGGGACGAGGCCTTTCCTCTGAAAATTTGTCTACTGAAACCTTACCCAGAATCGCAGAGCAAAGGGGACAATGTGAAAAGCATCTTCAATTATATGCTTTCCCGATCCAGAAGAGTAGTGGAAAATGCATTTGGAATATTAAGCCAGGAATTTCAGCCTTATCAGAGGATCCTACATTCATTGCCGGAGAATGCGGACAGCATTATTTTTGCGACTTATATTTTGTATAGTTACTTGAGAGATCAAGGTGTAGACGTACGTGATATGGGAAGTTCTGCAAATGATCGAAGCAATCTCACAAAAATACCAACACAAACAGGTAATGCCCACTGAAGTGCGAGACAAATTTGAACAAATATTTAATAGTCCGTCTGGATTTGTGCCTTGGCAGAACAAAAGAGTGCAATGTTAGGCTAATCTATAATATTCAGTGTTTCTCTCCAGACACTGTCACTATATTTCTTATTTGACATGTCACATAATCCCTCACATTTGCGCACCAATTCTATTAATTTTT
>Ga0136643_10018290_pt1 | contig 10563 bp, 7 predicted proteins | sample TergutLab28metaG_FD_96883 | JGI IMG/M metagenome (GOLD analysis project Ga0136643, IMG submission 96883) | Labiotermes labralis P1 segment gut microbial communities from Petit-Saut dam, French Guiana - Lab288 P1 (version 3) (version 3) | ecosystem: Host-associated > Arthropoda: Insects >... | reverse complement strand
TAGTGAATTATTAGATAGAATAGAATACAGATTTATTTTTATAATTGTGGTTTGTTTATTTGTGAAATTATTAAGTGATTGTTTTATACAACCCAGAGTTCTATTTGCTAAACTTTGCTTATGTCAGAAGCTTTCTGACTGGTGGCAGTTACTGCCGATGTGTTTAATATAAACCAGTGCCAATCAGTTCGCTACCCACATCCAGTGACACTGAGAGCAAAACATTAGTAAAATCTAGCAGTTCTAATCAGTATATCAGAGTACCGATTTCGATAGGACGAACAACCTCCGAAACGGCACTACAATCTTAGGATCGAAACGTGTTGGAACGATTTCAGATGTTTTAATGTAAAAAAAATTTTTATTTATGTGCATTAGTTGGTGTGCTGATTAAATAAATCAGTAAGGTAATTTGTTTGTTTGTTGTGCAGGAATTCAATAAATGCTGGTGATAAAAGTACATCCTGTAAAGATCGAAGTATTGGCCATGTGATACAACAAGATTCCACAAACCAGGTAAGTAATGTCACCAAATGATACTCTGTATTTACCGTAATGCAGAGTGTCTTGGTCAGCACTGATATGAGCAGTGCAGCTCACACAGAATGTCCTGGTGGATGCAGGATGAATGTGTGATCAGCTGCTTTACCAGTAACCTGTAAAAGAAACGCTCTATAGAAGACAACCTCTCCTTTGCAGTTATCACATTTTCTGAACAATATCTGTACAGAACATGTGCGCCTGTGCACGTTATTTGTAGGGGGACCTCATATTTTTCCCATGATAAGTTCGGAAAAAATTCTCATCTTACATTTGTGTGAATATGATGTGTGGCTTTTATCTGTGTGGCATGTAAAACTATATACAGGGTTATTCAAAATGATTGTCGGGGTACAATTGTCCAGCAGCAATTCCACACCAAATTCGGGAAACAACCACCACCTGACATTTCTATTCGAAGGTGGTATGCACAGTTTCAAAAGACAGGGTGCACGTTTATCCCGGAACTGAAGGTATGAATCAGAACCGCCATTGAAACCGTCACTGCTGACATGCTGCAGACAGTTGGGAACGAACTCGATTATCGTGTTGATGTTTGTAGAATCACAAAGGGTGCTCATATAGAGCACCTGTAAGGTATGTAACAAAAACTTTGGAGTGTTGTTCTATTAAATAAAAAAATACATATACTGCTATCTCACGTGTATTGTGTATGACAAGTTGTTAAAACACCGACAATCATTTCGAATAACCCTGTATTATAAACTTTTCAATAAATATTTTTCTAGGCTGCAGTAGATTTGGACACCAAATTGTGGAAATTATTAAATGAAGGGAAGTATTACTGAACTTTGTGGCTGGGTTCATAAAAACGGAATAACAGAATTAGATCCAGCAAAGCAACCACCCAACTAACCAATCATCCAGCTAACCAACTACCTACCTGGGGCAAACCTTTCTTGAGCAGCTTATAGTTTCTCAGATAGTTGAGAAGATCCCCATGTTTTATGGAAACAGAAGGCTAACTACTGTGAATTTTATGTTTATTGGACTGTGCATCATTGTGACTGCTGAAGAATAAAAGACCAACTTGATGTCACTATTTTATTTCACTTCTTATGTGCTCACCATGTTTCGGACATTAACCTTTTGGCGCCGGAATTATTTTTTTAAATTTTAGCACAACCTGTATATAAAATGTGAATAAATACAGGGACCAAGTACGTTAGAATTATGAAACAAACTGCATTTTGAAGAGAAAAAAACGGAGAGTATATACCATGTTTAAAATATTCGGAACTTAATATTTGTTGAATAAATATATAAAATGCAACTTTGGAGGTTAGCGGTGCGGTACGTCAACTATAGTTGACATTAGGCGTCCAAAGGTTAATATACCCATCATCAGGAGCTTGTGACTGTGCTGTTGAATTACCACATTGGTCGTTTTTTCCTTGGTTCGTTGCATGTTGGAGATTTTGTGCGGTTAGGTTTGAGTAGTATCTGTGTTGCACCAAATCTCCCAACACGCAACGAACCGAGAACAAAAACGACCAATGTGGTAATTCAACAGCATAGTCGCAAGCACCTGATGATGGATATATTAATGTCCGAAACATGTCGAGCACATAAGAAGTGAAATAAAATAGCAAGTGACATCAAGTTGGTCTTTTATGTTTCAGTTAACTGCTATGTTTACAACAGCCCACCATTTGTTGCTATCTTGAGCCTGATTAGACTCCACCCCATCAGATCCTGTTTCTTTAAGATCCAGTTTAATATTTTCCTCATGTCTAAATCCGGTTTACCATCCAAACCCTGTATACATTGTATGCCACATGCTGCACACATCTCATGTGCTTGGTTTGCGCTTCCAAACAATACCTGGTGAGGAATACAAATCACTTAGCTTCTTGCTTTGTAGTTTGCTGTGACAAATTAAGCAACACTCAACCATTTGACTGGATCTACCACAAGGGAGAATGAGTATTTACTTCAGAAGGCAGGAAAATGTCATCTGGCAACACAGCTCTCCCCCCCTCCTTCCCACGGCCGAGATAAACAGATCTTACTGTAATTGTTCCGAATACCAGCATCGCTTACACATAGCTATTGTTTAGTAAGAGAAAATATTCGACCTTAATCATTTATGTGTTTGTGTATTTGGTGTGTAGTGAAATTTTCAAAACCATACTTGCTGCTGTTTTTAGAATATGTGGTATTAAACATTGTGAAGTCTTGGTGTGATTACAGTGTAAATAATCATCACGTAATGACAGTTCTTTTGGAAGAGGGCACACACCACCCATATACAGTATAAGGCCACTGGTACATTGTGAGGTCCCCAATCCACGTCCAATAACATTACGGCACATTCCTAAGGTACATAAACACCTATCACATACGCACAACAACGATCCACATGTTCACCATGATCATATGTTCTTTACCTGTATTTTAACCAACTTTTTATAACATATATATTATAACTAACGCTCTATAAACCACGGAATCCCGTAGGTAACCACTTCATATTTTATAAGCCTGAATATGACCCCAAGGGGTTGAAACATGTAGCTTTGTTAATTGTACATAACTTAACCTTACATCATATTGTTGTGTAAGACGGACAATAAATAACATTCTTTTGGAAGAATTAGCTGAAAACTGGGACCAAACCAGCTTTGAAACATGATGTATTTCACTACATGCAATGGGAAAAGTAGATAAATTCTTTGAGTTCAGATATGTGGTTTTCATGAATGTCAGCAAAGGGAAGATCATTCTTATGGATGGAAATGAAATTATACTTGAACTGTGGAACCATACAACATTTTGAAAGTAAAGAGCACCTTGGTATAAAGTCTGTGTACTGCAGCACGGATTGCATGGACCTTGCAAGCTTGTTTTGTCTCTTGGTTATGGTTCTGACATCCTTGCAATCTGATCTTGCTTCTTCCAAGTCCATGTGTACTTATAAAGCCATTTGTATATTCATCAACAGGTTACATCACCGTTATGCCCCCTCCTTGGAAGTGCCCTAGTATCTAAATTAAAACAGAAGATTCAAGAAAAAATACAAGCTGCGGTTTGTGCGGCTGATGAAGAGAAGATGGTTAATGAAGGTGGAAGCGATGATGTAATGAACACGATCACGTGCGTAGGGATGTCACATCCGTTCAACAAAGACAGCGGTAACGCGCAGGAATTCAACGTAATGCGGAGTAAACTGCGGCAGAAATTTTATCAGTGTAAATCTTGTGCCAAAATTTTTTTCTGCAAGATAACTCTTCGTTTACACAAGAATCACTGCAGGGGGTTTCAGAAGCAGTATCATTGCAGTTCCTGCCCACTCATGTTTAAATCGAGAGCAGTGTTATTTAATCACCAACAGTTGCACTCTGCAAAGAAATCGAAACGTAGGCATAAGTGTGAAATGTGCGGACGACAGTTTATCCTGAAATCAACTTTAAAAAAACACAGGCAATCTCAAGTGTGTAAAGGTAGCAGAATGAGGCATTACAGGAAATTACCACAGCATTTTTGTGATCAGTGTGGAGAGGGTTTTCTGAATTCCAGCAACTTAGAATTGCATCAGAAACTACACAAAGTAGACGAAACCTGTTCGAGCAGCAGCGTCGGTGAAGGCGCGCGCACTGACAGCCGTAGTGCCGCAGCACGTGTTCCTAGAGCCGTTAGACGTTACCCGTGTAGTTACTGTGATGAAGCGTTCATAGATCGACGTTCGGTTTCGCTGCACGAAAAGTTGCATACTGACAAAGAGTTCGCAACTTTTGATGAGGAGAGGAAGATGATCGTGAGGAGGCATCAGCTGACAATGATGTTTCAGAGGCAGCAACAGCAACAACAGAATAACAGGAAAAGGTTCGGATGTGATGTCTGTGGTCGTTGTTACTCAATAGAACTATTATTACACATGCATACAAGATTGCATCATGCTATCTCGTGATAGAAACTGCATTGTGATTCTGTTTGGTCAGATATCACCACTGAATTACCTGTAATTCATTGGTGAAAGCAGCAGTAACGAATAAGGTTGCCTAGCCCATACTTCCATGTTAAGGATTTTATCATTTGATAGGAGGCAGTACTTATAGTGGGGTTACATGCAACACGTCTCTTGTTGGACTGCTGAAATTACATTTGGGAGATCACAAGGTGTTCGAATGGTTCTTTTTGCAGGAACCAAATTTATATAGTGACTGAATGTTTAAACATGTGCCAAGATGAGACAAATATATCAGTGTGCTCAGGGATTATGTTGTTTAATAGTGATAACATAGTGGAATAAACAAGTTACATTCAACGTAACGCCTCCTCGTGTACTTTGTATGATTTAGGATATGTTACGAATTGAGCTGTCCCTCACAATATGAACAGAAGCTGCAGTATTGTGCAGTCTTACCAGAACCACAACTATTTTGTGACAGAAATGGTTTATTTTACTGTATGACAGTTTGCTTCCGTAACATCTTCATAAGGCTAAGTTGTGGCACTGACTTGTGTGTGATTTTGGGACTGATTAGGGAAAAGAATATATTTGTACACAAAGAGGGCAAAATCAGTGGCGTATGATAAAGAAGAATAATAAGTTTGCTGTTTTCCCACTATATTATACTGTTACAACAAAGAACTATACATGCTGGTTTCATGTACACACATTTATTTCCAACTAACTGCACAATACGTAGTTTCAATGCTCCTGGGCGTGTCAGCCATTAATGGCAGGCATCTTCGGGGAGTTACATGCTGCATGTGTCCTCAACTGCTGTAGCTTTATGAAGATACCTGTGGATTATGGTCAAAATGTGTGTGCATCCAAACTGTGTATTGTGCGTATAAATCTTCAAGCTTTCACGGTGACGGAATTCAATAATATGTTTTTGGGCAGACAGCCATGTCAAGGTGTGAAAGTTCTCCAGTGTTTCGGGGACCGATTCTGTCCCCCACTTGAGGGTCCTAATGGCTTGGAAGAACCAAAACTGTTTTGATTCCTCCAAGCCATCAGCTACACACCCTGAAGATAGGGTTGGAGTCAGGCCCTGAAACATTGGAGAACTTTCGCACCTTGACACGTCTGTCTGCCCAAGAATTGAATTACATATTGTGCAGTTGTAAATAAATTTGTGTATATACGTGAGGTGGAAGGAAGATTTGCAAATATTAAAATGCTGCATTCATGTCTTTTTGTTACCTTAAGTTCCTGACCCAAGATACCCATTTCTGTAAGAATAAGATGACATGGTTGTAGTGCAGTTTGCATATTAGAGTGGGCCGTGGTTTGTTTTGGGCTTTTACTTTACCCAAGCAACCAAATTATTAGGTACCAGTAGTCAATAGCATGTGCGGGTGTAAAAACTGCTGGCATGCATTGAGTTAGGTAAAAAGGTAAAGCGGTCCCATTACAGGCCTTGAGTGGCCCAGAGGGTTCCAGGAAGTTGAGGTTCCCAGATTTCATGACAATGGCACAGGATGGTGGTAAGGTTGTCAGCCTTACGCACCGGCTGCCTTTATCCCCAGGAAATGTTCCTGGTACTCAATTCTGTTAGAGGCTGAGTCAACCCCAGGGCCATAGTGCGATCAGAAGGATTTTATGTCAATGAAAAATTCCAATGACACCAGATGGGATCGAACCGGCGACCTTCCGATTTGTAGCACAGCACCTTAACCGCTGTGCTACCACGGTCCCCGTTGAGTTAGCTAGAAGCATTTATAGTTCTTTAGAAATGGACTTAAGATGTTTCTTCACAACATAATGCACATTCAGTTTATTTTGGGGGTTACGTGCACTAGAAATAATGGGCCTTCTGGACATCTGTACAAAGCATATTTCGTTCAGTGTGGAACTGTATCTGCTGTGTGTCCTTGCATGTGACAGTGCTTTCTGGTTGTAAAATACGGGTATGTGAGTGTATGTGAAGTGGGTGATGCTCTGACTGTTACTTTTAGGAATAACATTTTTAGTAAAGCAGACAACTCCAAATTTAACATGTTACAAACGTGGTTGCATAACTTTAGGGAGGTACTGCACATGAACTGAAGTCTGATGAAGTGGAAAGGAATGAGTTTGGCAAATGGATGTTGTAGTTCGTTAAGATAATATTGAATTTCTTGTATTTGGAAATTCAGTATTATCTTAACAAACTACAACATCCATTTGCCAAACTCATTCCTTTCCACTTCATCACAGACTTAAGTTCACGTGCAGTACCTGCATTATATATATATGTATATATAATGCAGGAATAAGATGTATTGTAACTGAAGACAGGATTCTAAGAAAAAGTGTCTGATCCTAAAGGAACTAAACTACTTTGGAAATGAAAAAATCACACAAACGGAAGAGTTGTTCGATTTACCAAACCTGCTGGACATGATCAGTTTGGATAAGAGGAGTATAAACTACAATGGAAGATAATTGAATTAGATACTATGGACATATGTGATTGGTTCTGGATGGAGTCCAGATCCAAGTTTTTGTGACAGCAGTGATGAGTGTTTGGATTCCAGTGCTTGAGAGTTGGCCATGCCATGCAGTGGTGAGGGCAAGTTTGGAAGCAAGGTTTCAAGGTATATAAAAAAGTTACAGTAACACATGGGTCAGTTGTGGGCACATGTGAAGTGTGCTTTTGGGCACAGTTACCATATCTGTTGATGCACTTGTGGTTGTGGTATGTCAAAGCCTCGAAGCCTTGGGGGCAAAATGATACATCCTGTAGACACTGCCTTTGCTTAACCACCACTTTGATATATGATATCAGTTTGGAACCATAGACTTTACTGGCTTTGTTTCATTTTTGGTAACAGATGGAAGTCTGATGGTGCCAAATCAGGACTATAATGGGGGACAGGAAGGCATCTTCCAGTGCTAGTTGTTCAAGAGGTTCATTGTACTGTACTGGTACTGGAACTGTACCATATTGGTACTGTGCTGTACTGTATGGGTACTGTACTATCATTTCTGCAGTAGTGTGAATCAGGTACTGGCCTGTCTAGTGACCACTGCTATGTGATCTTGATTCATCTACAAAGCATTAGGTTTTAATTGATTCATTGCTGCTGTGTGTCTCTGGTATTCTGTTTCAAATAATAGCCACCCAAGTACTCTCTCAGATATAAATGACAGCCCCCTTATTAATACTATGACATGTTTTGGGCAGGCCATCATCAGGGATACAACTACATGAGATGATGAACATAGTAGAGGGTTAGGTAAACTTGTATTCTGTGTTAAATGCCCTGTATTCAAGTATCCTGAAATTGTACTCTTCACTCTGAATACATATACTTTACTGACCATTAGAACTTTCTGTTGTAAATCCATAGTATAATTGTAAGTACAATTTGTGTTAGAAGGTGATTACAATACTTAAAATTATGTGAGATTTGTTGTTGTCAGCGCTGCAGGGATTCTGGTGAGACTGGCTGTGTTATGTAGGTGGGTTACAAGGATGGCACCTCAGGCCAGCCTGTGCCAGTTCTACATAACACAGCCATGCCCTCACCTGTATGACTTCATTGTTGATTCGAAGGATGGAGGCAGTATATTCCTCTGGAACCTTTTTATCTACCTCCAGGGCTGCACAAATGCAAGTCTGTTGTTGATAAAGAATTATTGGTAAAGAAAGGCATATACTGTTCTTGTGTTTTATCAAATATATAGAAGTGTTTCAAAGAACTGAAGATCCTGTTTTTTAAATACTGTGCCCCCCCTCCAAATATTATACCATATACTCTGTTGCAAGGCATGTACTGTAACACAGTGAACGTGGAACTTGGGTATAGCGCATTTTTTAAACACTACACCAACTAAAGGGAAAGAAAATATGCCACATGTTAATGATGTTACGGTATACATTCAAGAGTGTATGTATTCCGCGGTGGAAAAAGAATGATTCATTCATATCCTGATCCGTATATCACTTAGCATGGGTCTCCAACTCGCGGCCACATTTGTAATATGTATATACTATTAAAATTGACCATAATTTAGGCGGTTAGGTACTACGTATTATTTGTCCATGTTCAGCCCACAACAGGTGTGACCCTATGCCATAAAATGGTTAGGTGCTCATGTTACACGGCATCTTCGTCTGCAGGGTAATGTAACTGACATTTTACAAACCCTTGTAACGAGTTTCCAGTAAGCAATAGTATCGCAGTTAGGACCGAACGTTGCTAGCAGCGCGATTGAAGTGTATGGATTAAAGCACAGATCGACTCGTGCAGACCTAATATGTGATGGTCATCACAGAGTAGTAAGTAGTTGTGGAGGTAGTCATCTCTGAGCAGAGGTGTGAGGCATGTCGGGGTTCGTGGGTGGGTATGTGTTGTGTAATGTTAGCTGTTAATAATCCGTGCTACTACGTATCCCCGTGTGCAGTAAGTGACGTGATGCAGTGGAATGCGATTATATGTAAGAAAACGGTGGGTAGTGTAGTGTTCTTTCTGTGTGCAAGTTTGTAAGTTGTAAGACAGCGAAAGCTGGTGGTTGCATGTTTATTGCCTAGTACGTGCCTAGTAACATACGCTTTGTTTCAACTTTGGAGCAACCTTGGTATGGAATGACAGAGCAAACATTCTGATAACCCGAACGTCCGTAGAGAACTGTTGCTTGAACTGTGCAAGATCCAAAAACAAGAAGAAGTTGTAGTGGGATTTTTTTGGGGGTACCGTTTGTAGCATACCTGATCCAAGTTTGGCCTGGGGTACATTATATCATATTGAAATCCTGGGGTGGGAACTCCAGTTGATAAGTTAGCGCAAGTGTACTTGTGAAGGTCGTCATTCATTGAACGGTAGTAATTTTTTGCGTTTTGGGATGGGCCTACAAATTTTTTTATTCATCGACAAACTGTGGGTGGAGGGTGTTGGAGATAATTTCAAATTGTCTTAATAGTGTGAAATCTACAAAGGGCCGAATTTTGGGGTACATTGGTCTTCATGCAATAAAAAAATGTTAATCGTAGATGGACAGTTTGTATTACCATATTTCAGCTGTGAATCTCATGTGAATTGGCTTCCAGGATATACACTTGTGTACTTGTCATGGGTGAGTTTACAAATCCTGGTGATACGTTCACGTCATTCTCATTATAATTGTTGGAACAATGTAATATGTGTTTATCATGTGAGGTACAGAAATAGATTATTACATTCCAACAAACCATTCTGTGGTGTCTTACACCTCTCAAAATCAAGCATTTTTCTAAATATTAAAAGGTTCCTACTGAAATATTTTAAAATATACCATCTGTGAAATATTAAAATCCCACTGTTTTGTAATATGCATTGTTTGTGTTTCTGTTATTGCAACATGTGTTCGTAATATCCACATTGATTTCAGATGTAATGTGTTTTATGTGTCAGTGAAACCTGCCTGTAATCGAAATGTAGGGGTCCCAAATTTTTTCCCTTTGAAGGCAGGTTCTGTTATATACAGGTATTGGATGGGTGGCAAAGCAGTGTGCTACGGTTTCATCACAGACATCACCAGCTTCCCCACAGAGTTCATTAAACACAATCTGATTTCTCTTTGCTTGTCTTTTTCGCAGAATTCAACCACATTTAGTTTTGTGTTCGGATCAAGCACTGGTATATTTATCTTGGGCCCGTGCCTCACTGCTAAGACTAGGTTGTTTTCCTTGGGTGCAATGCAAAATGGGTTAGTTACTGGCCTTTTAACGGACTGTAACATCCAGAGAAGACATCTCAACAAAATAGGGCTGACTGAAGTTTTTTGTGTAGGAAGTGCAGGACAGAGGAAGAAATCTCAGCTCACATTCTGTATGTATGAAGCTCTGATTGCACTTAAACATCATTACCCTGCCTGGGAGTAATCTAGAACTATAATTTTGTGGTGTGCCATCCCTGTTGTGTGTAGTAACTATTAGGTGGGGTAACTAGTCAATAACACAACTAATGTATGTCTAATAATGATGTTTTATTATAGATAAAAGAACTAAATGTTTCAGCCAACAGTGGCCATCATTGGGTTTTATCCGAAATTATATGCTAAAAAGAGTGTGTTCATGCAATGTG
>Ga0136643_10018288_pt1 | contig 10564 bp, 4 predicted proteins | sample TergutLab28metaG_FD_96883 | JGI IMG/M metagenome (GOLD analysis project Ga0136643, IMG submission 96883) | Labiotermes labralis P1 segment gut microbial communities from Petit-Saut dam, French Guiana - Lab288 P1 (version 3) (version 3) | ecosystem: Host-associated > Arthropoda: Insects >... | reverse complement strand
CATTAAAATATTAAAAACGCTCCGACATGTTTCGGTCCTAAGACCATCATCAGGGAGCTATATATTCCTTGCTAAAGTCACACTAGAAATAGTCACAGATTAATTTCGTTGTACATGTTGTGTGTTGTGGCAGCATGCCGTGTTGTGTAATGTTATGTTGTGAAGAGTGCCCTGCTACGGATGTGCATTCTGTGCTTCGTTGCGTGATATCACAACGTTTCTGTCAGAATGGCGTGAATTTCCTTCGGCGCCTTGCCGTCCAGGGGGGAAAAAAACTTGATGACAGCTCGCGTCTCATGTTGTTGAAATCGCGCGCGTGTCCGTGACATGCTTCCGAGCTTGTTTCCTTCCTGGTCGGGCTAAGGACTTATCAGCACCCCTGTAGGGTACTGAAGCTTGAACACTGCGGGAGGTAAAGATTTTGGTCCAAGAAGAATTTCGTAATGAAAGACTCAAAACGTCATACTTAATCAAATTACATGTTGCTGTTGAGAGAGGTGGGGATTAGGGCATCAGAGGAATAGTGACAGTGAGAATCCACGCAAGTTCTGAGGAGATTGATTTTTTTTATTTATGTTAGAAATTGTATTAAGCGCAAAATTGGAAGAGATTTGGTACATCCCAGTTGTACTACACAATAAACTACGGAGTTTCAGAGAGATTCAAATTTCCCCAAGCGGACTTGGCGAAGCTTCAAAGCCAAGTTTGTCAGCAGAGTCAGGCAGTTCAAACTACTGCCATCGCTAGCACAAAGTTTTTGCGGTATGCAGCCTGTACGGGTGTAATATAGCAGCAATATCGTCTACCAGACTTATCCGTTCTTGTTTAAACTTTATTCCTCCTCCTGCATGGTGAAGATTAAAGACTTCTGGGGGATGTGATGGCTTATCAGTTTTCAGTTTGTATTTTAACGCCAATAAAATGCGGCCCTACCTACATTTATTTATTCGTTCCTTAGTCTGTCTTACGACTGGCCCTTTGCTTCTTCCAAAGTAAATTCTCCACAGATTGAGATCTGGTGCTTCCTCTTTCAGTTTATATGATCTTGTCCTTTCTGTAGAGGTCATCCAGTAGCTATTTACGCCTTCTTCCTCATCTTCCCTTCACTTTATCTCTCTTTCTGTCTGTCTTTCAATAATGAGTTTTAGAAAGCAAGATGTGCCCAATCCACGTAGACTTACTCCTTTTATTGTAAAAAGGTAAAGCAGTCCCATTACAGGTCTGAACAGGCCCAGAGGGTTCCAGGAAGTTAAGTTTCCCAGATTTCGTGACAACGGCACAGGATGGTGGTAGGTTGTCAGCCTTACGCTCCGGCCGCTTTTTCCCCCAGGAAATACTCCTGGTACTCATTTATGTTAGAGGCTGAGTCGACCCCAGGGCCATATTGGCCATAGTGCGATCGGAAGTTTTTATGTCAATGAAAAATCCACTCACACCAGCCGGGATCGAACCAGCGACCCTCCGATTTGTAGCACAGCACCTTAGCCACTGTGCTACAGCGGTCCCCCTCCTTTTATTGTAGGTAGGATATTTCTTTTCTCATTGACTCTATGTAATACTTAATTTTTCGTTCGATTGGTACAAATGATCTCCGTCATTCTACAGCATCTCATTTCAAATTTTCAGTTTTGAAATCGCTTGCAATTTGGCACTTAATACAATTTCTAACATAAGTAAAAAAAAAAATTAATCTCCTCAGAACTTGTGTGAAGTCTCAGAGACTGTCACTATTCCTCTGATGCCACAATCCCCACCTCTCTCAACAGCAACATGTATTTTGAATAAGTATGACGTTATGAGTCTTTCATTACGAAATTCTACTTAGACCAAAATCTTTTCGTCCCCTCTAATTTCTCTTAGTTTAAAAAAAATAGCTTACTTACTGATCGTACAATGGAGAGGAATATAGTACACAAGGCTATATTAATGAGCTGTTACGCCACTAGATACTGGGCAACGGGCTTGACTGACATAATTTTTTCTTAATACCTCTCAATCATCGGACAAAGTGGCGTGATAGAAAGTGCAAAGCGCTATTTAACCAGAGATCTGTAAGACCATCAGTAGAACCGACATCTTTGTAAAAATACACGAACTAAACCACAATATCTAGCACATTGTTGAGGAAAAGATAACAGACAGAAAATCTATAGGCTTCACGTCTATTACCCTGTCTTTTTTAATCGAATAAATCTGCGTAAGACCAGAGCCAAAACAGTAAACAGTGTTGGCAAAAAATCCTTCAGAATCAACAGCTCTAAACGATGTGTGAAGCAAAATAACAATCTTGTAATGAATGAATTGATAAATATTAGGAGATAAAGCTTAATTGCCCAGAGAGCCCTTATTAATTTCTGGCTTACGCATCGAGGCAAAGAGAAAATGAAAGTCATCTAAATGTATGCCTGGAAGAATGTCGTCAATACTTTTAAAACTACAAAATAAGACAGATTATTTCTCAACACAATCTTTACATTAGCGTTTTCGAAAAGATGATTTAATTTTTAGGTAGATAAATTTGTGCTAATACCAAAAAATACGATTAGAACCTAGAGAAAAGCATAAAATATACGTACCATAACTGTTTTTTAATTAAAGAAAACGTCAACAAATGCAATACAGTATATTATAAAGTTTTTTTTTACAATTAAAACACTAAACTTTGACTTGTTTTATCTGTTTATAACCTACGTTTTATACACATTAATTTACATTTCCTGAGGGTGACCCACAAAAGGTCGAAACATGTAGGAGTTTATTATAAATTATAAAAACTTTATAATATATCATAATGCATTTGTTGGTGTTTTCTAACAATTGGTGCACGATACGAATACCACAAATGCATATTTTTACTTTACTTTTGATATTCCTAGCCCGGTTAGCAACTATTAGCTTACAGATTGACGGGCAGATTTCTGTACTTCTTAGAGACGTCGAGATTTTTCTCCTCTCATGGTTACTGGACCCGATCATAGCCCCCCTAACGACTACCGTACCGCTTCTCGTTCTGCAATATAAAAAGGCCGAAATTGACCACATCCTAATTGCAGGAATCCACACATTTATTCCTGACTTCATACGGAAGAACGTGGTCACCTTCACAATTTCACCGCTTTAATGCAGTAAAGGGAATCTGCAGCAGGCAGTAGAAGCGCTTTTATTAAGAAAAATCCCAGCCTTTAATTGTTAAACTTCGCCGCTCTTCCCGAATAAACTAAACGTAGTTTTAGTGTGCTTACCGTATTAAGCGGAACGTTAGTGTGCTTACCGTATTAAGCGGAACATTCGTGTCTTCGAGCCAGGAGGCTAAATATTTGGCAAGTAAATATTTTGGCCACAGGGCGATTAATTTCGTACTCCTCTTAGAAATTAAAGGTGGAAGGTTATGCGGCAAATGGAAGATGTTAGCCAGTGTGTAAATTACAGACTACGGGTCCCCAGACTCATTGGACAGGAGGCGATGTGGGCCTGAACCGTTCTGGAAGTGACAGGGAAGATAAAATACCTTCTTCTGCCGCAAACAGAACTCCATCTTTCGGCCCATAGACAATAACTTTAGTGGCTGAGCTATTCTGTCTTGAAGGTTACAAAGTACAAACTGCCTACTTGTGTAATTTTATCAATTCTACGTTTATTGTATTTCTTATAGACAAATATTTTTCTCGTCATTTCGTTGGTAGTATCTGAGCTCAGGATCTTCCCTCGAAGAAGAGTACCATGTTCTGAAATTATTCAGATCGTTTTACAGGATGATACAAAGTTCAGCATGGATAGGAATTTTCATAATATGCAGAGAAAGAAGTCACAGAACAAGTTTATCCTCTTCTGGGACATCCTGGCCCTTAAAGGAGGGACGGACAAGCTGTTCCGTGACGTCGCCAAAAACAATCCATGAGGTGCGCCAACATCCCGTAAGATCTAAGACCTCAGTCAGAGAGCGGGTAAATACTTTTAATCTTGCTTAAGTCAGTGAACAATCAATTTAGCATTTAAGACCCGCCAACATGAGTTGGTACAGGACTGTGTATGATTTCGACGAGCAAGGCAGCGATTAGCTACATGAGTGCATTTTTTTCCGAAACCCTGCCAACAAAAGACATGCCCAAAATACAGTTCATCGTAAGTCAACTACCTGAAATCAAATCCCACAATTCGTAATTAATTTCATACACACCCAAGAATTACGGGAAGACCGACTATATATCAGCCCCAAAGAACAAAAGTGCTGTTAAAATGAAGCTGAAGACATGAAAACAAAATAATAGTTTTCCCTCAAAAGCACTTTCATTAGGAATTAAATTACATAGTTTATTACAGCAGAGGAAAGTAAATATAAAAAACGATTCCTAAAAGCCAGCGTCGGTCCAATATAAGCACATGCATTACTAAATGACTGTTGGCTACGGGCTGGACGGTCCAGGGATTGAATCCCGGTGGGAACGATATTTTCCGCACCTGTCCAGACCGGCCCTGGGGACCACACAGCCTCCTGTACAATGGGTACCGGGTCTTTCCCGGGGGTAAAGAGCAGCCGGGACGTGAGGCTGGCCCCTCACCCCCTTCTAGTGCCGTGGCCAAGAAAGAGTAGAGCTATACCTCTACTCCCCCTATGGCCCGTACGGCCTGTACAGAGCCTCAGTGCCTGTACAAGAGTGCACTTTACCTTTACCTATTCCTAAATGAGACCACAGAACAAAAGGTAATTCACCTTACCCAAATTACACATGTCGACTAAATCTCCATCCCGATATGCAACCTGTAAGATCTTTATCATATTTCTGTTCTCGTTCCGTATTTTCCCGAAAGATGCACTCTACTTACCACACAAACTGAGGATTAAGAAAAAGATACCCACATTTCACTCGTATATTCACGTACTGAATTCAGATCACGTATTTACCTTTTGATTTAATATTCCCCATATTTTTTAAAACTTATAAAGAACCTTTCTCCTCATTTCCCTAAAATGAACTATAGGCAGTAGGTGGCCCAGTATATGAAATCGCTCCTAGAAAAATCCCAATTTTCTTCTCAAAACACTGTCAGAAACTGAACGGTAATTACAAAACACTAATGCTCTAATTTATCCCTAGGAAGATGTGTTTGCACAACTGTGTATGTTAAATTTCTCAGTTCAACAGTACTGCTTTGTAATGTGTTTTCTTTTGGGTAATTCCCCAGGGTCTGAGTTCTAATAGCCGACGTTTCGGAACACTCTATCAGTTCCATCTTCATAGGCAGGTGGATGAAGTGTGACAGAGAATGGGATGTGTGGTGTATTTATACCTGACAGGGTTCTGGCAGCCAAGTGGAGGAGCCAATGGAAGGCGAGTGACCGGATGGGGAGCGGGAGGCTTTCGCACAAGCCGATGTAAAAGTGAAAAAATAAGATGAAGCACACATAAACCTTAAGAAAGATAAGCCACAAAGAGAACCATTTCCAGATCATTGTTAAACTTCTTCCAATACTCAAAACAAAATCTTCGGCGTTTTGCCACCAACGTGACGACCACTGCTATCTCTCAGTTCCTAGGGTAAAGGCAAAGCAATCCCATTACAGGCCTGGACAGGCCCTGAGGTTTCCAGGTAGTTGAGGTTCCCAGATTTCAAGACAATGGGCACATGAAGGTGGTAAGGTTGTCAGCCCTACGCACCGGCCGCCTTTACCCCCAGGAAATATTCCTGGTATTCATTTCTGTTAGAGGCTGAGTCAACCCCAGGGTCATAGTGCGGCAGGAAGGATTATGTCAAAAAAAAATGCAATGACACGATCGGGAATTGAACCCGCGACCTTCCGGCTTGTAGCGCAGTGCCTCAACCAACTGCGCCACCGCGTGTCAATTCCTAGGACAATGGTTAAATTTATGATGAAGCCCAATTTACCCAGTCTTCCCCTACGTACATAAAAATGTTGACCAATTAGAATCTTTAACATTAATTGAGATCTCAAACAGCATATCACGATAATAAGATCAATAGAAACACACATCTGTACCTAAACCAACTGTTAATTAGTTGGAGAAAAATAAGGTATGATTCTACAGTGTAAACATGCGGAAATTCCAATATCGATTTACGTGTTTTCCATAAGCAGTTGATACACATAAACATATTTCTCACTTATCCATGGTACTAATCTCTGGTAACTCATTATAGATTAAAACTCTATTATTCCTTCAATTCGGATTCAAATCCATTGTCTTTTCAGTGCAGAAAATAATTCTATTTTTCTCTAATCTCGGATACAATATCGGTTGTTCATTTATTTCCCCAACAAATCTATTGTCACTGTATTGCGGAAGCGACAATACAACAATCTTTTTTTTTCATGTGTTCACTCATTAATAATTCAGGCCTCTAGTCCATTTGGAGCACATAATGCCTTACTCTCCACGTTCCACGAGTACAAATCTACATTTGTTCGCGTTAAGTATATAAATTAATTTTTCATTCATTTGAGGACGGAAATAATTACACATTTACATTAATTCATTGCGACCAAACGTCTCTTGGAGACAGAGGCACTCAGTGACTACCGATGAGTCAGACAAGTTACTCCGCATGGAGAAATGTTTCCATAAGCATTTTCTGACTTCCATTTTGTATCAAGAATGAAATGTAAGACAATTTTTATTAAAGTTCATTTTGTCAGGTCGTTTGGAGCTTCATACGGACCAATTCAGAACAAATTAGCTTATCGCGACAACTTGTAATGTTAATCAATTATTACACCAACCACTGCACATATATAAAATTTATAAAATTTACACATTAAAACATTAAAAACGCCCCGACATGTTTCGGTCCTAAGACCATCATCAGGGAGCTATATAGTCCTTGCTAAAGTCTCACTAGAAATAGTCACAGAATAATTTCGTTGTACAAGTTGGGTGTTGTGGCAGCATGCAGTGTTGTGTAATGTCATGTTACGAAGAGTGCCCTGCTCTTCGTAACATGACATTACACAACACTGCATGCTGCCACAACACCCAACTTGTACAACGAAATTATTCTGTGACTATTTCTAGTGAGACTTTAGCAAGGACTACTCCCTGATGATGGTCTTTGGACCGAAACATGTCGGGGCATTTTTATGTTTTAGTGTGTAAATTTTATAAATTTTATATATGTGCAGTGGTTGGTGTAATAATTGAGTAACTCGACAACATGCACGTTGTAACAATAAAAATTTAAAAAAAAAACTTGTAATGTTGTCTAAACTAGCTCCTCATACCAATCTATCGAGGGTTTAGAAGACTAAACACGTGGACAAACAGAAGGTACGTGTCTGAAACAGGCTGCCACGTCGTAGACATTGTACCAAATTCGAAAAATATGCGTTATGACTTGTCCGTTACCTGTTGTTGCTGTCGGTGTGGTGGATCCTGGCACAAATAACGGCTTGAATAGCTATAACGCATAGTACAAAGTGAAATTGACATTTATATATCTTTAGTATGACAATGATCGATGTTGGTCAGTAGTTAAATATACATTCCGTTCCACACCACGTAGATGATGATGATGAATGTTGAAATAAATGATTTGTCAATGGTACAATGCTAGGGGCAGAGGTAGAAGAGATCGTCCCCGCTTCCAGACTAGTTCGCAGTGATAAAACAAATGTTGCGATTAACACTGTGATATCTGGGCTCCTTTGTGATTTTACGCAGCGTAGAATGGTAGTTCCGTACCGAAGTTTCGGGACAATCTCTCGGTACCATCTTCAAGGGTCAAACTCGTAGAAAATTTAACGTTTTCAGACGGAAAGCAAAGCAGTAGGCCAGAAAATATTGTAAATCAGTTCATACGTACAGTAGAGAACGTCGTACATTTCCGCGCAAGAAATTTAAGTTCAAATCCTGTTCACCGGCGTTTTGTTTGTTTGTTCGTTCGTTCGTTCGTTCGTTTCCTCACTCATAGTACGTAGACAGCTGTCGTCACGGCACGAAATGTCCTCATATTACGGATGGAGGACAGGCCTTCGGATGTGGAAGGCTGTTACGAATATACTGAATAAGCCGTCGCGAACAGCGGACAAGAGGTAAATCCCCCATCTTGGGGGTTGGGCCAGGGGCTAACAATTTCCCACCGTTAAAACTCAACTTGTTACCAATTATTACACGAAGTTTAGTTTCGCACTAGGCAGCTCATTTGGAATGACCCAAGCAATGTAAATTGAACATTAGTTTTGAAACTTGGAATTTGAGGCTTAACAGAAGGTCAGGGTCAGTTAAGACAGCTTCAAGAGGATTATCGAAGTAGGGGTTAAATGTAATAGAAGTTCAAGAGGTCAGACGGGACAAGAGCAGCGCTGAATCGGAAGATAATCATAATTTTACAATGGTAAAGGAAATGGGTTTAATCTACTGTAGGCACAATTTTTGTAGTACATAAGATAAGCATATCATCAGTTATGAAAATCGCATTTGATAGTGATGTCGCTGTTGTGGTATTATCGTTCGAATGCGCATGCCACAACTAGCGACAAGTTTTATGACTGAACTGAAACTTTCGTTATGAAAATTCTATTCGGAGATGTCAATGCAAAAAGGACGAGAAGATATATTAACATCGAAAAATGGACACAAGTGTTCACATGAAAACAATGACGACAATTCTGTTAGAGCAGTAAGCCTCGCCACGTCGAAAAATCCAGCTGTCAGACGCACAATATTCCCCATCTAGCAATACATAAATATAGGCTTATCCTGACGCCTCATAGTGTGAAGATTAAAAATCGGGTTAACCACATCTCTAAAGATAGGAGATGGTATTCAAGTACATTCGATATATGATTTTCAAAGGAGGTGACTGTACTCCAGATCATTATGTGGTGGTTTGCAAAACGTAAGGAACAGACCGCCAGGAAGTAAGCAGTAACGCTGATGCTTGAGGGCTAGGTTCATAGGATGAGTTTCGCGAGTAAAATGTAACGTTGTCCCTGTGCACGCCACGAAAGCATAGAGGGGAGGGGAGAGTAGAGGTAAAGCTCCACACATTCTTAATGACAGCACTAGATGGAGACGAGAAGTGAAGTTACACGTCCGGTGACCATTCGTTAGGGTCTGGGTAGGCCTCAGAGCCGGTGCGATGGTTTTGGAAATAAAAGAGAAAAATATCTTGCCCCCTGTCGTGAATTGAACCCCGGATCTTCCAGCCCGCAGCCCAATCACTATACAGAATAAACTGCCCCGTTTGTAGAGCATCGTCAGTTCAAACGCCAAAATGTCGGATGTCTATTGGACAGTGCATCATTGTGATAACTGAAGAATAAAAAACCAACTAGATGTCACTTATTATTTTATTGTGCTTCTTATAGGCTCAACATGTTTCGGGCATTACTATGCCCGAAACATGTTGAGCCTATAAGAAGTACAATATAATAATAAGTGGCATTTAGTTGGTTTTTTATTCTTCAGTCAAAATATCTATCTTCCCCAATATGCTGGAGACACCTAATGATCGAAGAATACGCCACCATCAACAAAAATACAAAACATTACGCAGAATAACTTACGACAAAGTAACAGAACTCACCAAACAGCATAAATGCGTCCAGGCAGTCTACGGACAACGAAAAATACATATAATAAAAAATAACGACGCTAATAACGTCACGAAGCACACCAATTGCACCTATCTCTCTCTCTCTCTCTCTCTCAGATTTAAAAAAGTGAGAACGTAAGACGCTTCTTAGTGATAGAAAATCCCTCTGGTTTCAGCAATCCAGATAAAATGTTCTATGAAGAATGAGAAAGACCAAAATGAAGTTATTAAGAAGAAACTCGCTAAACAAGCAGCTAATCCGCAATAAGTAACGTGGCCGTCCGACACTACTTGCGTAATAATAAATATAAAACACCAGATATTTACGAGCAAGCCTTACTACCAAAATTATCAGAACACATTTTGTGATATCTGATACCCTGTAGGAGATCCCCACTTGCTCAAGTCCTCCACGGTGCTCGCCAATCAAACACAATTCACCAGAAAAGGTGGCCAAAAACGATGTTTACACACAACAAGAAAGTTCCTGACTGAGATCTGACACAACTAAGAGAGCGATCTAGGTTGCGAGCCTTACTTAATACGAAGAGACTGGAAGGACGACAAGTGAGGGCAAACTCGAGCTCAGTAATATCCCCTTTCCCCGCGCATAACACGACGTACTTCCCGCATACGTTACCAGCGAGTCAAAACGAGCAGTAACAACGGACTTTTTGACCATGTCAGGGCGGCCAGTGCCCACATACATGGGGATTACACAGAATTACTTTCGCTATAACACTTGAAGTTGGGCCTAGGGAAATCAAGTCTGTGTGGGCAAACTTCAATCAAGAAATTCTAGGCTTGAAACCAAAAGCCCTTTTTTAGCCGGTGTGTAGCACCAATTTTGAATAAATATTTGTAGACTTATTCTTATAATAAAACCAACGAGATGCACTAATTTCTCAAATTTATTTTTGGAATAAAATTCTACATGTTTCGAGCAGTTTCTCTGTATATCGTCAGGAGTTTAGCACTGTACACACAGCAATGGTTTATTTTATAGAGGTTT
>Ga0136643_10018284_pt1 | contig 10564 bp, 6 predicted proteins | sample TergutLab28metaG_FD_96883 | JGI IMG/M metagenome (GOLD analysis project Ga0136643, IMG submission 96883) | Labiotermes labralis P1 segment gut microbial communities from Petit-Saut dam, French Guiana - Lab288 P1 (version 3) (version 3) | ecosystem: Host-associated > Arthropoda: Insects >... | reverse complement strand
CCTTCTTTGCGAGTTTTACCCTGGCATTTGCCTTACAACTGAGGAAAAAGCATAATATATACTGCTTCTTGAAGTATCAATATTTCAAGTGGTGTACTTGTTGACATAGGACGCATGGTGTTCTTTACTTTCAGACTGTCATACGGTTTTATAGCACACACTTAAATTGAGTTGTAACACATTTGTAGCCATAAGAAAATCGCAGCCTTTCCTGCTCCGATTTTCACGAGGCTGGGAAATGGTCATTAGCGTTGCGTGCAGGGGGTACCATGTAATGAATTTCACCCATATTAGACGGATAGAAATTCATTGGCACTCCTAAGCAAAATGTGATTTTTACTGCGCCGATTTTCACGGAACTAACGTCTTTTGAAAAGTTGTATTCCAATCGAATATGTAGAAAATTTGTTTCACGCTCTTAAGCGAAGTATGGCTGTCATTGAACCGGTTTTTACGAAGCTGACGATTGCTAAACTGCAGTGTGAAGATTTTTGTATACCAAATTTCACCAAAATATCTCAAATGTGTGAAGTGTGGGTAGAAATTCATTTACGTCTTTACGCAAAGGGTGACTGTCAGAGCTGGTATTTACGAAATTCACTCGTGCTCGACAACTTTCTTCACAGAACTTCTATACTGAATTTTATGCTAGGTCACACACACACACACACACACACACACACACACACACAGAGGGACGGAAGGGCAGACGTGATTTCCACGTATGGCATTCTTTTCGTACTTTGCCAGAAGCGCCTAGCAGCTGTTTGGAGATAGCCCAGTACAGCGTTTGCTCATAGTTTCAGAGTGCTTTTGTATTTTTGTGTACCCCATTGATCTTAAGGACGTCCAGGATAACTCAATCGGTATAGCGACTCCCTACGGGCTAGACGGTCCGGGGTTAGAATCCCGCTCGTCCAGAGTGCCCCCGATACCTACCAAGCCTACCGTACAGTAGGTACTGCGTCTTTCCTGGTGACTAAAAGGCCGGAGCGTTGTGCTGCTACCCATTTCCTTCTAGCGCCGAGGTTGGGGGGTTGGAGCTGTAACTCTACCTCCTCTCTCTGCCTTCGTAGACACATCATGAGGTGACTTCTACATCATTGGCCTTGTACACGTCAAAGCTTACGTATTTCGTCATCCCTGAAAATGGAAGCAAAACATTTCTCCGAATCCGTGATGTCAACTTATACGAACGAACGCACACGACGTCACTGTCTACGAGACTCTAGTCTGCGGTCTGGAAACGTGGATTTGGAGAGTTCTTGTTTCTTTGTATCATTTACGTGATGTCTGTCATGTTTCTTTCGATCAAATCAATTATGGCAGAAAGGATCGAAATCTGTAAGCTGCGGAATCCGGCAATTCAATTGTGCAGTGTTGGAATATATGCTCGAGGGAGGGCGTGACTGAAGAGATGCTTGTTGACGCGTTGCCATGCCTGACTGGGCGCTATTCATTCAGTTCGAGGCCATACAGCCAGTGGATTTCTATCCTGGAGGAGGAAAATCCCCTTTTTCTTGATGTTCCTTTTATCAGCTCTCGCCACATGTAGGATTCATTTTCACCGCACCATTGGGTTTGAACATTGCTGAAGAGCTATGACCGCTACCCACACAGCCACCCCACCACTCTCTCTCTCTCTCTCTCACACTCACACACACACACACACACCATAGATATGTTTTCAGTCAGAGAGACATTAAAGAAATTTTTCACGTTCGATTTTCTTTCACATATACTCAAACGTAAAGTGGATCAGTTTGCTCGTCCACAGTTTAATAAACTGGCATCTCTATTTGCACAGAACTTCGAATTTTTCTCTTTGTTTTATTTCGTGTGCCTGTGATACATTAATGCTGCTAGTCAGAACAGTTAAATACAATTCGCAGACTTTCTTTGGCAGTGGCACTTGTTTTCAAAGTAGGTGGAGATTCGTATAGGTCAGCTTAATATACGAACACTATATTAACACTAAAAATTGTCAAGCCAATTTCGGAAGTTTGTTAGGCGTTATTGTTAATCACTCTGAGCTCTTAATTATCCGGTGTCGAACCTTCAGGAGGTCTGCATTTGAACCCGTTGTGCCTGTCTGACTTTGTTGCAACTTACTTGCCGCCTGTCCTCGACTGACGTGTAGATGGGGATTTGAACCCACGAGCGGAAAAGCACATGTTCACACGTGACCAGTCGTACAAAATGGACATGTCTGGCCTCGAAGCGAGCTAATGGAAGAAAGTCCGGTAACAGTGGACATTAGGTACGTCAAGTGACGAACACATTTTTAGCCTACTTTTCCTCTTAAAGATACGAGAGACTAGATGTTACCATGCCGCGCCCGCGCCATGCGCGCCGGCATCTGTGTGTGTGTGTGTGTGTGTGTGTATATTTTAATCCTTGAACTATATGATCAATTTTCTCGAAACGTGGTTTGAATATTACGCTCTTGTAGGACACCAAATCGCCGTATATTTTAATGCTTTAGAGTCAGTAATGATTAGGCTGACACGGGAACTAATAAGGCGTTAGCAAGACTGTCACCATTTACGTTTAGGTCATGAGAGGTTACGTAGTGACAGACCTTGTAAGATTAAGCAACGTTTGTTTAGGGAATACTTTCGTGGAATGTAATAAAGTAAATAGCCGATTCCGGTTGCAGTACTGTCTAAGGTGTAAGTGTGCAGCCGCTCGATTGCTGGGATCGCGGTTTTACACTCCCCGAAGGGCACGGATTTTCGTCTGTTGTGTTGTTTAGGCAGTGCCTCTGCGACGAGCTGATCACTTGTTCAGATGAGTCCTTAAGCGCGCGTGTGTGTCTATGTGCAATCTAGACACCTCAAGAATGAGGCGGACTAGCTCTCCTTTGGACTATTGCGCCACAGAATATATATATATATATATATATATTTCAAGCCGGCAGCCGCACGGGAATACTTTTAACTTGCGGTTTTTTGCCGGTAACTCATGAACTATTGGAGCTGGGCATATAACATTTTGTGGAAACGGAGCGTGAACTTACCTACACATTGGATGTAAAATATTGTTTGAAGTCCACAATTACAAACGTGACAGTGGTTCGAATCATTAATGTCCAACACATTCACCGTAGTCAGAACCTGTGTTTAAGCAATAAGTTCACCGCATAATTAAAATAATACAGTAGTAATAATACTATTAGATATGTGGAACTATAAATCTGTTGATTAGGAATGTGGACGTCGTGTTCTAGTTGGAACGTCTTTCATTGTTGGCTGGTATAGTGACTGGTAATGTGCCTATTCATGCACTTCCATAGTTACCTGACTCGTCTGTAGTGACATACAGCTTAACTTGAGTAATTAGCGTTACCAATCTTCCGCCTATCTGTTCTCATTAATGGCCAGCGTATTTCCGATTAATGAGTCGCGTAGCTGGTGGTCATAATGACTGACCAAAATTTCTGATTGAGTGAATGCTTGATCTGACTTAACAATCTGGTTGACATAATACCATTGTGACTAGTAGAGCATATTGCACTGTACAACCTGGTGTGTAGGTAAACGATTGATTGATGAGATTTCAAGGTTACTGACTGTGACTGAATTACTGACTGACTGACAGACGGATCGACCTGCCGATTAGCTAGCTGTCACTACGACTGACAGACTGACTGGTAGAATGGCCGGCGGTCCCTCTAGCTTTCTGACCGGCTGTTTGTGCATCACCGAATCAAGTCCTGATACATGAATGCAACAGGTTCTTTAGAAAGCAGATCCGCCATGTGGATAAGCCGCACTGCATTATTCTGGTGGTGAAGAAGAGTAGGTGGGGGAAGGGAATTTGTACTGAGCTGCAGTACAAGCCATAGAGGTTTGAACTGAGCCACATCACGACTGTACGGGTTCAGTGGAAAAAACATTTTGAAGTTCTTGGATAAAGTTAAGCCTAGAAATATCCAGCGGATGGTGTTTATAGTGCCGACGTAAAGGGTGGATACACGGTGGGATGTGTTTAGAGTGCTGAGGTAAAGCGTAGGTAACTAGTAAGCGGCGTTTAGGGTGCTGAGGTAAAGGGTAGATATTCGTGGTGGTGTTAGAATGTCGAGGTAAGGGGTGGATATCGCTGAGGGCCGGAACACCACGTCCTCAGTTCAAGGAGTAATGCTTTTGAATGTTATTTTCGGATTGCCGAATTCGAATATCGACCAGGACACCGACTGACTTTACAGAGTATATCATTCCTTCAGGGAAATGCTTAGACAATTCCTGGAAGTAGGCCACGACCGATTCCATTAATATACATTTACAGTTTATTTTTCAGTTTATTATCTTCACTTTCGATACCATAGAATCCGAGTTACCGACTCTGCTTTTGAATACAACATAAATAAATAAATACATACATACATACATACATACGTACATAAACCATGTTCTGAAGGCATATACGGGTAGAGAAGTATTCTTTATGTGTTCGAAGTCTCATTACGCGATGCATGTGAATGGTCTCTTTCATGCTCCGGCCGCTTTGCTTAAGCTTAAGGAGCCACCTTCTACCTATTGTATAGTACGCTGGGTGGGGCCCACAACCCATCTGGACGTGATAGTTAGGGGAAAACTTCATAACAGAGCTTGCCTTAGCTTACTGTAATGTACTCATTAAGTTTTGTTGTGTTGTGTACGATGCTTGTATTGAACGTCAAGCAGGATGTAGAGATTTTAATAGCTTAGCGCACGACGAAATCAGCTGTCGACGTAACTAACTGACCAACTAACTAATAACCAATTACCCAAATAGCTAACTCCAAGAAATACGGTCATTAATTCTTGAGAAGCTAGTATGTTCTCAGCTACTCAAGAAATTGTCCGTATTTTATGGATCCTGAAGTTTTATTAAAATGTTTATAACGGCCCGCCACTTGTTCCTATTCTGTGCCAGATGCCGGATGAAATGGACCCCACGCCCTCCCGTCCTGGTTCTTTAATGTCGGTTTTAATATCTTACCGCGTTCCTTCGCGTTTTCTAACTGAAATCACCTACATTTTTCACCTCTTCCGTGTGTGTGTCCCATACTCCGCCCAACGCATCTTTCTTGATCACTCGAATAATATTTGGTGAGCAGGAAAAATCGTGTATTTCATCAGTATGCAGTTTCATCTCGTCTTTTATTACCTCCTCCCTCTCAGTCTCAAATATCTTCATCAGAATTCTATTCTCGATCACCCCCAGCGTATGTTATTTATGTAATGTGAGAGACCAAGTTTCACACCCACATGAAACGAGTGGCAAAATTACAGTTTTGTGTATTTTAATCTTTACGTTATTAGATGGCAGATGTATACAAAGTGTGGCATCAAGCGTTTCCCGAACTTAGCTGTAGGCCTTTTCAAACTGAGTCCTAACCTCTATGTCATGGATTCTAAAATAACGTGTTATTGTGGACAGCTAAGAGTTAAAGCTGTCCATATTTTTAAGCATCACTCCTTGCATACTTATTCAGTGGAGGTAAAGCAGTCCGCTGTCTTGTCCTTAGCGCTAGATGGAAGAAAGTGCTCAGCCGCACGATTCTGCCGCCTTGACCCTCATCCTCCTCCTTCCGTTGAAAGGGCGTCCTGTACCAATGTCATAGGTCACCGAGTGGGCCCATGGCTAATTCAACGAAGTGCTGCTTATGTGTTCAAGATATTTAAGGACACGCCGATTTATATATTCTGTTGCTGTGTGTTTCAAGAGTTCGCAGAAATGAAAACTTGACAGGACTTTAAAATAAATGTTGCTGGCAGCTGCAGTGGGAACCATCGATGTAAATTACTTCGTGCAGTGTTAACACGTATCTTCGTAACACTTTTTTTCCCCAAGGCGTTTTGAAAGGCTGAATATTCCAACTGAGAGACTTCAGTTCCGAAGTATTAAAGATGTATCATAGGTGTATTTTGTTTTAGATGAAAGTTTGCTAGGTGTCCTGTAGCAGCGTGTCACAAAGTTGTTACAAGACTTATAGCAACCCGTGTTTTCATCTGAAACAGTAACTTAATATGTCACAATTTTTATGTAATATTCTGGTTTTTGCTGTTATGAAGGCTACAAAATATTTCATCGTTCAAACCGAGCTCGCGATTGGCTGATGTATTTCCAGCGTTGTATACAACGTTCCCACACAGAAACTGCAAGATGAAACAGAAGAAGTGCATTAGAAGAGAGTAAAATATGAAAGCGTCTCTCATACCATGTATGAATTAGTAAGCACCTATTTTCTAGGGACAGGCCTTTCCATGAACAGTGTATAGTCATTCAGCCAGTCAAGAACTTCAATTCTTCATGGAATTCGAAGGTTCATCGCCCTATCCCTTAAGGCCCATTATTGTTTCTGATCCTGAATTCGGTGCAGTTCGTATGATCCAAGTTATGTATCTTTGAACTATTTATACTATGTATTATCTTTATATCCGTGTAGAGCTACCAACTCGACAGCGTTGCTTCCAGAATGCTGAAATTATGTCGGTTTCTTATGTTTATTGGACCGTGCATCATCTTGATAGTTGAATAAAGAGAGGCCAACTTGATGTCACTTGCTTTATTAATTCATTATTTAATGCTCAATATGTTTCGGATGTTAATACATCAATCCTCAGGAGCTTGCGACTTATTTTTTTAGTTATTTCATGGGTTGTATTGCTCTGGTACGATGTGTGTTGGTGTTACGTTGTGGTTTGGCTGGGATGGTGTGGTATCCGGCTGCAGGCTTCAGCCTGCATCCGGATACCACACCATAATAAAGCAAGTGACATCAAGTTGGTCTCTCTTTTTTCAACTATGTCGGCTTCTTTTGTTCAAAGTAGCATCCGTTATGGGGTTCAGTATGTTTTCTTACAGTTGTGTGCACCCCATTCTTCTCTGTGTCATCCTTCCCCTGCTGTCCCCTTCCTCCGGTTTTATAATCAAGTCCTGAATTGTTCTTCCACATCTTTCTCGTACTTGCCCTTTGGTTTTGTACTATTCTTTGTGGTGAATTAAACATAATTTGCCAACCACGTTTAACTTTGTCAAAACTACAACATTAACTGTGTTTTTTTTTCTCTTCCACTTTCAACCACGTTGCTCATCGTGAGAGGTGGTATTGTTTCTGTTTCAACATGTTCAGTGTTATTTCATTGTATTTCAGTGATGACGGTGGTGTAAAAGTAATTAAAAAATTACTTGCGGAGATCAGTACTAATGGCTTAAAGTTCAGCAACTGTGGGTCTACTGCCAGTACATTAGTATTCCTACATATTCAATATGCTTATCACTTTTAATTTTATGATATGTCAAGTTCCATATGTATAGGTACTTCAAGGTCATTGTTACTATACTTTCTACTTGAAATGACGTCCAGGCACCAGTACCAAAGTGGTGCGGACTCCACCTTCTTGGTAGAACGGAAGTAACAATGACTTCGAAGTAAATGCAACCCTGGTTTTTTTTATATAGCAAGGACATTAGAACCAATAAACACATTAAATACACAAGAAGGGACTTTTGGTAATCGACCAAAGGTTCTAAGCTGTAACTTACTAATACCGATTAATGTACATAATATTAATTTTTAATGATCTGAACATGACTGTGATCACAGAAGTGTTTTGTTTGAAGTGTTACTGAAATAGAACTCAACTTGGTTGAAACATTTGGAGGGTGAGATTAATCAGAATTAATATTATGTTGTGATGGTGTTAATATATCTAGCAAACGAAACAAAATAATACTGACTTATTCATTAAGGTGACCGTATCAAGGTTTGCCTTCTTTCATCCGTAAATTGTGGACTTTTGTTATCAACAAGTTCGTTTTTTTTGTGTGTGTCTTAGCCGTGATAACTGGTGTGTGTGTGTCCACGTGTAAACTTTTAAGCCAATTAACCGATTTTCTTGAAACTTCGTGTGAACATCATGCCCTTGGAGGTCACCCCAGTGTCGTACGTGATTAATTTCATCTGATCGTTGCCAATGCCCAGCTGTGAGATGGAAGCGATACTTATTTTACGTCGTGTAGTAATAAATGTTCGGAAAATTTCCAACTTTTGTCATCGTTATTTTTAACTAATGAACGATTGGTGCCAGACATTGGAAATTAGGAATGCTTGTGGCAGGTAACGATACCCACACGCTGTGTATTAAATGATGTTCATAAATTAACAGTTTAAAACATGTGGCGATGATCGTGATTATTCGAAGAGTGTTCTGTCGTATGACCATCTGCACACGAGTTCAGCTCGCTATCCTGTAAACTGAATTTAATTTCAGTAGTGTATTACAAATTTACGCTGTCTGAATATTATATGAAGAACAAATGTTTGTTGAAATGGACGTCTGTGCCAAGGAAGGTGGTCTTTACGAGTTACACCCGGAAATCAAGTTAAATGCTATTTAAATTAGCTTAATGTTTCGGAGTTAAGTGAGGCTGTTACGGAGGAAGTTCGCACAGTATTTCAATCTGCTTGGTGTTGTAAATTGAATGTTTTCTCGTAGGACGTTAACAGCATATGGAACTTGTTTACATTTGCCATCGTCTGTTATATTGGGTGGGTCACATTCTGCTGGCGACTTCAAATCAGGGTTAGAATATAATATTTAAGTCATGATCTCCAAAACAGCATTTCTCGTAGCGGATTATGGTAAAGGTTAGACTAAAACAGCTGACCCCAACAGCGTTATGCAGCTGGCTGTAGGGTTACAGGGAGATCGATAAACAAGAATTATTGGACAGTGTGTTGTCTTATAGCTTTTTGAAGGTGTTTTAAATTTGTTCCGACAGTTCTGTGGGTGACGACTGAAGATAGAGCATGAGATTAAGTGGACTATAAATCTGTCGTTTCCCATTTCTCACTTTAGATTAGGCGACAGTAATTCCCATATAAATAGTAGGTAATTTTTTCCTGCACACACCATGAAGGGTATAGGAGAGTACAGTAATGAAGATTCAAGTCTTCTGGGGCACGACGCCATGGTATAGAGTTACAGATGTTTCGGAGGTGCTCGTTACCTCCGAAATATCGGTACTTGCCACTCAACTTTGCGTCATATGCCAGGAGACCCGAGTCTTCGCCAGCATCGCATTGAGAACCTCAGTAATTATCAATCAGTGGAACGGTTATTGTTTCTTACAAACTATCACTTCTCCTTTTGTTAGTGATGTTTTTGCGTCGAGAGCCTTCGAATGTGGTGATGGACCTTCAGGTTTTACAGAGGAGCGGAATTTCTTGACTTTTGAATTTTAAAGGAGGACTGTGCCCCGTTGAGTTGGTTATTTTCTTATTAGTTCTTTCAGAAAAGTTTTGCACGTTACAAAGGGAGTGTGTGTAGATATTGCTCTGGTTTCTGAATGGTAAAGAAAGTTAACTTATGATTAAGTGCTTGTCTTGATTAATGACCGTTGTTCTACAGCCGTATTGTTAGAGTGGGCCGCGTGTTGCGGTGAAAGTGTGGCGACAGATGCTAGGCGTTGTCACATTACTGCGCTCGTGAATGTGGGCTGTGCTCACTGCACTACGTGCTTTCTGTTGAGTCACACGCCTAGATCATACCACAACCACCTTGTTCTACTTGTTTATGGGTTTGTACATATCGAACCCCGTCAGCGGTATATTGCTGCTGAGGTACCGTCGCAAGTAACAAATTCTACGACTCGCCCGTCTGGTTCACTCAGGAAAGGGAAAGCGGGATTATGACTCGGGCCTGTGTTTATCCAGTTGTACTGAGCAGAGAATCGCATTAGCTGATTAGTTTTACTTAGTTTCGCATTAATATACTTCGTAGCTATTGGCCAGTGCTCTTTTTTTATTTCCTCTTCCTGCTTTCCTTTATTGTTTACTTTTTATTTCTTGTCTTTCTTCTTTTTAAAGGAAGGAGAGTGCTGAAACTTAACTTCTTAAATTACAGACTCAGTCGCTTATGACTACATCGGTTTATACGACATCTCCCTCGTCTGTAGCATCAGATATTCTGTGGTACCAATTAATTCGTCACTGTTAATCGTAACTTTATTCTGGTCGGTTATAACAATACTAGTTTATAACGACACACAGTTCTCAGTCCTTTTCATGACGTTATAACCGACCTCGACTGTATTTGCTTTTAATCGGTTCATTAGCTACTGCATACAAAGATGTTAGGGTATTTTCAGTGCAACTGTAAGGACAGAAAGACTTTTTTTTTGTTCAAACCAACAGTTGGGAACGAGGGTTTACATGACTGACCGCAATAATAATAATAATAATAATGGCGTTGAAGTAGTTAAATTTGCCACATCAGAAAATCTGCCATGCCAAGTGTGTTCCCATATCGCAGCATTCGTGAATGCACGTGAACGTTACGTGATTTGAAAGGACACAGTCAAATTAATCATAACGAATATGGTAGATTTTAACAATGCTAGTTTGTCGTCTTTACAGTCTGACCAGCATACGAGTATATGCAATTTTGTTTACATTCGCCCTTCGTTAAGTGAAGGATTTTTTTAACTTGAATTTCATTTAGGCGCAAATAACCTTCGACCCTGACTCGTTCAGACAACCCCCCCCCCCCCCCCCCCCCACCACCCCCCCCTT
>Ga0136643_10018283_pt1 | contig 10565 bp, 9 predicted proteins | sample TergutLab28metaG_FD_96883 | JGI IMG/M metagenome (GOLD analysis project Ga0136643, IMG submission 96883) | Labiotermes labralis P1 segment gut microbial communities from Petit-Saut dam, French Guiana - Lab288 P1 (version 3) (version 3) | ecosystem: Host-associated > Arthropoda: Insects >... | reverse complement strand
CCACTGTGCTACCTGCAGTCCACAATATACCTTAACCACTGTGCTACCTGCAGTCCACAATATACCTTAGCCACTGTGCTACCTGCAGTCCACAATATACCTTAACCACTGTGCTACCTGCAGTCCACAATATACCTTAACCACTGTGCTACCTGCAGTCCACAATATACCTTCATGGATTTCACAATGGAACGCTTAATATTTTTTACATATAATAATGCAATTGGAATAAGCTTAGTTTATTTCGTATTAACGTGGCTGCTCAAGAGCGCAGAAGCCAATTACAACAAGAGCACAACGATACAAATACGGCACAAACAATGAATAAATACAAGACCAAACAATAAGAAGAGGGCAAATAATATTGTTCTCCGTAATACTGAATCCGCTAAGAATAAAAGCTTGGAAGATTTTCTTGCAAATTAATATAATTGTAACACTTCGATACGAGTCGGACAGGACAACCGTTGGAGTTTGGGTGGCGAACCTTCTTGAGGGCGCGTGCACAAATTGTATATAAATTTCTGAGAAATTCTTTCGCGTGACCATGGGAATTTTGAAGAGCAAAATAAGGTCTTGGAGTCTTCCATAATTTTATTAATTACCGTTTTATTATCATTAATGCATAGTATATTTGTACAATTAATGCATAGTACAATTATTACATTTCTAATAAGGGCCTTCCCGAAAAAATGCGATAAGGAAGAAAATTTGGAAGTGACAGGGGCTGCTAATAATTCTGTTTAAAAATAAGAATGTAAAACGTTTTGTCCAATGTCGCCTTTTTGCCCAGTCACCGCCAGGCTGGCTTCCCAGTGATAAATATCAGGTCAACCCTTCGCACCGCTCCCGATTTGTGCAAAAATTTTTCACTCGCGGTATTAGTTGGTAAATGTAAAGTTTTCCCGTTACAGGCCCGGTGTGGCCCAGAGGGTGGGTAGAGGTTTAGCTCTAGTCTTCCATGACCGCGGCACTAGAGGGGGGTGAGTGGTCAGCAGCACACCCCAGCCGCACTTTACGTCCGGGAAATACCCGGTACCCATTTTACAGGAGGCTGGGTGGGCCCCAGGGCCGGTCTGGACGGACAGAGGATCTCGTCCCCACCGGGATTTGATCCCGGACCGTCCAGCCCGTAGTCAGTCGCTATACCGACTGAGGTACCCGGTATTATTTGGTAGCAACGGTAATTAATATACAGTCTCTACACATCTCTTTCCGAGTGCCATTTTGGACACGCGTGCCATAGGTTCGTCAGCCCTGGTATAAGGAACGGCTAATTCGGATCTCGTTACACAAACACGCTCTTTGTTTTCCAATGCTTTGTGCTAAGTCATGCTGCGGTCTAGTTTGATAAGCTGTTTACTTTCAACAGGCCTACGTTTTTGCAAATGCATTTGGATAGGTGTATCATACACAGCTGACAATTAGGATTGTTTATTATGTCTTGAAAAAATACACTTTGTGCAAGGAAGGTGCCATATCAGCCTTTGTGTATGAACTGAGGAATAAAATATCCTAACTGAAATTACAAACAATCTCCCATTCTACGCCAGCTACCCAACTACCTGCAGAAGCGTTAGGGACTTTCCCTTGTAAACCTAAGATTTTTAGAAAGAGAGGAAAGCAATTATAAACGGAGTGAAATGAAAGGAATAGAAATGTGGCGAAAATTATCTGAAAGTGCAGTGAGGTGAAGTGAGGTGAAGTGTAGTGATGTGAGGTGAAATGGAGCGGTAGGAAATTAAGATGGGGTTAAGCCCAATGAGAGGGCAGTGAAGTGTTATTCAGTGAAGTTTAAATGAGAGGAAGTGAAGTGTCGACAAGAGTAGTGAAGTGAAGTGAAGTGAAGTGAAGTGTACTTGGGTGAAGTGTAGTGACAGTCTTAGTAAAAGGGTTTCTAATATTATTATAAGATATATAGACCATATGAATGTTTGGTGCTTTTATGGCTTTTTCGTTTATCACCTTGTTTCATGTTCTTTTGGTTTCATTTTTATCACTATATATATATGGTTATATGTTTTATATGCTTCTGTTTAATTTTGTAAATTATGTATTTTTATTGTTTATATATTCTTATTGTTATGTTTATGTATTCTTATTTTTTATGTATGTTCTGTTCTGTATATTCTGTTTTCATTGTGTCGTTCTATGTATTGTTTGTGTGTAAGTGTGTACTGTACTACTGCCACCGGCTGTCAACCCAATTGCATTTAAGGAATATATCTATTACTGAAGGAACTGGAGAAGTATCATTGAACGTAAATGAAACAAAATACTTTTACACATGAAAATGTTGCTGTGTTTGCAACGCGGAAAATTAAACTTGAGTCTCAGAGTACAACCAACAAGATGCTACCTGCTGCTACTCTGGCTAGGCTAGCAGCAGGTAGCAGAAACGGTCTGCCAAATACCTTACGCTTTATGTGCAGTTTTGAGCTCCTGATGATCGGCGGAAAACCCGTCTGAAACATGTAGAGCGTCTTACAGAAATCAATAAATTGAGAAACGTCGCATCTTGTTGGTTGTACTCTGAGAATATATTAGCGATTCACGGACCTATGAACGGGAAATTTAAACTTGAGTCGTAGGTTCATTAAAAAAAAGTAATCGATTCATTGCTCCATATCACGTATGTCTCTTAGTTTTTATTTCCAGCCTGAAGGTTCTCTAGAACTCTTGGTGTCTGCAAGCTACTTCTGCCCAGCCCGAGAAACAGCCAACGTATGAAAGCCTGTCGCTGTCAGTTGTTGGGCGACGTGCCTTACAGTACTTTCCAAGTCACTATTTATTTTGTTATTTATATTTCTTAAAGATTCCTTTGTGTCTAATGTTCTCGTCACGATGCGTGTCTAGTGTTAATGCTCTTAAGTCGCTGTGTCATAATTTTCTCGTTCTTGGTCTTGGTGGCCATGACAAAATATGTATGACTGCCTTCGCTTATATACAAACATTTTTACTTCGTGATGTCTTATCAAAACCAAATCTACAGTCGGTATAAGAACAGATATGTTGCGATTGGAATGTTCAGGTCTTCCGCAGTGTAAACGCCACGCAGACCGCTCTGCTTGACCCTGTAGATTATGGCAGTACGATCGTTCATAACATCGGCGACTATTCACCACTCGACACAGTGTAACATCCCAGAAGACTCGAATCTTCGGCAATATGATTATAAGAATTTCAAATCTCTTTTTAAGTTGTGATTTGTAGAATACATTTTAATGAGCATAAAGCTTTAGCTTATAAGCAATTAATTCTAAGGCGTCTTCCAAATATTTGACGCTAAACGTAGATGAAAACAGTTAAGACGAACCCTGTCATCATTCTCACCAAAAAAAATGTGGACAAAACGTAAGTACAACATCGCGAAATACAAAACTTTTGGTCTCTTCTTATTACAGAGATTTAAATCGTTAATTCCGCTCTTGTATATGGCGTCCCCAGCCACTTGTGCCCTCTGACAGCTTTGGTAGTAGTTTTTTATTACACTAATGTGTGTTAATTCCAAGTTCTTGTTAAATAACTTCATTGCTCATATGATCCATCTTACTACACCAGAAAAAAAACTAAAACAAAACTCATTTCTGCCGTTCATGTGGTTATCATTTTTTTAAAGAGTGAAACTGATTCATCCATACAGGATAATTTCATAGATATATTTCTGACGTAAACGATTTCTCATTTCTTAAGTTTTCAAAACGGTAGAACCGAAGTTGTCTCAAGTCACAACTGAACAATGGCGACCGAAATTTCTGAGTGTCACACAATCTTCATGTTATCTTACTTTAAAAGTCACATAAATGTACATATAGAACAGGAGTGCACAAAATCTTAGGCGCCAGGTCTCCGTGGCCACAAATTTGATAAGGTGGGGCCTAATATACACCGTGCGATCCATACGTTTTAGGACTGATTTTTTAAACAGAGGTAGAGAAATCTATCGGCCAACCCACTAACTAAGTACTATCAACCAACATCCGTTCACACACCGAGATTCGTTTGTTTATCTTCAACAGTGTACGAGTTATAACTTGTCTCGTAAAGTCCGTTTTTTATACGTCATAGATGGCGGCAATGAACAGAGAGTTGCCAAAGAATTCTGTTTCAAAGCCGGTCTATGTGCGACAGAAACATTTGTATTGGTGCAAGAGGCTTATGGGAATGAGACTGTGAACCGATCAAATTTTTTAGGTGGCATTCTCGATTTCGAGACGGAAAGGAGCTGGTAGAAGATGACGAGAGAGGTGGCCGTCCAAAATCGACTCGAACTGAGGTACACATTGTTGCTGTTGCTGATTTGGTCAAAAAAAGACCGTCGAATCGCATCAAGAATGAGAGCAGAATCTCTGAACATCCCCAAGACTGTACTTCTTCGGATTCTGAAAGAGGATTTGGGAAAGGGAAAAATGTGTGCACGTTTTGTTTCACACTCCTTGACACGTGAGCAAAGGGAAGATCAAGTCACATCTTGCCAAGACATTAATCGCGATGCCCGATACAGAATTTTTTTTTTAAACAAAATTACTACGGGACATGAGACCTGGTGTTTTGCGTATGACCCAGAAACAAAGCGACAGAGTTCTGAATGAGGTGGTAAGACATCCCCTCGGCCGAATAAACTGAAATTCCAAAGGTCCCGCATGAAGACCATGTTGATAATATTTTTTCGACTCTCAAGGCGTAATGCACAAAGAATTCGTACCAGAAGGAAAAACGGTAAATGCAGAATTTTATAAAGGAGTATTGGATCGCCTCCTGAAGCGCATTCAACACCCGTTCTGTTGTCGAGATTTTTTTTGTTGTTGCACGATAATGCGCCCGCCCACCAAGCTGCAAGTGTTTGCCAATTTTTGGCCCAAAAAATGTTACAACCCTTTATCACTCCCCGTACTCTCCAGATTTATCTCCGCCAGACTATTTTCTCTTTCCCAAGTTGAAAATGAAGTTAAAAGGACACCACATTGTGGGTGTTGCTGAGATCCAAGAGGCCGTAACTGATGAATTGAAGAAGGTCCAAAAACAGGAATTTTCGCCAGCTTTACAGAAACTGTACGGCCGTGCAAAAGCCTATATATATGTGTGTGTGCCAATGGAGCTTATTTTGAATAAAAAAAATATTTGACTTCATGTTTCTTCTATTAAAAAAAAAATCTGCCCTAAAACTTTCGGACCGCACTGTGTATATTGGTCGTTTGGGTGAAAATCGCTTCATGTCGTCCACAGGGGCCCAACGTTTTTGAAATTCGTTCCTAAATTTTTGGCAAATCTGTGCACCCCTTATGTAAACTTACATCATACAAATAGGTAATTTGAAGAAGTTAAGTTTTCTTTATCACCCATCCGTCCCATAAGGCTGCATGTACATAACACGAATTAAAGTTCCTGTACTTGTAGGTGATGCCAGGGACACGCGCTTTCTAGGTTATAAGCCGTCTAATAACGCGAACAGTTGGCAAACACTTTAAGAAACTATTTACACTCCAACACTCCACCCGCTGCACCAGCATCAATCACACAACTACCACTGTATATTGCTTTGCTATAGTTTTTGTTACATACGTAAGGTTTCGTTTATTTTTCAAAAACAAACTCAGTTGTTTGATCTTTTTCTTGAAGTTTGTGTACAAAACGACATGCGAGAAAAGAGTCAACAAAGGAGCAAACAATCATGCGGTGTGTTTGTTATCGAGTTTACAAGAGTCAACACCACTGATAGCTCGGAGCAAATACAGAACACACTCACTCTGCTAATATTGACTCTGCCATGAGAGCATACTAAGTGGTGCATTAACTTGTAACGCTTAGCGTGTATGAGGAAGGAATTTAAATAAAACCAACTTAAGTTTATGTAAGAGACAAACTATAAATTCCTGGTAATCGGTTCGAGAAAGACGCAGTCTCAAGGCAGAAACGTGAGATAGAATTCTTGGTTTTGTTAATAACATATAAAATAGTTAAAGAAATTCTGTTAGTAATTGTAAATACCAGCCTATCGTCGGAAGTAAAAAAAGATAAAAGTAAAGATCGTCCTAGAACAGGCCATGAAGTTGCAGAGGAGGAGTAAAGTTAACTACACTGTTTTTTAACTTCGGCTTTGGATGAAGTGGGTAACAGCGCCACGCCCCTGCTGTTTTACCCCGGTACCCATTATACGGGAAGTTGGGTGGGCCCCATTGTCGTTCTGGGCGGGTGCCAAAAATCTTGCCCCTACCGTTATTCAATCCCCCGACCGTCCAAACCGAAGCGAATCGCTATACCGACTGAGCTATCCCGGCCCACATCGTCGCAAGTAAACAACATAAAGTAATTAGAGATCACATTAAAAATGGAACCCTGAAACGTATTAAGTTACAGAAACTGCAAAATTTACCACAGGGAAGTCCCTTCAAAATATATTTTAAATATGCGGGCGCGTTTGATGTATGCGACACAATAAAAGTCGCAAGTCTGACGAAAGAAACTCTCGTAGATTTACGACTGGGAATTCGGAGTGAATATGTGGATTTCTAGGTTAAACATAAGCATGCTGGTAACAACAGCGTGACTAAGAATGAATTATTTCTTAAAATTACAAAATTGTTCCCGTCCGAGCCATGAAGACATATAGGGTGTAGCGGTCCAACTTCACCCATTCTTGATCTCGGAAGTGGATGCAAAGGAATGGTCGTTGACACGCCCCGGGGAAAAGCAGGATCAGGACGGAACTGGTTCCGTCCTGATCCTGCTTGCAAGCTGTCAGCAAACCTGTATGACATATACCATTGCTGTGTGTTCAGTGAAAAACTCCTGATGATGGACAGAGGAACTGTCCGAAACTTGTAGAATTTTATTCCAAAAATAAATTTGAGAAATTAGTGCATCTAGTTGGTTTTATTATAAGAAATGAGAAAATTCTTTTGGCCGCGACTTCTGCACTACTTTAATTCAATTATATTTACTGGCTTCAAAAATTTGAATTTTATTTTGGGAACCATTTTCTTTTTCACGTAAAGAAAATTATAAAGTTATGAACACTGCTTTTGCAACTACTGCAACTCTACTAAAAAAAAATAGTCCAAAAGTCATGCCAATACCAATACTACAATTTCATTAATACCAATCTTCTTCACAAAGTTTGACGAAAACTATTCACTGGATGAGAAATATGAACTTGGCAGAGTCGGGGTATTAAAATATTTATTTATTGTTGTCACAACTGAAATCAGTGGTTTAAAACAGACGTCTGTATCACCGGCAACACAGAAACACCGCTACGGTTTTCATCACATTGTCTGTGATGATAGAAGACAGGTTAATTTTATCTCATTTCACCGTTCTTAATGTCTCTCTGTTTTTGTGGCTGCTCAGCAAGGTGGACTCCGTGTAATCTGGCGAAGTGACATAGTTTTCCACTCACAGCTTCACGGCCTAGGTGGGTGTGTTCTAATGTGCTGCCTTCGTCTCTGATAGAGTTAGACCTATCAAAACAAACACGTTTTGGTTTTACGAGCATTATATACATCCAATTTTCTTCCTAAAAGATGTAATTAAAGGAACCAGCGCAGCTGCAACTTATTACCCGAGAACTGAAGTCTTGTAAGAAGAACAGCACTCCCTTCTTTAATTACGGCCTTTGGCTTTTTGTTATCGGCCGTTAATGCGCGGATTGTTAAAGATCAGAGAAGAATACATTGAAACATTCGTGATTAGGGCTACGTTTGAACCACGTTATCTTTACATCCGACAGTCGAAAGAGATTTTGTACTTAAATTCTCTAGTAGAGTGATGTTTCTTATTATTATTATTAATTGTAGGTGTCAATAGATCTGTGTTTATTTTTATATTCCACTAATGTGGGAGGCCATGTGTTGCGAGTCGAAGTTTGAAAGGAATATGAATGAAGATGGAAGCCACACCCACGAATTGTCCGTAAATTTCAACTCACTCACTGACGTCACGTCCCAGAAGACCAATAATCACACTTATCATCGTGAGTACCTCATCTCACGCGCTAACTTCAACTTACAGGTAGATGTCATGCTGTTACGTATTGGGGACACAAGATAATTTATTTTACAGTGACAGGATAGAAGATGACTGATTTATTGGCCCTCCCGTTCACCCATTTTCTTTCCTTTGGACTGCTTTCTGAGATTCATGTACAAACAGTGTGTACCTCCGAGGACCGTCGTTATTAAACGCTGAAGAGGAAAATATTGTAAGCTACTCCTGCAGTTACCTAATACACTCTGGAACACATATGTGTGTTACAGAACGCGTGTAAACAGAGGCAGATACAAAGCTAATAAGCATGTTATTGATTTAGGTATTAATTTGCGTTATATACTGTAAGGTACCCAGTGAACGTATGGCAATGAATAGTTAGGTCTACTGATTTGTTAGGAGGTAGTCTTGACCTAAATTGGAGTAATGCACAGGCATTTTGCCAGAAAGAGCGATTGAGGAAAACCTCCAGAGTCAGAACACTCGGTCTTCGGGCTGAAGTGTGACTCCGGAGACTTCCACTTTCAAAGCAGGGGTGCAAAATATTAAACCGCAATGCTCAATCGAAGCTGATATGGAAACAACTCTCCGAGACAAGAAATTATCTCTGTTACATGCAAGTGAAGTTTCATGCTGCATGCATTCGCACTACCTACTTGACGTCATTAAGTCCTATGTATTTATATGCAATCCTTTTCTGTCAGATTAATCTTAATGGGCAGTGACGTAAGTGCGATATTGTCCGCTTCCTATTTCCGGTATTGATCTACTGGTGCATTCGTACATATTACGTAGCCTATTGCATCACAGCATATCCAAGAAGAGAGGTTTTTGGAGGTACAACCAACTTATTCATAGCAAATACCGCTAGATATAGACACATTTAGTGTGTTGACGGTAACAAACAAAGAAGGACAAGTTATTGTAACAGAAACCGGAACCTAGCACAACAGCATATATGTAGCTGTAATGTAGACGCGGAAGGTAATGATTAATGACGATACAGGCTTTTTGATTACATGAGGCTGCCTAATGTAGACTTGAGGTCTGAAACATCTTAAGCCGACTTGCATTTACAAACATATTCACAGTCATAAACCGAAAACTTATATTATTGTTATTATCATTGTTGTTATTATTATTATAATGACAGTAACCGAAACAAAAACTCAATAAATGAAACTGAGTGAGTGGAAACAAGAAAATCTTCACAAGTTATGGTTTACAGGCCGTAAGTTCTCTAGGGTACGAGAAAACGATGAAAAACTGGGAGAGCAAACTGGTTGTCCTCGAGCTCTAGAATGCTTGCAGCCCATAACTGGACGAACACCGGTGCAAATGATGCAGAAATGTCTACACGAATTCATAACCTAAGTCTGCTTTTATCCGCAATAACTAGTTACATACAAGACGATAAACTTGTTAAGTTCCAGTACTGACTGTGTGTTTACATTTTTGTACCAGTACAAGTCAAAGTGACATAACAATGCCGCATCAGGTTCCAATAATCATCATTTTACTCTTGTCTTGTCTTACCTTGTCTTCTTGTCCGGCCCAGTCTGGTGAGACAAACACGGGTCGCGCAAAAGATTGACATCCCAGATACATTCTGGATGTGACACAGCGCAGCGTGCGAGCTTGAGCGTCGTGAACTGAATACAAAAGCGAACAATCACTGCAGACTATTTACAGGGTGGGGTGCTGCAACCTGCCGGCTACTGGAGCTTGCCGAAGAGTGTGAGGAAATAAGGCAGATGTTGGGCGGTTTTAGAAATAAATAAGTAAAGAGAAACAGATTCATATACGCGTAAATAAATAAATACATCTATAAATAATGGTAATGATGCTGAAAAAGAAAAGGAGAATAATCAGAAAGAATGCGAGATTTGAATTTTCCAGACGATTGCCGTTGCAGACACGACGCCATGTTGATTGGCAGCTAGTTACCCACTATCCGAAGGTTGGTAATGTCTCTACTTGCACTATCAAATAGTAACAGCTTAATATCCTAGAAGACAGAACCTAGAATCTCGCGTTCTTTCTTTTTCTCGGACCGCTTTACCACAAAGACGAAGGCTTTACGATCCTCCGAAACGCCTGTAACTATTAACCGGTCGATACGATATAACATCCCAGAAGACGTGCATCTCCAAGAAGAAAGAAGACGTGAAAACACTGACATACAAGGAACTCTAGAATAAAGTAGAGTATGTGGGGTGTGAAAAGGTAACTGAATGGAATAATAGTAGGTAGAGCAAAACAGCCGATCTCGGTGACCGCGCGGTCTAAGGCGTAGGTCTGCAGCCGCTTGTTTGCTGGAACCACGGACTCGAATCCCGCTGAGGGCATGGGTGTTCTTCTCTTGTGTTTGTCGTGTGTTGTGTAGGTAGCAGTAGGTGACGAGCTGATCGCTCGTTCAGAGTAGTCCTACCGTGTGTGTGTGTGTGTGTGTGTGGTGTGGTGTGTGTGTGTGTGTGATTGCGTGATCTAGAAAACTAAAAAAAAAAAACGCCAAGCCCTTTTCCTCTGCCCGACAGGAAACCAAAAAACAATATAAACGATAATCAAAAGAAAATCCT
>Ga0136643_10018281_pt1:5000-10565 | contig 10565 bp, 8 predicted proteins | sample TergutLab28metaG_FD_96883 | JGI IMG/M metagenome (GOLD analysis project Ga0136643, IMG submission 96883) | Labiotermes labralis P1 segment gut microbial communities from Petit-Saut dam, French Guiana - Lab288 P1 (version 3) (version 3) | ecosystem: Host-associated > Arthropoda... | reverse complement strand
GGACCCGTTGCGCTGACCACGTGACACCCCTCTATCCGCAAAAGTTGGCACTAACTTCGCCGACCGGCGGTGGCCGCTCTGTCGGTATAGTTCGCGTGCGGACTAAGGCCACGGAGTTTTTATACTTTCTTCGTGTAAACTGGTGATTTTATAATAAGTATAATCACCTTCCTTGCCAGAGTTGTTAAGAAGAAAAGTAAATTATATGATAATCTATAATAGGAGAAACAGCTTGTCTTCTTGCTGTATCTGGTGCTGAAATCGCGTTTTACAGAATGCTCATTTCGCAGAAATGCTGCTGTTCATTCGGCAGGAGACACATATCCGTCCCTTTGCGAACAGCCGAAGTACAATATTTGTAACGTCAGTTGCTATTTAGAATTAGTTTGTTTTTGGCGCAACAGACCCCAGTGGGCCAGGGCCTCCTCATTCATGAGGTTACTAGATTACATACAACGACGCACTAGTCGGTAGGACTCCTGTGGACGAGTGATCAGCTCGTCGCAAAGACCTCTACCTGACGACACACGACGCTCACAACAGAGAAACGTCCATGCCCCCGGTGGGATTCGAACCCACGATCTCAGCAGAGCGACCTCAGACCTATGTCTTAGATCGCGCAGCCACTGGGACCGGCCTTTAGCATCAGTATGACGTGAGAATAATGCTGGGACATATGTAGTAGGACCTTGGATTATTTAACGACGACGTATCAACTGCAACTCTTATTTAACTTTAAATTATACGAGGATTTTCCTGGTCAGTGAACTAGAAAGCACGGTTTAAGAAGTAGTCAGGGCTGATTTCAAGATTCTAGTCCAGTATTGTCCTGAATGGGGGGGAAGAAATCCATGAACAACCTTAGTCAAGATAGTCGGCATTGGAGCTAAGATTCGAATAAAAATTTTTTCCGATTGCAGCAATTTAACCAACTAGCTGATTTACGCGTGGTTTACGTATCCTGACTATAAACTTATCAATGATTCCTGCAATTGTCATTCGATCATAAGTCCAGCACCAACAATGTAACGACAATACAGCATTTCTTCTAGTGTGTTCTACACTTTACACTTTGTTGTGGCTTTGCATGGGTTATGAAGCAAATATGACTCACCGAATGCAGTACTGGCACACCCAAAAAATTGCCATTTGGTGTTAATATTACGATTGAGCTAAAAAATATAACATCTACATCCGACAAAACCGGCACAGTTGTTAGTTGAAATTTGCACCGCTATATACCATGATTGTCGGATAAAGCTGATATATTTTTGGCTCAGTGGTAGCATTAACTCCACATGGGCGATTTTCGGATTGTGCCACTATTGCTTTCAGTGAGCGATATGATCTTATTCTGGGCTCCAGAACAATTCACGAATGGTTTCCAAGCAACCCGCGTACCTTCTTTAAAGAAGAATTTTATTTTTCATGATTCTTGAAAATGTGCTGTGCACGAGTAGATGAAATGCAACGTTTCTTTCGTTCTGCAATATGTTACTGCCCCTAGGAAAGCGTAGTTACGAAAATCCAGCAGATACATGGTTGAGGCCGTAGAACGTAGAGATAAAAATTTTTGGCACGCAAACTAAACAAACTCTCTTTCAGGCCAAAGAATTCATTCCCTTAACGCTAAGCTTGAATGCGTTCAATTACACTTTCCTTCGGTTTTAGAAAAATATCTTCCTCCTTTTCCATTTGTTAGATCTAAAAATTCAAACACTAAGGAGTTCATCCTCGAGCTCTTTGGCTAACTTTATTAAGATAACAAAATGAATAAGGGTGAGATGGACAAGGTAATTAGAATGAAAGAAGGAAAATTGTAAGTTTACATATTTTGCAAGATTTGGGGTTCTTTTGGAGATAACTGAATATTGCCCATTTTTCGAGACCTGACGCCAAATTGTGTGGCATAAATTTACGCACAAACTTCTAGGGGGAGCATGCTTCCTACAGCTTCGGGGTAAAAGTTGGAGGCATCAGGTCCATCCGAAATGTCTGTAAAATCCCGTACGATACATTAGGTCACATCCTATAATATGGTTGACTTTGGCCTCATATTTTTAAATAAGCATCTAAGGATTGGGTTACGCAGTGGCACATTTGGTTGAGGCAATACACTACAAGCGGGGTCGATTCCCTTTGGTGTCTTTGGAATTATTCATTGACATAATCCTTCCGGCATCACTACGGCCCTGGGGTCCACTCAGCCTCTAACAGAAATGAGTACCAGGAATATTTCCTGGGGCTGACAACCTTACCAACTTCATGTGCCGATTTTCTTGAAATCTGGGAACCTCAGCCTCCTGGAACTCCTCAGGGCCTGTCCAGGCCTGTGTAGGGATAGCTTTACGTTTAACCCTACCTCTTGGGATAAGAACAGTTAGGAGGCGTACTTGTAGATATGGATATATTACTGAAATGAGTCACGGGGATAAACTGGGCAGTCCCTGGGTCGTGTTCAATGATAGGCTTTTTGTCATTACCGTCGTGAAACTCTGGGTTTTATAAAAACTTAATTTCATGACCGCCTGAAATTGCTGTTCACTATTCAAGGAAGGCTGTGCACCATGGAGTTAAAAAAAAATATTCTCATAGCTCGAAGTCGACAAACCATTTCGCTGCCCCTTGACACATTCAGTAATGACCAGTAGGACAGGGTGCCAGCCGTTCTCGTTGGCGCGCTGACTTCCAGTAACTATCAGCTGTTGAATGTCTGGTGCGAACATTGTTCAGTTGTTAGCTTGTATTGTATGTGGTTCTGAGACGGACAAAAACTTCACCCACTTCGTTTACGAAACAGCTTCGTAAATTCCACTTCACGTATTTCACGATTCAAATTAATCGTTTCTGCGTAGCGACCGATGACGTCGTTCCGCTCAGTCCCGCGTCAGGAGAACATCTCTCTGTATAATCCAAACAGGCGGAAGCCGTACAATCGTCAAATTATGGACGTAGCCTAACGACAAGACATTTTGTACTTGTACAGGAATGAGGGAGCGTGGCGGTACTTCAGGCACACCTTTTCACCTCGTGAGCCGCTCCACATGGGGCGCTAGGGTGCCTAAGGGTACGACGTCACTTCCACATCCTCCAGCCACCTACGTTGTGATCATCCATACTGTAACTGACGCTTGTGATACTGAAGCATCGTGTTCGGCTGAGGTGCGAAAAATACAGAAATTGCATATGGATCAAATGCTTTTCAACGACATCGCTTACAACTTCTTGGTAGGAGGTGATGGACAAACTTACGAGGGTCGCGGCTGGAACGTGACTGGGGCATTCGCACCAGAAGTCAACAACAAGTCGCTTGGTATAGCATTTATAGGTAAAGCATTACTAATTTCCAATATGGGAAAAGAGGTTGTTTTAAAACACTGTAGCCAGATGTTGATGGTTGTGACATTTTAAATGCCAACGAAAGTCCTTCTTCAAGGAGCCCGTATTTCTTCGTATAGTGTATAAAAATGTGTAATGGAGAGATTTTCTCTCCTGTCATCCAACGGGGTAATTCCTCCTTTAATCTAGTAAACTAATTGTTATGAAACTTAGTGTTAGCAGTTCGTACTAAAATCTGTCACCTTGATTTAATTTTGGTCCACACCCATCTCGTAATGAAAACAACTTGATAAAAACTCAAATTCTGGGTGTGTTGCCTGGTCACAGGGCCACCTGTATTTCACTATTCTGGTAGCTTCATGTGTCACGTAATATTCTGTGAAGGATTATTACTACTGAATAATTATTTTGGAAGGGATATGAAGAGGCATGTGTCGTGAGAGGTTTGACATTTCCACAGCAATGCTGATGAACGTTCCAATTTTTCGGGGGATGATGCTCAGGTCGGTATATCAGCACCAAAGCTTGTAGGAGCTTGTTGCCTGCCTCTGGAGAACAGTCCATCTATAGGGACTGATACTTTCGTACCAGTCCACATGGCGTCACATCCCAGAACCACAGGATATTTAGTACGTTGTCGCAGCTTTCCAAAAGCGGGCGGTGGAGAAGCATAAATCCCCATGGAGAATGTTGATATAGCAGTGAGGATGTCATCGTTCTTTATGCACGTCGTATATACAAGCTTGCAATTAAATACGATTTTTATTTTTATAGGGACCTTTGATAATACCGAACCACCTAAACAACAACTGGAAGAAGCTCAAGCCCTTCTTGACGTATTAGTGAAAAACAAGAAGTTGTCATCAGATTACATCCTTGTGGCTCACAGGCAGGTATCGGAGACAGACAGTCCCGGGGAAGCCCTCTTCAAAATTTTGAAAACATGGCCACACTGGAAGGACTGCTACATGGATTCTTGCTGAAATCTGAGCGAGCACATGTTCATCGCATGAAATACTGAGTTCCACGATAAAATATCGCCAACATAAAACACTTTGTAAGTGACTTCTAAAGTAAAGAAGGCTAAGGGGAAAATCATTGGAAGTGGTCTAAGAGTCGTAGACATTTAGCACGACATTCGTGGAAGGATTTCTTTGTTATTTACGTATATATAGCCTATGCATAAAAACGAACATGGTCTGTGTATGTAAATAAAGGCCGAATGCACAACTCTTCTACTACAACAACAACAACAACTACTACTACTACTACTACTACTACTACCACTACTACTGCTGCCGCCACTACTACCACCACCACCACCACGGGGGCAGCTTTTAAAATTTCAGGGGTGCCCAAATTTGTATTACAAATTCGCCTCCATAAAATTTCCTTTCAACGCCACCTTTCTTTTCTAATATGCGAAATTATATTTGGATACTTTTTTAATAAACGACTTATTTGAGAATTGTCCAAGGAATAAATCAGAGTGACGGCAGTGAATCAAAAAGATACGCACTTGAGTGGATTTTGTTTGGGTGTACCAATTAAATAAAAATGGAAATGTTCAAGAGATTAGTTGAGAGCTGAGCCTTCCCTGAATTCTTTCCTTCGGTACCGAACACTAGGGCACCCACCGAATCAACGCCCACTTAGAGCCCCATAATAGTACAATCTTTCACTCTATGAACGTTCGTAAATGAAATTTTGCAACAGGAATATTTGGTAAGGTCACATTCTATGGTATTGTCATTAAAACTCACTAGGCTATGCACATACTAAGCCCTACTTACAGCCCCTTCCTCCCTTCCCAACCTAGTGAACAGTTTTGTACCGTGCTGTTTACTGACTTGCCCTGAAGCGCTGAGGCAGATTTATTGCGTTCATTAAAGTCTAATCGATAAGCACCCAAACGACTTTCAACTTCCTACCACGGGCGAGTTTTACATCTTTCGTTGTCCACTGACAAAGAATACGTTAAGACCGGTATTTTAATAGGTTTTGTTACAATTGAGTCCCCCTATGGGGAGTAACTGAACACAAATTGTTTTACCTTGTGTCCAGAAAAAGAGCACTGCACTCAAGCATAAGTCTCATGTATTTGTTTCATATGAAAATATCTTGACATTTATCATGATTTCAAAGTGTGCATAAACATTCTCTATGTGTCTATATTTCAGTCACTGCTACTCATTTCATAATAAACATATTTCATTGTAAGAAATG
>Ga0136643_10018281_pt1:0-2500 | contig 10565 bp, 8 predicted proteins | sample TergutLab28metaG_FD_96883 | JGI IMG/M metagenome (GOLD analysis project Ga0136643, IMG submission 96883) | Labiotermes labralis P1 segment gut microbial communities from Petit-Saut dam, French Guiana - Lab288 P1 (version 3) (version 3) | ecosystem: Host-associated > Arthropoda: Insects >... | reverse complement strand
AGATTATAATCTTAAACAGACTTGCTTCTCATACACTACGTCAAAGAAAGAGGCAAAGAAAACTTAGTTACACAACCTGAATGCTGTAATTGTAACATGTCAAAGCCATGTTTACATTGTCATGGAATATTATGTTTATATAAGTATTTTTATCTTGACTTTAAAAATGTGGAAGGCAGTTGTAATTTAAAACGTAAGTAAGCATTAGTCTAAATTTCTCTCCCATATGTGCTAGAGATGCACAATGGTATTTTTAACTTATTTATTGCAACAGTGTGCAATAATTAATCATTTCAATTCACAAATTTTCTCGTAACACAAATGAAGGCACAAAAGACTTTATTTTCACTGTTATATCATGTTTATATCATGAAAATACAAAAATCCATCAAAATGTGCAGCAAATAAATGCACAGGCCTCTCCAACTTATTCAGTAAGCTGACACATACGTGTTGTATTTACCAACAGACACTTACTTACATAGTTCATTGAGAGGCACGTGTTGATATTAAATATTGCATCACATGTACTAAACTACGACAAAGTAACAACGGAACAGAGGAATCTTATAGCAATGAGTTACAGTGTAAGAAATTACACAATACATATAAGAAGTCATATGTGAGTGCAGCAATAAGCAGTCATTACAACAGTGAAAAACATGGAAATAAGAGAATACAACATACAACACTGATAAATGGGGCATAAGTGAGTGTGGGCTGTTGATAAATAAAATACAAAATTGTACTAACCACAAAGTATGCACAACATAAAACTCATTATTCTGCCCCCCTTTCTTTACTGCTATCAAACCAATCAATAAATGTGAAATTCTTGACATTACAGAGGAACTCCTCCATCTCTGGGATAAATGTGTGCGCATGTGAACACGTATTTCATTGACAGCTATCAAAACTCCCCTTACTACAAGAAGTTTGACTATGTAAATCATACTGAAAAAAATTAATATTCATTATGACCAATGACAGGTAGGATACAAATATCTTCAACAGTAATTTCTCTTGATCAGAGGCGCTCATATTCAAATTTGTAACTGCACTTGTAAATATACATGTGCATCACTAAATATTAAACTTTTTGTCAACACAGTAAATGAAATGTTTGTTGAAGTATCATTTCAGTGCTGTTTTTTGGGAGGACTGTCAGATACCAACACACTTTCTGAATGTCATTAAGTATTTCTTCATAACCAGAGCCCATAATTTGGCACTTAAATGAAATAATGATTATATTATAATCCCAGTATAATGCACCCATAATGCATGGGTCATCATTAATAATGAACACTTGCTTTTTTTTTTAATGTATGTACCATGCATCTTGCATATAGTTTTTATTTCATCCAATGTCTGATTGTTAGTTCTTCAAAGAACTGGAGGTAAATTTCTGCCAGGGTGCTTGATATAGGTGAACCCATAACTATGCCTTTTGTGGGTTTAAAGCATTTGTCATTATATTGGAAGTAATTATGATTTAGAATCACTCTAATGAGTTCCAAGTTTGTTTTATTACTATGGTTTTATATATAAGTAAGTTGGCATATAGATGATAAATCTATCAGACCAGTAACAAATAATGGCCAAGCACCACCTTATAAACTTGCCAATCATCTTAATAAGAAACTTAACTAATTAATAAATTTACGAAATACATATGCTACCAAAAACTCTAACGAAGTTGCATGAGAACTAAGCAACTTCCACATTAATGAGCAACACAAAATAATTGCATTAGACATAAAAGACCTATATGTCAACTTACCTATACAAAATATAATTATCACAAAATTCTGACTAAGCAAAAACATCAAACCATAGTAATAAAACAAACCTTGGAACTCATTAGAGTGATTCTAAATCAAAATTACTTCCAAACTTTCACACTTGACAAGGTTCCAAATACTACTCTTTGCCTGGCAGCCCTCCGGTTGACTCGCGGACTAATCGTCGAACAGCACATAGCGTAATGAAATGTTGCATATGAATAAAACTTTCGATCAGAATTATTTTAAGTGAGAATTTAAGAAGGGGAAAATGTATTCAATCAAACTATATATATTATGTAGTACTATTAATATGAAGGGGAGGCAAATGCAAATAATTGGTATAACCCGCAGGCATATATTATTAGCCTACTCTACCATGATTCTACCTTACGTAAGAAACAGTCGCGGGCGATCTGTGGTTGCAATTGTATGTACCTGATTCGGTGAACGTGGAAATTGGACCGTACAGATAGGCTTTGATCACCGCACGTACAGTGATTATAACTCGGTAGATCTAGTGTCGATCGGGGTGCTTGGAAGGTTGAAACGAAACCGTCATCCCCCCCTCCCCCTCCCGCTAAATTGTAGTAAAGCCTCGTGAGGTCAATTGAGGAGCTACTTGAATGAAAAAAGTAGCGGCTCCAGGTCTAGAAAACAGAGATTAACGGCTGTGGGGACCCGTTGCGCTGACCACGTGACACCCCTCTATCCGC
>Ga0136643_10018280_pt1 | contig 10565 bp, 9 predicted proteins | sample TergutLab28metaG_FD_96883 | JGI IMG/M metagenome (GOLD analysis project Ga0136643, IMG submission 96883) | Labiotermes labralis P1 segment gut microbial communities from Petit-Saut dam, French Guiana - Lab288 P1 (version 3) (version 3) | ecosystem: Host-associated > Arthropoda: Insects >... | reverse complement strand
TGGGGTTGACTCAGCCTCTAACAGAAATGAGTACCAGGAGTATTTCCTGGGGGTAAAAGCGGCCAGTGCATAAGGCTGACAACCTTACCACCATCCTGGGTCATTGTCACGTAATCTGGGAACCTTAACTTCATGGAACCCTCTGGGCACCCCAGGCCTGATTTACTTGTTTATTTTTCACTAGTTTTGTGGGACTAAATGTCTGATAGAATTAACCTAATCAGAGATACTGTTTTTTAAAAATTTTGGTGCACCTTTCAAGATATGGACTTTAATCATTTGGATCTCAAGACTGATAATGATCTTTGTGTACCTGGAAACCATGTGGAAAAATATTTTTTGTGGTGTAACAGTGCTGTACTCATCAAGCAAATTCAGTGAGTCGTATAAGTGCAAGTTTGTAAAATGACCGCACCTAATATTACACTATTTAAGTCCAGACACCTGTGGTGAATTGCAAAATTTTATGATGATTTCCTTTTCTCCGACCATCCTGCAGGTTCATTCACAACAGTTGCTGTCAACTGCCCCGGCAGTCTCCCCTGATTCTGACATCACGTTGCCTGGAACGTGGGCACCAGTTGCGATTGCAGTGGACTGGGTGGGCGACAAATTGTATGTAGCGGATTCTGTCGGTCAGAAGGTGGATGTGTTTGAACTTGATGGTCATTGGCATGCCATTGTGCTTGGTAGCAACTTGAGCAGTCCTGCAGATATTGCATTGGATCCAACAATTGGGTAAGACATGGACTTGTAAATATGCATTCTTTACATGCCGACTGTGCTTTTTAATCATTGCAGGTCTTTTACCCAGTAGATTAGTGTAGTGGCATCATAATGCTCAAGAGACAGTTCCAAAAGTTGCGAGGTTTGAATACTAACCATGATACAGCCTGTTCTTTTTGAAGTTTTTTCATGTTAGTACTTGATTATTCCTTTGGGGTATGCAGTGGTGCTGTTGGTTGAGGCACCGTGCTACAAGCCGGAATATCACGGTTTCAGTTCTCACTGCTGTCGTTGGAACTTTTCATTGACTTCATCTTACTGCCCCGGGGTCATCTCACGTTCTGACAGAAAGGAGTACCAGGAATATTTCCTGTGGGGGTAAGGGCAGTCAGTGCATAGGGCTGATAATCTTAACCATCTTCATGTGCTGATTGTCCGGAAATTTGGGAGTTGCAACCCCCTGGAACCATCAGGTCCTGTCCAGGCCTGTACCAGGATTGCTTTACCTCACTTGATTTGATTATTCCATATCTTTAACCTTCTTACAGCTCATGACAATCTTTATATCCAACAGCAGTATGGTGTACTAGGTGGTCTTCTCCATGTGCTAGCCCCAGAACAACAGTTAATTGTATCAGCAGCAGCACATTGATTGTGGTATTGTTGCTAGGATCTGCAAAGGAGCAAAAATACAATAATAGTTAAGCTGTATGTACACTTGCCAACTTGTTTTCTGTGAGAGTGAGGAAGACCAGAAACTTGAACTGATTTGTATACCTTCTGATTTCAGCATTTTCCAACCAAGGTGGTCCACAAATGTTTTATTGGTGTTCCGTAGAGGTTTCAGTTGAATGTGGGTTTGTTTTGACTTCTCTCATACTTCGGTGTGTTTTAAAGCAGCGTTTTATTCTCTACACAGTCACCCTTTGTATCTTTGTTGTCCCGATGCACTCAATCTGGTAGGTGATCCTCTTCCGGCAAATGGGTGTGGTTCACTGAATCACATATAGTTTTAATTATTGTCTTTTCACTTACGTTTTATTCTTGATATAAAATACTATAACACTATATCCAGTAAACCAACTAGATCATTTCTAGGAAACTGACACAGTCACTTTTCTGTACTCCTACCTACACCACACTCATACGCGACTGACTTCCTTACTGGAATGCTAACGTCCGTTATCGGCTCCTAATGTTTTTTCATTTAAATCTCTCCCTCCCCCCCTCCTATCGCCAATGGTCCCGAATATATGCTGACAGATTAACTTACAACGCATGCCATGAACTGTCTGTAACTGATGCCAGCAATCCTATGAAACAACTATGCTAAAAATGATCAGCTACAATTCATTGTGGTTCTTCTTGTTTCCTGTATTTATTACATGAAGATGTGAAAAATCATTATGAGAATGGCACTTCAAGCAGATATTAGTTAAATGTTTATATTATATTAGGGAATGACTAAATAATATGTGTAAAAATAACTGAATTTTTATGATTTTTTAGGTTTCTGTGGGGTAGGAGATTGCTCATATAAGTCTTCTGGCCTATTGCAGCATGTAGAATAGTAGAATTTTTCCAACATTTTGGATGCTGCTGAAGCAGCCTGCCAAACCTAATATAGTCACCTGACAGGTGGAGGCTGCATATCCCTCCAATATGCTTGAAGGAACTTATTGTCCTACATAGTGTAATGAATAAGACTGTCATACAAAATAACCACTTCTGTTATGTGTAGGTAATGTAGAGATGTGACATAAATAATATGGCCTGGAGAGGCAGAAAGAGTTACCATGATGGTCTGTGTAGTCAAAAATTTTGGGGAATAGCGCTAGATGTTTTTAAGGTACTTCTCATGGAAGCTGACTGATCATTTGTTACCTTGCAGGTACATGTTTGTGGCAGATAGCACTCAAGTCATCCGTGCAAACATGGACGGTACAAATGCCCTAGCCATTGTATCAGAAGCCGCATACAAGGCATCAGGTGTCACGGTTGACATCATAGCAAAGCGAGTATTTTGGTGTGACTCCCTGCTTGATTACATTGAGACAGTAGATTATGATGGAAACAACAGAATCCTAGTGGTTCGAGGTAATGATGATGCCAACTAAAGTACAGGTATTCGCTGGCTTGCACAGCAGCTGCTTTCACAAAAGTGGTCATGTAAACTTGAAATCACGTAACAGAAAATGGTGCAAGTCGAATTTTGGCTCGTTGTTGTTAAGTTTTTCAGTTTCGTTCACTTTAATTGTGAGTGAAATATGTGTGATTCATGGAGGCTTGATTCTGCTCATTTGAACCATTCAAAAATTATATTGTTTGTTTTAGTCAAATAATTTAAAAATATTTACATTTCACTAAAGGCACTGAAATGTGCTATTAATATGATATATAGTTAGTGACAAAGCTGCTGCACTGGGAACACAGGTACCATATTTGGTGTAACTAAATTATATTTTCTTCGCATTTGAATGAAGTTCATTAGCAGATTTGTTGTATATCAACCTACAGACTGCCTCTACCAATTTATGATTTTTATAGTTCTCTTTCCGTTCTTCTTCTCTTCTGCACTGGCTGTGTGTCCATGTAGTACCTTGGCCTCCTTCAGGATCAATTTCCAGGCATCTGTATCCCTAGCTATTTTTCTCCATCCTTACACACCCATGTTCTTCAGATGTTATTCAACATCATCCAACCATCTCTTTCTTGGCTTTGCAACAGACTTTATTCCATCTGGGATATTCTTCAACGCCTTCTTTACCGTTCTTTCTTCTGGCATTCTTTCCACATGTCCTAACCAGTCATAGTTGTCCTTTCCTAACTTATGAGATAATATCTGGCTCTCTATACAGATTGATCAACTCTTGATTGGTGCAAAGCCTTCATATGCCATTTACTTTTACTGGGCCATATGTTATTCTCATTATTTTCCTTTCCTATATCGCTAAGGTGTGTCTTTTAGTCTTCTGGTCGTATATCTTGACACTGCCTGTGGACCAGATGTGACGATTTTCTGCCACATTCTTTACACTTTATTTTTAATCATCACACTATTCATGCTACACGTTTTACAGACTGTATTTAAGTAAATCATTAAACACTCAGTCTCTTCTTAGTTGCTAATGTATTTTGCAAATTTCACCTCAACTATTCAAAGAGAGTTGCCATTTTATGTTATTCTCATGCATCCAGTGATAAATAATAAGTGAGAGTGTGTGTGTGCACACGCACACTTAGTTTAAGGATAAATGCTCTGTGTGGGCCTTGATTGTTTTGACTCCCATCACTCCTACATCATTCATAAACATATTATTTTATCTCATTTGGTATTATTCAACCTTAGCAATTGATATACCATTATCAGATAACCACATAATCAACCGAAATTGATCATGTGGTGCTGTATATCAATATTATGTGACTATTCAAGTAAGAAAACAGTGTTGCCAACATATTGATATACTTTCAGGCCAGACAGTGCCATCTCCTTCACGTCTCACACTGTTTGAGGATCGTGTATACTGGTCTGATGGCACAAAACAGGGTATTATGAGCGTGGACAAGTACCAGGGTCAGAATACCATTCAGGTGGTGTACCGGAAAAGGGAAGTAAGAGAACCGAAGGGTGTCAAAGCTGTTCATTCACTGGTTCAACTACATGGTAAGAAACTTGAGGGTGCTGTTATATAGTCAGTAACTCCTTTGATAGGCTTATGTCATACTTATGTTGTCAATAATGAAACAGTTCTCTCTGTTTGTTTGGTCTTTCTCTCAGTGGTTGTCATTAAGGTCTTCCTATCAAAGTGAATCAAAGCTGGGAGCACTGTCAGTATAATGACAAGACCACAGGCTGGAAACCTGAGGAGTTGTGGTTCTGTTCCTGGCAGTGGCAAATGATGTTTTTCTTCCGAATAGCATACCGACCAGCTCTGGGCCGCGCGGAGCCTCCTGTCTAGTGGGTGCCAGGAGCTCTTTCTGCAGAGGGAAGGTGGTGGGGCATTCAGCTGACCATTCACTTCCCTTTAGTGCTGAAGACAAGAATTAGTTGAGTTATACCGCCAAACCCCATATGCTGTTATGGCATTTACTGGAGCTCCATTACCTTCACCTCTAGCTTATCCAAACAGATGTGTGTCTGAAATAGATATGCCCGTAAGTGCCATTGGATGAGTGTAGGAATGAACACAGGATATTCACCATCTCTGTGCCTATTGGCTTCCTCTTCTGTATGTGCGTGTGTGTTTCCTCCCACTCCCACCATCTGGCTTTCATTCTCTTTTTGTTCTTGGTTTGTAGTTAGAATTCACTGAATGGACATGTGAGTTGTAGGTAACAGGATGGAGGAACAACCAGCTTACTCCCACCACCTGTGTTTCTTTTTTCTCCCCCCTAATTGTATTTTGGGTGGTTTTGTTTTTTCTCTGTTTACCTCCAGGGACAATGAACCATGCTGATCTTAATGTGTGTACTTATGTAACTCTACCTTTATCAGTACAGAAGGCATCTAGTTGTGAAGCATTCAGCATGGATTATTCACATGCTTTTTTTTAATACTTTTCCATCTACATCAGGGGGACCGCAGTAGCACAGTGGTTAAGGTGCTATGCTACAAATCGGAAGGTCGCTGGTTCGATCCCAACTGGTGTCAGTGGATTTTTCATTGACATAAAATCCCTCCGATCACACTATAGCCCTGGGGTCGACTCAGCCTCTAACAGAAATGAGTACCAGGAGTATTTCCTGGGGGTAAAGGCGGCCGGTGCATAATGCTGACAACCTACCACCATTCTGAGCCGCTGTCATGAAATCTGGGAGCCTTAACTACCTGGAACCCTCTGGCCCTGTCCAGGCCTGTAATGGGACTGCTTTACCTTTACCATCTACATCAGATTTGAGTTTTATCATTTAATAAAATTGTTTTCCACAGCAACAAATCCATGTGGAAATCATAACGGTAACTGTGATCAGATGTGCATCGTAACGGTTGGCGACGGCATGGGAGTGTTGGGGTATCGCTGTGCATGTAACATCGGCTGGATGCTTGGGAGTGACCAGCGACAGTGTAACAGTAAGTTGAAAAGGGACTGCAATAAGTAAGTCCATGAAGATTGACTGTTTTTGGGAGAAATGTAACTTTAACTCTCTCCTGGCCCAAAATCTAAAAAATACTGCTTTGTAACATTTTTCCATTCTTTTTACCTGGGGGTCTTAGTCTCTTCTTCATTTGTCGGTAACTGTTTCTGGGGCTAACTGACATTTCACTCCTTTGATAAACCATATGCTACATGGAACAGTGTTTCTAAAACACACACACATTAAGTTTGGTCAGTAACTGTGGTTGGGGCTAACTGACATTTCACTCCTTTGATAAACCATATGCTACATGGACCAGTGTTCCTGAAACACACACACATTAAGTTTGGTCAGTAACTGTGTTTGGGGCTAACTGACTTTTCACTCCTTTGATAAACCATATGCTACATGGAACAGTGTTTCTAAAACACACACACATTAAGTTTGATCTTTGTGTTGGACATCCTGCTGCATTACATAATATTAAAAATTAGCATTCAATCACCATCATCATAACTGTTTATTAGTGTTTTTATCAGAATGGGTTACAATCAGAGTGTGGTCATCTTCAGGCCATTATGTTACATAAAAAAATTACAGTTTCAAGTTTGTGTATATATGGTTATATTGTAACACTCAAGAATGAAGATCTCGATTTAATCGTATATAACAAACGTAATTTTAGCATTATGTTTATGTAATATCTTAGCCTGAAAATGACCACTTTATGTTGAAACATATAGGCTTGAAACTAATTCTAATAAAAACCCTAATAGTTGTGTTGATGGTGATTAAATACTACTTTTTCATACTAACTTCAATTCATCATATTTATCATAAAATAATGTAAAAATTGCTGTATTTTCTTGAAATGTTGATATTAAATGATAGTCTACAGGCTGTCCTAAGTGCCTTAATAGGGCTGGGAAAAAGTTAACAAATAATAACTATTAATTAAAGAATGTAAGAATACAATGGAAAGAAGAGGTTTAGTAAATGGAACGTGTAATTTAATGGAGAGAAAGATTCCAATTTGAAGCTTATGGTATTACGACCAGTTCTGTAATTGTCGCCTTGTTCAGCAGAAAAACAAGAAGCTTTATTTTTTGAGTCATAAATTTGATTAGGATGAGGAATATGTAAAATATAATTAAATATATATTCATGGCCTATCAGAATACAGCATATTAAAATACAGATCAGTTAACCAAGCCTGATGTGTTTTGAACCATTGGCTTTTTCTTCAGGGGGCATGCACCATATGTTTGCTGCTGAAACAAGAAAAGGCATTTAAAGGGATCTCATGAAAGGAAACTACATCTTTTCATGTCATAGTTATTTACCTGGGCCTATTAAATTCAGTTTCTTTTATATTTTTGGTTTAACTTTATTTGCAGATAGTGGAGATACATTCTGTGATAGTACTGTACTAGAAACAACTTAAAATATATAAAACAGTAATTTATTTTGGGTGTTTATTTGCAGTTATTGAAGAATTTCTAATGTATTCGCAGCAACGATTCATCAAAGGGCGAGTGCTGGACCCTGTGATTGAGGGATTCAGTGATGCCATGAATCCAGTTGTATCACGCAAAGCTCGTTTTGTTGGTCTCGATTTTGATTTTAAGGATAAGTACATCTATTATTCTGATGTTCTTCAAGATGTTATCTACAGAATTCATCGCAATGGAACAGGTGAATTACAAACTTAATGTGTAACTTGCATCTAAACATGTTGTATGAGTACTGTTTTCTGTTGAGCAGTATGTAAAACCTACACATTAGATTTAATATATGTTATTTAGCAGTTGTTTTACTGTGATATGTAGAGTTGTTATTTCACTGGATTTTGAAATGATAAATAGATTAACCCTTTACACGCCAAGTAAAATCCCATCTGCCATTTGCTGGCATTATTAGGAACTCACCATATTCTCCACGTTAGCAGGGTAAGGGTTAAAGACAGGTAGGAGTAGTAGAACAGTGATCACTTTACTTCAAAATTGCTTTATTACTTTGCCTGCAACTGTTGACTCCGCAGGTTAGGCACATAAATTCTACTTATTACTTACACAAACACAAATCCATGTGAACATAAGGTCGTCAGAAGTTGAACAAAGTATGTATATATTCCATTGGTGTAAAAAATGGCGGAGATTTTATTTTGCCTGCGCCACATTTGTGGAAAAATCAGAAATTAAAATATTTCATCACTGAAGAAGGGTTTTTTCCCCGTCATGCAGCTATGTCTTTATTGTTTGCATCTAGTTGTGCTGTATGAGGTACTTAAATAAAGTACAGGTTTCTGTATCTGCAGAACAGTATATTGTTATTATATGTAACTATAATGGTTATAAGAACAGATAATGTTCAGTATAGCAGGTTTTGCACATGCAGATCATCTTCAGATTTGTTCTATTATGTAGCCTGCTTATGTTATAGAGTAAAGCTGAAGATAACCTATACTGGCTGAAACATGTTGTATTAAAGATCATGTATTGTTCTAATTATTATATTTGTATATAATAACAACAACACCACCACAACAACAACAACAAAATGTTGCTGTGCATATACAGTCTATTAAATATCTGTATGGGTCTGTATTGTGTTATTCATGTCTTTGCTGCTGAATACCTATTGAATGGATACATTACGTAATGTTTTACTAGGTGATTTGAATAATTTGTGTGTTTATAATCTCTTGTCAGGTCGTGAGATTGTTTTAGCATCTCAGAATGAAGGAGTGGAAGGCCTAGCAGTGGACTGGGCTGCCAAGAACTTGTATTACATTGACAGTCGTAAAGGGACACTGAATGTGTTAAGTACTCGCAACGTTACATATAAGAGGACACTACTCAAAAATCTCAAGAGACCTCGAGCTATTGTAGTGCACCCTAATAAAGGGTAGGAATTTGATTGATACCAAAATGAAAAATTCAAGAGACCATGTTTACCCAAATATAAGATGGGAATTATTTTCTTAATTCAACTTAAAAATGGGGCGAGTGCCTCGTAATTGAGCCCAAAGTTAAAAATATTCGGTGTACTTATTTTCCCATATGCAGGGTCATTTTGTGTTTGGGTAAGTGTGGTATTCTTGTGTGTTGCTTTATTTTTTTTATCGTAATTTGTGTGTTGTGTACTTGAAGTTTGTTAACCTTTTGATGCCTAATGTCAACTATGGTGGTCGTACCGCACCGCTAACCTCTAAAGTTGCATTTTGTATATTTATTCAACAAATATAGGTACCGAATATTTTAAACATGGTATATATACTCCGTTTCTTTCTCTTCAAAATGCATTTTGTTTCATAATTCTAACATATTTGGTTCTTGTATTATTCACATTTTATATACAGAGTGTGCTAAAATAAAAAAAATTCCGGCGCCAAAAGGTTAATCTTCTGAAGACAACTTGAGACAGCCATCTGTCTGTCCTTGCAGCATCATGGAATTTAGATGACACACAAAGTATACCTTTCATTTCCTACGTTATGTGAGTGTCTGAATTGTAACAGGAACTGTGCAAAGCTGGGTTGCTGATGCTGCTGCCTGAGCGTTCAGAACCAATGTGCAGGTTATTAATGTTCACTGCAGTGCTGTCAGCTCTTCACTTGAAGTTGTTATTACAGTTATTCAATCTATTCAAACACCCATCACATTTATACTTTCTTTGTTGAAGTATTTTGTTACGGATCAGCGTAGGACAAAATGTACACATGCCTGCACGTGCACACACCCTTACCCCAACTATGAAAGCTTAAGGTAAATGAAAACTATTTGATGACCATATATTTGTAACGCGTACGTAAGCTGCTGGTGAATGACTGAAGTGTGTCTTTGTTGTATATATTTACTGGTATTTTATTAGTGTTATTGTTTCTGTGTTACATACGTGTTCTTTGGCTCCCTTTATTGTGAAACCTACAGATAATTGACTGGATTGTATAACCATTTACAAATTAAACTTAATTTTATGGATTTCCTTATCTAAGTGTCCTCTTCTGGTCTGATTTTTCAGGTATATATTCTTCTCAGAGTGGGACCGTCCAGCTAATATCAGTAGAGCGCATACAGATGGCAGCAATCTCATGGTCTTTCGAAATGTGACTCTAGGATGGCCCAATGGCCTTTCAGTGGACTTTGAAAGTGACAGACTCTATTGGTGTGATGCTTTGCTGGACCATGTACAGCATTCTAATTTGGATGGAACAGATGTTCGAACAGTCAGCTCTCGCCTTATACGACATCCATTCTCAATAGTCATTCACAAAGGTCAGTTAAGTAATATATTTTTATTTTGTCCTGCAGACTTCAGGGGATACGTTTCACTTTTTCACTCCTTAACCCCCAACTGTTGGGAAAATGACACATCTACTGAAGTGTATTTCCTTAACAAGCTGTTATTCTAACAGCTTGGTCTGGAGACAGTGTTTACTACCTCTTTGACATAGTTCTTTGAATATGTGCGAAAATTCAAAAGTCAGAAGAACAAATAATGCCACACCTCCTTCCAGGTGTTGCATATACCCCTTTTGTATTCATTCATTCCATTGGCATGTGCAGAATGTACCGATTCCTTGCCGTTCTCTGGAGCTTCTTCCATTCCTCTCTGTTATGTACTTTTTCCTGCCGCCCTTCTCCACCAACTATTCTTCCATCCTCTCTCACCTCATCTTGCCATCTATTTCTTGGTCTACCTCTCAATCTTGTTGTTCCCAAATTCATATATAATACCATTTTGGGAATTCTATTTTC
>Ga0136643_10018276_pt1 | contig 10566 bp, 7 predicted proteins | sample TergutLab28metaG_FD_96883 | JGI IMG/M metagenome (GOLD analysis project Ga0136643, IMG submission 96883) | Labiotermes labralis P1 segment gut microbial communities from Petit-Saut dam, French Guiana - Lab288 P1 (version 3) (version 3) | ecosystem: Host-associated > Arthropoda: Insects >... | reverse complement strand
GTATTCGCATTGTGAAATGTAGTGCTTTCCAGGCCTTTTTCACCGCGTAGTTAACTTGATCCGCCCAACTTAAGTCGCTGCGTAAGATTATTCCTAAATATTTCCAGCTACTCGCTTCCGGTATTAATGTGCCCAGTAACGAATAATTTAGTGGATCCTTTACACTAGCTCTCGTTAAGCGAATTGCCTTACTTTTACTTGGATTTATTTTCATCGCATTTTCAACCGCCCACTCCCCCAACCTGTCCGGGTCCTTCTGCAATTTTTCAATGTCTGCATTATTTATAATTTTTCCTTAAATTACACATTCATCATCAAAAAGTCTAATAGTTGATTCCATATTCCTCCAGATATCATTTACGTAGGCTAGGAACAGAAGAGGGCCTAATACGCTTCCTTGCGGTACACCTGACGTTACTCTTACTTCTGCAAACGGTTGCCCTCGCACCCTGACTCTCTGCGTGCGATCTAAAACCAATTCCCTTATCCATACCACTACCCTAGAATCCACGCCCGAGTTTGCAATATTACTTAGCAACCGACCATGCGGAACTAAATCGGAAGCTTTCGAAAAGTCAACTATAATAGCGTCAATCTTGTCTCCGTTATCCAGAGAGTAAGGTGAAGGTTGTTAGTAAATGTTACTAATATGTATACAGTATATACATATACCAAATTACGTACTCCTAAATATAAGCAATAAATATTACGTATTATGGTAGCCTTTTTTCCCTTAATTATGCATCATGTGAATCGCATGAAGGAACAGTGCATTGAGGGAAGAGGCTGTTCACTCCTTCACGGGCCACTGTATACTTATAGTGCAGCTAAATAAATCGTGATTACAGATGCTTCGCTGCATAATTTCTCATTTTTGGAAACCTGGTTGCAAAACTTATTTTACCAAATCTCGCGGATTTAATAAAGAAATTATGACTACACATTTTTATCTTACAGGCAGCACAATCTAATACAAAATTGCGTTAAACGTGTGTTTTGATATTCAACCAGTCGTTATCATAAGTGTGCGTTGTCATTCATGTAAATTGCTGGTTATTTTTGTTTGATTTTAGCAAAACGTCCAATGTCGACAGATTTTAGTAAAAATTCGCAGCACATGATACCATTCCACGAAACTGCGTTCCTGGGAGCGGAATATTCCTTGGGAACAGATGAACAAACAGTTTTGACAAAGCCAGTAGTCGCTGTCGGGAATTTTGGGAACTCCCCTGAAAACTGAAGTTTTCTAAAGATTTCCAATACTGTGTGACTAAAACAACAAAGATTTTCGCGGACATGCTTCTGAATTCACTGGGATGTTATTTTTCATGTGGAAGAACACTCCTGCGTTTACTGATTTGCTCGAAATGTGTTTGCCAGTCCATGTGTTGTTGCCTTCATTGAAGCTATAAACACCGGAAACGTAGTTATAAATTTTTTGCGACACCTTGTATGGAATTCCTTCCTTCTATGTGTTTCGGCAATAAACATCCTGTGTCTTACATTGTACTTTATATTCATGAACAACAATTTGTTTTTCTTTTGTGCACAGTTTATCAATCATATATTTTGAAGTCTTAGGGATACGTGTGAGTTGGACTTTTGTTGACGCCTACCGAACGCGCGGCGATCTTATTACCAGAAAATGTGTCCAGACACAACAGATAACGTAGCCTTTAGTGGGGGTTCCGCATTAAACTGGATTCCTTGTAGTGCACTGACTGCAATGTGCTGAACCTCTTTCGGAGATTTGAAAGTTGCGCAGCTGCTGATTGTGGGGCCAGTTGAATCCAGTCCACATTCTCAGGCTTTATTTCATAATTATGTAACGCAATCTCATCTACGGTAAGCTAGCAAAAGTAGTTTTTTTTTCGACTAAAATATTATTTGTCTTTCTTATATCCAAGTTTTTGTTGTATGTTGCACCCAACTCATCCACCCCGATCTGATTACATAGCAACAAATCTTGTACTTCTCCAGTATGTGTTTTCTTCCGTCCTCCTATTGTTCCGTCTTTAGATCTCACTGTTGCCCTCAGTATGTTGTGTTTAGCCCAGGCTGTACATTCATTAAACTCACAATGGAAAAGTTTGTATACCATACTGGTACACACATGTATTCACTGTATAAGTATGTGGGTTGTCGTGATCCGTCATCAGGTAAGACGATACAGTAGAGCTAGATTTACTGATATTTCAAAAAGGACTATTAGTTTCATGTTTGTCCGTCGCTCCATTCGCATAATGGAAGAGGGCGACTACCACCGGAAGGATTTTCGTGAAATTTAATATTTTGGTATTTTAAATGAAATTAGCGTATTCAGATTTTTGTTGAAATCGGGCAAGTATACCGGACACTTTCCATAAACACCTATGTACACTTATGATATCTCACCGTGATTTTTTCTGTAATTGAATCATGCTGTGTTTTTTGTGAGGTTCGAGCTGAGGCCGAAGAAAAAAATTATTTAGTCATAATCTTCATACCACGATCGATTTTAAATATTGTCATTTACGAGGTAAGTAGAAAAATACTATATCTCGCAATTTAAGAAATATCGATTTTGATCGATTACAAATCTGATGCTAAGATAAGGAAAATTGTATTGTATAGTACGTTGTGTAAAATAAGAAGGGAACTTTTCAAGTACTGGCGTCGTTTGGTTGATTTTTTTTTGTAAGTAGTGACGAACTTAAAACGTAGGGAAAATAACAAAATGAACGGGCTAGTACTTTTACTTTCTATGGACATTTCCTGATTTGGTTTAGGGTTACTACCAAGTTCCATACCCAAGTACGACGTATGGACAACTCCGAGGTTTATTAATTAATGAATTATATGTGCGTTCTGCAAGCTGGTAAAATTTCTGTGCATAACACAGCTAACGTGTATTAATCTGAGCGTGCCTATCAGAATAGTTTTCATCTCGAGAATCCACAGTTAGAATTAATACACTGACTTAGTCCAGTAAATGGGGGATGTTTATTGCGAAAACGGAAAAGAAGCTGCAATTTTTAGGCCTATAGTTTTCTAATTTTGTTGCGAACTGTCCTTCGTATGATTCGTCTGAACAGGTTCATTTCTTTCTGTGAAAGAAATGAACCTGTTCAGACGAATCATACAGCCTGAGCAGTCGATAGTACATTAGTAAAATACTTTGACTGCTTTAAAAGGAAAGAGAAAAAATGGAAGGACAGACAGACGGGCTGAAGGACAGACAGGTGGATCGATGTATGGATGGGCTGCAAGCAAGAAAGAAAAGGCTAAAGAAAGAACATAGTGTTTAATGCTCAGTAGTAGTGTGGAGTAGGTATACCGTATAAATTTCTAACTTTATGATATGCTGGGCCGAACCCGGTGGCCGCGCGGTCTAAGGAGTGGGTCTGCGGCCGCACACTTGCTGGGATTGCGGGTTCGAATCTCGCCGGGACTTGGATGTCTGCATCTTGTGTGTGAGGTGTCTTGTCGGTAGAAGTCCCTGCTATGGGCCGATTCCTCGTCCAGAGGAATTCTATCGAATGTGTGTGTGTCATTGATTGTGATCAAGTTAGAATAAGAGAGAAAGAAAGTGAAGGCAGGCCAACTATGCAGTGTTTATCTACAAATGGTAAGCTTTGTTAAACCTGTATGAAACAGAAAACACATTTCGGATCACCTAGTAGCGGGGACCAAAGAGTATGTATTGTCGAATGGTAGGATGAATAATGACTAATTGTCCATGCGAGGCATTTGACGGTCTACACGTAAAATGTACAGGAATTACAATTTTTATTGCATTCAAGACAAGAATGTTAATCTAATGATGTGACGTCAGAAGCCCACGTTCCCCTGAGGTACGAAGCCTACTCTTTCTTTTGGCATAGTTCTATTATTGGGCTGGCCCCCTCCAGAACCTCGTTTGGCGGCACACGTAGGCAGGATCATGTACCTTCACATGCAGTCATCTCTGTGGAAATGTTAGTCCTCTGTAGGTTATCGAAATGTACAATTTCTCTTCGTAACAGCATAGTCATTCGATGTGACAACATTTCTCGTCTGTACTGTCGGACTGTAACAGAGAATCGGCGCTCGTGAATGTTTCAACACTCCTTTTGGTTGCGTTGAGCTTCGCCGGTATTTTGTGGTGTAAAGGGTGTGTTAAAAGTGTAATCTTAATACTGTAATTCGAATTGAAGAGGCAGTGACTTTTGGAAACGTTGAACCTAGATTTTGTTTTTACAATTGACAGTAAGTACATGTTTACACAATTTTGTTCTGAGGGTAGCATATCATAACCAACTCCATTAAACAGAGTCTATCTTGAGAAGCTAATAGTCGTTTAGCTATTAAGGGTGTTCCCGGCGTTTTGTAAAACACGAAGGCTTATTTGCCATGTGTACAAGATACAGCCGCTGGAATTTCTCCTCTGCTAATCTAGTGCATAGCCTCGTGTAATATTCCTATATTCCTTTCCGATCCATTGTAATAATTTTAAAGGCAAAAGTAAAATTTTCGTACTTAAATTAAGCACCACGACATGAAGGCATGGGGGGTGGCGGTATAGATCCACGCATTCCTAACTTCGGCATTATATGAGGGTGAGTGGTCAGCTGCACGCCCTGAACGAAAGGCTGAATGAGTCCAAAAGCAGTTTTGAATATTTTGGAGGACTGCGAAATCTCTTGCTCCTGCCAGAATCGAACCCCTGCCCTTAGCCCCGTTACTAAACCAGCTGAGCTCTCCGGGCTCCGAACATTCGTATTAGTATTATAAATTATATTGAAGGATGTATTTGTAAAATTTTGGCGTAATTTTACGATCCACAATGGATTTTGCAGTTTTTTAAAGTCGTGTTCTACTTTTATTTATTTACAGTTCATTGTTTTAGGGAAGAATTCTGCCAGTTAACTGTTTACTGTATTTTTTTCGGTTCCGGAAAAAAATGTAGGATTGTAAGTTGTAAGTTCTAAGGGTTTTTTTTTGGTATATTGTCCTTTTTATCTTTTCCTCGTTCCAGTGGTTGTATGTGGCAGGGTTTAGCATATTTGAACGGTACATGAATGATTCTGGACACATGTTCGGTTAGGGAAGCTGGAGAAAACGCTTAGATATTAAGCTTCAGTGCTGGGATTTTGTGCCTTGTTATTGTCAAGCGAACGCTCGTGGCGTTTTCAACAAATTTTCTTCAGGTGGTTAAAAATGTCATCATTTTCGTAATAGGCCTATATTTTGAAAGTAATCTAAACCTATGAGGAATTAATGAATGAAATCAAGTGTCATTTCATACTTGAACAGAGTAGAGGCCATTCTTATTATGCTTCCGAGGCCTTGCGTTTCACAAAGTTTACGTCACCAGCTCTTTAAAATAGTTATATTATGTAATAAAACGGCAAATAAAAAATCAATAAAATATTTTTATCATACATTATTTACCAACATGTTTCGGTATCCCCTGCGACTATCATGAAGTTGTCATAAAAGAATACACACAATATACAAATAATTGCTCGACATATATAATCGAAACCACCCCATGTTAATATGGTAGAACTCCACTTATCCAGATTAATTGGGACTGCGAGCCATCCGGATATGCAGAAAATCCGGATAATAATATTTACTTGAAAATGAGCTACATTAGCAGTTTGAAGTTCGGCTCTTACCATTTACAGTATATATCTGCGTCTAAAATTTTCTACCACACCTGATTTGAAGTTCTAGAAACCATAACATTGTACTGCACTTGATCCGATAACCGGTAATATCAAGGCAAGTTTGTTTTGTAGAATTCTCGACAAATTTACCCGAAGAGCTAAGCCGGTGGTTCTATACTGTATCTTGCTGACTCCTTGTAGCCATAAAAGGTCACATCTTATTGTTAAAAACATAAATTTGGGCGTTTTTATGTTTCTTCTTACCTTTATATAGTTGATGCATACCCTCTAATAAAAATAGCATAGCTGTAGGTATAACTCTTATCAGTATAATATATTTGATATAACGGTTGTCATTATAATTACATACCTGTTTGGTGAAGATGTGAATTGTAGTGGAGATTACCTAAGAATAGTGTATGAAGAGTGAGTAGATGGAAGAGAGTTAAGTACTTGATATGATTTAGAGCCCATGCGTGGTATAGGTGTAGATTGTAAATGAATTCCAAGGTGGAAAACTTGGATGTAATAATTTTCTAAAACATTCATATATCTACGTTTATGCGCCAATTGTAATAGTGCCATCGTAGTTTCATATATATTAGAAAGAGTATGGTTGTCATATGCTGTTTGGGGGTTATTAGATGTAATGTAACGAATGTGCTCTTTATTTTAGTTTTAACTTTCGTCCAATCTGTCCTGTGTGCGAGGGTATGCATGTATGACATTTGGTTGGTGTTATGGAAAACATTTTCCATAACACCAACCTCAAAACTGCGTTCCGAACTACACATACAATTCACAGTATATTACATACACGGAATAACAGTGCTGTTGCACATCACCAAAACGGCATTTATCAAATGAAATGTCATACGTGCAAACGTTCGTATATAGAACAGACAGAATGAAAATTAGAACTCAGATATAAAGATCATATTCCCTACATTACATCTAACAACCCCCATTCCACATATGTTTTTTTCTAATGTACATGAATCCGGATCCGTTGAGGCTGTCATGACACTTACAGTTGACGCATCAAGACAGATGTATGGATGTTTGTGAGAATTATTATATTCAATTTTTTTGGCACAATATTGTGTTCGTAAACGAACGAATACAAAAAGAAAGGAATGGACCTTTTGAATTGAATCACTATCTGCAACTATACCACGCATGCGCCTTATGCTATCCCTAGCACTTGACTCACTTTCATCAATTCTGTCTCCAGACACTATGCTTAGGCGATCTTCACAACTTCACTAAGAGGTATGCAATTATAATGACAACTTATGCAAAATATACAATTGTTTGTATAATATATTGATAGAGATATACGTACAGCTATGCTAATTATATTACGGTGCGTGTATCAGCTATACACAACTAAGAAACAACATAAACACGCTCAATTTTATATGTTTTTAACGATAACATAATTTGACGTTTAATGATTATAAGGAGTACCTGGGGTATTAACTATAACATCGGGTGGTTTTCGTCATACATTTTGTGCAATGTTTGTATATTGTTTGTATTCTTGTATGACACCCTGGTAATTTTTAGAGAAACGACCGAAATTTGTTGAATAATATATGATAAACATATTGTATTGATGTGCATTTGTTGATTTATTGTATAAGTACTGTTCAATGCACGGATATGGGACATATAAAGTTCTTTGAAATAGCATTATTTCTTTACTCAGAGCAGTGTAGGTTGAAGAAATCCAACAAAATGCAACTGTATGCGGATATTCATTTACTGCTAAATTAATCTGCATGTTTCGGGCGTCCATTGCGCCCATCATCACGAGTACATAAAACTATAGTTGCAGTCTGTGGTACAGATCGTACTGTCTGCGAAGAAAGTCCTTATTTGGTCACGTCTGAAGAAGCTTGCTTCTCAGATAGTATGATCTGTACCAGAGGCTGCAACTACAGTTTTATATACTCCTGATGACGGGCGCGATGGACGCCCGAATAATGTAGAGTAATTTAGCAGTAAATAAATATCCGCATACAGTTGCATCTTGTTGGATTTCTTGAACCTAGAATTACGATGCACGGAACTAGAAATGCAAAATTCAGAGCAGTGTATCTTGCGCAATATAGTATTTCACATGTAATAGCCTGTACGGACTTCCGTGACTATTCTTAAATACTTGTCGCTTCTAATTCCAGAAAATCTGGTCGTATATACGACGACTAAGGTTAGATTTTCTTTCTATTGGTAGAATATAAAGTCCAAAAAATGTCTTTATACAGAGGAGAAATACCCACCCCATCTAGCTTTGAGGTTAAAGAAAGAGTATAGCTCTACTTCTGCTCCCCCTCTGGGCCTTCGTGGCCTGTTCTAGGACGAACTTTATCTTTACCTTTAACTTTACAAAGGAGAAATATTTTCCTGGGCACAAATTTTGTTATACGCACGAAGTACAGGGGTGCTGATAACTCCATAGCCCGACCAGGAAGGAAACAAGGTACATTCCCCGCATTTTATGGAACTTGGAGGTCCATTACCACATTCACAAAAGTCCACCACCTGTCCCTACCCTAGCCAAATCAATCCATTCCTTTCCCCATCACACTTTTGACAGGCGCATCTTGTTTCCTTCCTTGTCTGGCTAAGGACTTACCAGCACCCCTGTATTTCTTCGGTGAATTATCACCTCGCACGTCGGCATGCAGCCTGTCAAAATAAAAACGTTTCTTCAACGAAGGTTTCCCTTCAGTGACAACTCTGTGGCACACGCATAAAAGAAAAGTAATTCAAGCCGCCAGAATTATGGTTTGAGAGTTTACATTTTGTCACACAGACTTAAAGAAGAAGAGGTTTTGTTTGAAAGGCAAGAAGTCAAGTGTGACAGAAACATCTGCCCTACCACAGTTAGGCTGTGAGGTCTCACTTTCTTGATAGTTTAATGGTCACTCTGCAGTCTCGCTTGCTTGTGGGAAACGGGTTTGCTATGTTATGGGCTTCCTGGATACCATGGTTTTTAGGCGCTTTCGCAAATTGCGAAAATCTTCGGTTAGCTGCTTCATGTCTGTGTGTATATCTGTCCGCGCGGAACAACTCGGCTCCCACTGGGCGGAATTTCATGGTATTTGATATTTTAATATTTTCGACAATCTTTCGAGAAAATTCGAGTTTCATTAAAATCAGACAAGAATAGCGGCTATTTTACATGAAGATAAATACACATTTTTATCATATTTGAGTAATTTCTTCTTAGAATGAGAAGTGCTGTAGACAAAATTTGTAAAGAAAATCAAAACACACACTTTGTGTTGAATAACTTTTTTCCGAAATCGTGCTGTTTATGGGATTAAGAGGAAGAATATTGTAGAGCCGGACTCGCCACGGCCGACAGTATGGCGTATGATGGATACCTACGGCTATAAATACACACTCAGAATATGTAAAACTTCCTGCTTTACCACTGCACCAGTGGTTCCACAAACGCGCTTCGTTTTTATGTTATGCGTATATTGCCTCTCATGTTTATCTGTCAGTCCTTAACGTGGATTGTATGTTTTAAAGCCACTACTATTCATTCATTCCATTGCCATGTGCAGAATGCGACGTTTCCTTGCCGTTCTCAGGAGCTTCTACCATTCATCTCTGTTATGTACTTTTTCCTGCCTCCCTTCTCCACCAGCTATTCTTCCATCCTCACTCACGACATCTTGACATCTATTTCTTGGTCTACCTCTCAATCTTGTTCCCAAATTCATATATAAAATACCCTTTTGGGAATTCTGTTTTCTTCCATTCCCTGTACATGCCCAAACCAACGTAATCTATTTAACCATATTGTCTCTATTGTAGTGGGTTTATTAACCATTGCATAAATTTCTTTATTGGTTAATATCTTCCAATTTTCTTTTTCATTGTCATATTCCGGGGACTAAAATTCTTCTATACATTTTCCTTTAAAAAATGTTCAATTGCTTTCTTGTCTCTCTTTGTTAGTGTCCAAGATTCTGATGCATATGTTAACATTTTGTCTATTATTGTGTTCTTTAGTCTTAATTTTAGTTTCTTTGATATGTTTTTATTTTTAAGAAGTTTTTGTAGCATAATAAAATATGTTTTGTTAACTTTTTTTATTCTTTCTTGCAAGTCTATTTTGTTATAGTTATCTTCATTAAGTATAACTCCTAAATATTTAAAATTTTCCACTCTTTCACAATTGTAATTTTTTATTTTCGAATCCCCTATTTTATTTTTCTTTAAACTGTTTTTCCTTTCTACTATCATATATTTTGTCTTTTCTTGGTTTATCTGTAGTCCGGACTTTCTTGCAATGTTTTCCATTTCTGCAAACAGTTTTCTTAATTCTATTTTTTCTAATTAATGCAATGTCATCTGCATATGCTAATACATTCAGTTGTTTTTTACCACTTTTTATACCAATAGGAACCATTTTTATACTTTGTATCACTTTTTGTAATGCCAAATTAAATAATAATGGTGGTAAAGTGTCACCCTGTTTGAAGCCTGTTTTATTTTCAAAAAAGGATGACAGTCTTCCTAATATTCTAACCGCACTTCTTGTCTTTTGTACACACGTTTTACACATATTTATTAATTTAGTGGGATATTTAAATTCTTTCATACATTTCCATAGTGTATCTCTATGTACAGAATCATATGCCATTTTAAAATCAGTAAATAAATATTGTACACACCCAAAGTTTCTCGTTTATTATTTTCAATCCAAATATGTTGTCGTTTACAGATCTTCTATCTTTAATTCCATTCTGATAGTCCCCCATAACTTTTTCAATGTATGGTTCCCCCCCCCCCCCAAATATTATATTCAACAAAATTTTTTAAGCTTTTTTTTCCATTGTTATTCCCTTTAATTTTCCCACCTATCTCTTTCCTCTTTTTTTTATTGTAATTATTTTTTTTTTTTTCCATT
>Ga0136643_10018275_pt1 | contig 10566 bp, 9 predicted proteins | sample TergutLab28metaG_FD_96883 | JGI IMG/M metagenome (GOLD analysis project Ga0136643, IMG submission 96883) | Labiotermes labralis P1 segment gut microbial communities from Petit-Saut dam, French Guiana - Lab288 P1 (version 3) (version 3) | ecosystem: Host-associated > Arthropoda: Insects >... | reverse complement strand
TGAGTAAAATATTCTACATTAACAGTGCTATGTAATGGAAAAATGTTTTGAGTAAAATATTCTACATTAACAGTGCTATGTAATGGAAAAATGTTTTGAGTAAAATATTCTACATTAACAGTGTTATGTAATGGAAAAATGTACAAAACATTGGACAAATTTTCAACAACAAGTGCAGAACCGGGGACAAATACAATATGAGAACTTTACTTTTTATCAGAAGAGGCACAGTTTAAATTAAGTATGAAGGAGCATAAACAGTCAAATTAACAGATAGTGGTATTATCTCAAAATGCATTTCATGCAATTCCTTGGCATGGCTTCAATGTCTGAGTATTATGTCCGGTAACTGCACACAAAAACACAGGACCTGTAGTTTTTGAAGAGAAAATATATTCCTGTCATTAAATCTGATTAATTCTACCACCATTCTTCCGGAAATTAAAAGAGTGGGTGCACAGTTACCTAATGCAGGACAATGCCACATCCCACATAGCAAAGTTCTAAACGACTGCATAAGGAAAGGTATTTGGTAAATGATTAATAATCTGTGGGTTGTGGCCTCCTATATATCTACATTTGAAGTAATGCAATTGTTATTGGTATGATATTGTGAGAGCATAACAGTTTATGTGTACATCCTACACAATTTGAAAAAGCTGAAAAACAGTATTTGAAGTCAACTTGCTAACATTTCACAGGGGATCCACTATATGCTAAAAAAATTCAGAAAGTCTGGGGTCTGCTTAAGAGATATATGCACTTGAGAATTTTTTTTTTAATATAACATAAAGTATGCTGAATTTAAGGGAATGCAGACTTCAACTTTCCTGTAGATGCAGGCTTTCTATGGGATTAATTTCTGTGACAGGTGCTGTGCTGGGTTACAACATAAACACATTCTGTATGTCTATACCTAAAACATACCTGAATATCACATCTCCAGCCCACAGAACTGACATTATGTAAAAGATAAGAAGTTGACCAGACTCATTAAACTTGCTATGTTTCACCTTTGACAGATGCAGCTTACGGCTGATTTTCTGCGAATTGAACACGACAGTAATTTTATAAATCATGATCTTGTTCGAGAGTTTTTTTAATATACTTTAATGTATATTGACTAATATATTTAATAACTGTACTATTATATTTAACATATTTTGGCTAACTTACATCAAGAACATATTCTTGAATGATGGCATGCATAACAATGCAGATGAGGAAATAAAAGAATACGGCACAAACATCCTTCCAGCCATAGGTGTAACGTATTATCTCCAGCGCCTCACTTGCTACAGTATCCTGCTCACTGGTTACATTGTGATGAACAGCAATAAACATATATGCGTACGGTGAAGTAATCTAAAAAGAAGGGGAAAAAATGTATGATATTAAATTTCAGAGAACTGAAGAAACAGAAACCACCAGAAGTACAACAGGCTCTGGTGAGAAAGATGAGAATGTAGATCAAAGATGATAAAAGGAGGCAGAAGACAACCAGTGAATGTGAAATAGGAATAAAGACTGTGCACAAGAATATAGAATAGAAGCACGACTGATGGCTACACATATTTTCCAAAAATCTAGGAGCCACAACATCTTTCCCGGGGGTAAAGTGTGGCCGGGGCGTGCTGCTGACCACTCACCCCCTCCTAGTGCCGCGGTCATGGAAGAGTAGAGATATACCTCTACACACCCTCTGGGTCACACTGGGCCTGTAACAGGAAAACCTTACCTTTTTAGGAGCCACATCAAGATTCTAGGCACCAGATGGTTGACATGAAGCAAGTTCCACACTAATAACTCACAAAATAGGCACCACAACACTAAATTGTCACAAGAGTGACTTCACACATGGGACTTTGTCTTTGGTTTAATCTTCGAAGATGCAACTTTAAAAAATTTTGTTTATTAACTTAGCCTTTTCTTGTTTTCCCAGAGGCATTTACATAAACTCAAGTCAAACAAAAAAGTTATTCAACTGGGGTTAGGCTTTGGGGTTTCATTTTCTTAACACCAATTCCAATCACAGCACTGCAGTCTGTGTTTCATCCCATTACATATGGTGTAACACCAAAAAACTGTGCTATACATTACAAACACAGAATGACAAAGAGACATAGGATATGAATTTATCATGCCTAAGCTTTCAAGATCTAAAAGCCAGAAGGTCATGGGTTCAATTCCCAATGGTGTCACTGGAATTTTTCATTAACATACTCCTTCCGGCCGCATGTCCCTGGGGTCAACTCAGCCTCTAACAGAAATGAGTATCAGGAATATTTCCTGGGGAGTAGAGGCGGCCAGTGTGTATGGCCGAAAACCTTACCACCTTCATGTGCTGAATGTCTTGAAATCTGGAAGCCTCAACCTCCTGGAACCCTCAGGGCCTGTCCAGGCCTGTAATGGGATTGCTTTACCTTTTTAAGCTTTCAAGATACCTTGCTTGCTTATCTTAGAAACAGTAACACAGATTACAGTCCATATGTATGTTGGCAAGCCTTTCTCATTATGGTCTACACCACATCTCATTTGAATTCCGGTCTACAAGTCTATGTACATAGACATGTTCAAGAGAAGGCAATCTTTTGGGTTTTAGCACAATGTCAGAACAAATCAAACATATTAACTGCTGTAAAAGTTAAAGGTAAAGTGATCCCGTTACAGGCCCAGCGTGGCACAGAGGGTGGGCAGAGGTATAGCTCTACTCTTCCATGACCGTGGCACTAGAAGGGGGTGAGTAGTCAGCAGTATGCCCTGGCTGCACTTTACCCCTGGGAAAGACCAAGTACCCATTTCACAGGAGGCTGGGTGGGCCCCAGGGCCGGTCTGGATGGGCGGAAAATCTCGTCCCCACCGGGACTCGATCCTGGACCATCCAGCCTGTAGTCAGTCACTATACCAACTGAGCTACCCATATTACACACATTAACTGCTGTAAGAACCCAAAACAGTACAATCACTTGAACAACTGGTAAAAAAACTTCAGAGCTTATACCTACAAAAATTATTAAATTACACATATATTCACAAATGTTGCTTTTATTACACAAATAACTGCCTTTACAACACTTCCACATTACGAGGGAAATATGTATGTATGTATGTATGTATGTATGCATGTATTAGACGCTTCCACAATTCACAAAAAAAATAGCACAACTTGAGCTAACCATGGAGGAATGTGATAAATGGAATGAAAATTTCCATTTACTGTCAAATGGGCAGTACTACCATTGTGCGTAAATGTATATACATATAAAGGGGTAAACAAATTTTCCAAGAATCTGTGAGCCCCCTAGAAATTCTGGGCTCCAAAAGGGTGACATTCATTTGGGACACCTGGTGCCCAGGATTTGTGCACACCTGTACACGTATGTAAACCAAGCCCTTGTTTTACACCCTAGTTGTGTTCTTGAAAAAGCGCACATAAATAAAAAATGATATTCCCACAATAAGTAATGAAATAGGTGGGGGTTAGCATAATACAGCACAGCCAGTCAACACACGTTAAACTGAAAATGAGAGGGCGTAAATTAAGAAGTGTTGTATACTGGCAAATGAAGTTACGGTAAAACATGTAGAACAAGTGGGGCATACAACAAAGGCCAGGTGAACACACACAAAGAAAACATGTAGAACAAGTGGGGCATACAACAAAGGCCAGGTGAACACACACAAAGAAAACATGTAGAACAAGTGGGGCATACAAAAAGGCCAGGTGAACACACACAAAGAAAACATGTAGAACAGGTGGGGCATACAAAAAGGTCAGGTGAACACACACAAAGAAAACATGTAGAACAAGTGAGGCATACAACAAAGGCCAGGTGCACACACACAAAGAAAACATGTAGAACAAGTGGGGCATACAACAAAGGCCAGGTGTACAAAGAAAACATGTAGAACAAGTGGGGCATACAACAAAGGCCAGGTGTACACACACACAAAGAAAACACAGAACTGTCTATATTTTGCATGCATGCGCATGAGTAGTAGTGTCCTAATTTCATTTGGCAAATACAGTTTTTCACTTGCGCTTAAAAAGTTGGCTGTTATTTGTTTCTTCAGGGCTTTATCCCAGATAGGCCAATAAAGGGGAGCCAACCTCTCCCAGCACTCAGCAATCCATCAGTTTCCACATGATACAAACAAAACCTTCCACCTACATATATCTCTTCAATAAAACCACATTTTCTATCTTCAAAACTCGATCACAATCAAGTAACTGGTACAAGTTCCAAGGATTATTAAAAAAAAATTCAGTATAAAAAGAAGCTCAGAATCTCCGTAACCTACAAATTACAAAACTGCTCTACAGATATTCTATAATACTAATCCTTCAACCTGCCTGTATTCAAGGAAAACTTTAACAACAATGAACACTAAATTCTGAAAGCAAAATTTATTTGTGACTTATGGTTATTTCAATATTCTTCACAATACAGGCAATGTACATACCACATAACACTGAAGCACCTTCATATAACCACTGTTGCCATGGAAAACAATAAATATTAAATATGTGTGTGTCTGCATTCTTGTCTTAATTATCCACCATGCAAAGGGCAGGTGCCATATTTTATTACCATCTGTGGCCTGTCTGGCTCTACCATATTTTTCCGTATTATCTTACAAATGGCACAACTTTTTGAAAAAAGCTACTGAATATAATATGTGTGTTTTGATTTTCTCTACAACTTTTGTCTGAAATATTTCTTATTCTAAGAATAATTCAGCAAAATATTATCATAATTGCACATAGGTCTGCCTGTACAGTACCTGCTATGCTTGTTGGATTTTAATGAAAACTGAATTTTCTTAACAGCTTTTCAAAGAATCCTCAGATATCAAATTTCATGAAAATCCTTCCAGTGGCAGCCAAGTTGTTTTGTGCAAACAGACAGAAAGACACAGGCAGATGAACAGACAGACATGACAAGCTAGTAGTCACTTTGCAATTTTGTGAACACGCCTAATAAAAACACAGGCCAGACTGCCAGTGAGTGGATGTGTGCACAGTACATATCTCAGACCAGAGGAAGTGACAATATTTGTCAGATAAAATAACTAATATGTATGTATTTACCTTTTTACCTTCACTTTCATGTTGCTATGTTTTCACATCTGGTGTAATGGAAACCGTAATGCACATGGGTTGGCAACATAGATGACATGTGCTAACACAGTTTCTGTCAATAATATGAAAACTGAATGTGTAACCTTTTTTCTGCATAGTCACTAAATGTGACCTTCAATTTAATTTCTGTCTGTTAACTGAAATCTCAAAGTATAGTCACTATGTATTTTGGCAACGATCACTTGCCTTGTATAACTACCATTAGCACCATTATATCTGCTGAGATCTTATATGTTACATCATTGGTATGAAAACTCAAAATATACTGTTGGTTCATTACCCTCTGCGTGAATTACTAAATGCTGGGTGTCAGCATAGTAACTGGAACTTAAATTTTTTGTACATATGTGTGTTGTCAACCTTGGTGCTATTTCATATGAATTCTCTCAGACCCCAAGAGAGAATGAACGCACAAACAAAGGAATATTTGATGACTACTGATCGTTAGTGAAGTGTCTGTCTAGGTGTGAATACAGAATTGTGAACATGTCTTATATGTGAAATATGTTTCCCTTATTTTGCTGATGCACAACTTTATTTAATTTTCATTCCTCATGTTTTATCTACACAGAGACACATTCATTATAATTCATCTACATATGGTTAAGTCAGGAGATCAAAACTGACAACAGTTGGACAACATACTTGAGAAGCATCAATGCACAAACAACATGAAGCATGAGCAGGCCTGGAGCAAATATTGACTCTGACCACAACATACTGATTGCACAGACCTGCTCTATGTTGAAGAAAATCATAAACTTCCAAAAGGCAAAACCAGGATGAGATTTGGGGAAGTTATATTCTCAACAACAGAAAAGTGCCAGAGACACTAGAAGAAAAACACTGTGCAACTGAATGTGAAAGTGGGAACGTGGAAGTGCAGTGAAACAATATCAAGAAATGTGTGCTAGATCCTATGAGTGATTGGTTGGGAAGGACAGGTTGGGAAAGACAACAGGAGAACCAAAAAACCATGAAAACACATACACACACACACACACAATGATCAAGAAAATGGATGAAGGGAGGTAAAGGAAGAATGTCAACAACGAAGAAGGAAGGAAGGAAGAACCACAGAAGACTGATGAACAAATCGAAAAGAGCCAAAGACAAGGCCAAGAAGAAATACCTTCACAGCATATGAGATGAGATCAGAGAATTTCAAAGAACAGAGCATTATGACTTGATGTACAAGACAATGAAAAAACTACGGTGGAAAGGCAACCATGGGATTCACAATATTGGTATCGAAGACTCCCAAGGGAATACGATAGTAAATCAGAGAAAAGTACAATTGACCTAACTGACCAGAAAACCTGGGAGTTGAACCTGAAGAAGAAGAAGGAAATGCAGATGAGAAAGGCCCTTATAGTTTGAAAAGTCAAATTAAAAGAGATATCAAGGAGATGTGAAATAACAAGGCTATAGGGGATGATGATGATGATGATGATGTACATGGGGATGTACTCAAACTGTTGGGAGAACATGGTCTCACACTAATGACACAACTGAACAACATATATGAAAATGGAGAGTGGCCCCAAGATTTCAGTGAAGTTACAGTGATCGCCTTTAAGAAGCTAAAAGCTACAAAATGCAGCAACCAATGCAAAATCAACCTCACTGCACATATAGCAAAAATAAAAACAAGGATGCCTAAGATGAAAGATTGAGAGGAAAACTGAGAATGTACTTGCAGAAGATCAGTCTGGATTAAGAGGAGGAAAAGGAACTAGGGATGCAATTGGGATGCTGAGAATATTATCAGAACAAACTTTGGACATAAATGAGGAATTGTGTGATTACTTTGAAGTCTGGCAGAAAGCATTTGACAGTGTCAACTGGACCAAACGAATGCAGATCCTCGATCAAACTGTATAAACTGGCAAGAAAGAAGACTGATCTGCAAACTGTGCATGGATTAGTGTTAAAGTGCAAGCATACCAAGGGGAGAGAAAACTTGTGAAGATTGGATGAAGAGTTAGACAAAAATGCTGTTTGTCACCAATTGTATCTAACTTGCACAGCAAATACCTCACCAAGGAAGCACTTGAAGGGTCTGGAGACTTCAAAGTAGGTGGACAAATAATTCGCACAGTGATATATGCAGATGACCTTGTGCTACTGGCTATGGAATGGAAGTGAACATGGGAAAAACTACAATAATGAGAATCTCAAGGCAACCATTCCCTATAAAGATAATGGTAAATACAAAACAACTGAAGAGTGTGGAATATTTCAACTATTTGGGCAGAATGATAACAAATGATAAAAGATCTACATGTTAAATTAAATAGAGTTTTGCAATAGCAAAAGCATCATCCAACAAGAAGGCTCTTTGCACCAGCAAAAAGGACTTAAATGTAAGAAATCTGTAACATGCTACACTTGGAGCACAGCTGTGTATGATGGAGAGAACCTTGGGCTCTTCAGAAACTAGGTTAGAAATACCTCTAAGTTTTGAACTGTGGTGTTGGAGAAGGATGAAGATCAGTTGGACTGATAGCGTGAGAAATTAAATAGTGTTACCAAGAGTCAAAGATGACAGGAATATCCTACAAACAATAAAAAGAAGGAACGTTAACTGGATTGTTCACGTCATGTGTAGGAACTGCCTTCTAAAATACGTTAGTAAATGTGCGATAGAAGGATAAAAGTGACGGGAAGAGGAGGAAGAAGAAGCAGCTATTGGATTGGATAAGATACTGGAAAATTATTGAGGCAGCACTACAAGGCGCTCAATGGAGAAGTTTCTCTGAGAAGCTATGAGCACGATGTATGGACTACATAATGAATCAGCGAATGGTTATGTCCCTATTTATAGGTAGTCTTACCTGGACCATAAGTCCAATTACAAATACCATGGCAATGCATGATACAATATCTGCATGGTTCTGAATAAAAAATTCGTGACTCAATATTGGTGGATTTTTGCTGGAAGATTTTCTGCCTTTTAATGCCATACTTTGTACGTTGCCGCGAATACTCAACTATGGGATTACCCCACTGTACCTAACAACACAAAAGGAAAACACACAACCAAAACCCGACTACCGTTTTGATACACAGATGTTATCAAACATGAACCAACAAATCAAGTCACATCCGACGAAAACGACTCATTACGTACAACTGTCACTGCACCTAAGAGTATACCCTACGAAACAACGTGTTGGCACCACGTTGGCAACGTTGGACCTAATTAATCATGTAGACTGTAAATTTCTTAAACTGTAAATAAACGTCCTATACGAACAGATTATTTATTATTGTAAAAACTATGCATTTTCAACTCGGTATGCTAATATGGAGCTTGAAGTGATGGTTAAATGAAATTAATGATATGATGCACATTGTATCGGCGGGTGGACTATGAGCGCCTTTCCGCGCTAGATGTCGTAGTTGTATTGGTGTCTGATTAATTGCCGAAAGATATATGACAATTAAAAATGGCAATAGGTTTGGAAACACACTTCTGCATATTTTGTACGATATAATTCTGCTTATACAAAGAGCGATAAATTTCAAAGGGTATGATTCATAATAATCATTGAAGTGTGACGTAACGTTGGAATTGTGGGATATAGATGGCGGTCGTATGTGGAGGGGACGCGCTTATGTTATAAATTCTGTGGTTATTTGTTCCTGGAAGAATATGTAAGTATTTATTCTTCCTTATGTATTGTAATTCTAAATCTTGAATTTTTTAAAGGTTTATTAGCGAAATGCGTTGCTGTACTGTTGCGCAGTTTGTATGTTGGGTACTAGGGAAGCTTACAACAGATAAGCCTAACCCACGAGCTACTGAAAACAATTTTGAGACCTATTCTTTACAAATATTACACAGTCTGACTGGTCATTAGTATACTCCAGGTAATGTATACATAATTAATGTTTATCATCGAATTCAAACGGATGAAATTCCTCATGGGAGTTTTTACAAGACGCGTGGTGTTGTTAGCAAGTCGTGGAACATTTGTGCACGTGAGTGTGAGTATTTATTCACATTCCATAGATCTTTACAAAAGATGTGGAAACAGTCATAAGTACAATGAGTAATCTAATCAATAATAAAAATTAATACCGTAATAAACATATCTAACCTATGTATCATAAATATAATGTATTGTTGAAGTCTTCTGATTATAATACACTTAGACTTGATCTATTAGTAGTATTGATTCAGTTAGCGTATTACCAGAACACTATACAAATGTATAACACTACTAACATGCTCGATAGAGTGCCATCATTTATAATTGAGAAGTGATATACAGGTCAATCTTACAGTAAATTAAAAGTAAAATACTCTTCTAAAGAGTAGAATGAGTGCATTTGGAAAAATGCTTTTAGGACTCGTTTAAAACGCTTCATATCACCAGACGAATCCTTTATATTCACTGGCAGATTATTATAGGCTCTAATTCCTGAATAAAAAGCCCCTTGTTGAAATACCTTCAATTTTGAATGTCAGAGTTGGATCCGTATGCACTGCATGAAGTACAACTATATTACTGATAATTGAAAATGTGTGTTTCAGAACATACCTGCATAACACTGCCAAAATTGTGTGGGCAAACAATTTACATAAAAACGTGATCCACTTCCCGTCAACAGCGTAACCGTTTGACGAAGCACGTGAAAATGCTCGTATTTCGGTAACAAGCGATAGTTATGAGTGGTCAATGTGATTTTATCCATATTTGCTGTCCATCACTCCCTGTCCTCATATGTAGAATTCTGGCCATATTGCATGCGGGTTGGCTCCATACACAGACATTAATTTTTCATTTGCTGTTTGGGATGTCTCTAATGAAAACGGTATGCGATTTAGTATAATATATATGTTTCATTGAGTGTCGGACCGCTTCTTTCTTTTGAGGATTTTACGAGTATCATGGTGTCCCCTTGATAGGTTACCGGCCCGTCGCAGGGTGAGTCTAGTGGTGGGGCTGCCACCTTGATGCCTCTAGACCTGCATGATTTTCTGTAGGGGTGTGCTCCCTTAGCTGACTGGGCCCAGTTTTAAGGCGCTGGACTTTCGGCTGCACCCTCTCCCGTCTGCTGCAGTTTTAGCTGCATTGCCCAGGGGTCATGCGGCCAAAGCCTTCGTGGACGTGGGAGTAGGATTTGCCGACAGAGCCGCCGTTGTTGTTGCAGTTGGTTTTCTCAGTAATACTTACTTACTTACTCCATGGTGCAGAGTCCTTCTTGAGAAGCTAACTGGTTTGCAGCTAGTCAAGAAATTCCCCGCATTTTCATGGAACCCGAAGGTTTATTACCGTACTCACAAGCGTCCGCCACCTATCCCTATCCTGGGCCAACCCAATTCAGTCCACATACCCTCATCCCACCTCCTGGAGATCCATCCTAATATTATCCACCCATCTACGCCTAGGTCTCCCCAGTGGTCTCTTTCC
>Ga0136643_10018274_pt1 | contig 10566 bp, 7 predicted proteins | sample TergutLab28metaG_FD_96883 | JGI IMG/M metagenome (GOLD analysis project Ga0136643, IMG submission 96883) | Labiotermes labralis P1 segment gut microbial communities from Petit-Saut dam, French Guiana - Lab288 P1 (version 3) (version 3) | ecosystem: Host-associated > Arthropoda: Insects >... | reverse complement strand
TTCTTTTCCTTTCCTTTCCTTTTCTCTTTTCTTTTCCTTTCTTTTCTTTTTCTTTCCTTTCCTTACTTCTCTTTTCCTTTCCTTTCTCTTTTTCCTTTTTTTTTTGTTTGTGATTTTTTTTTTGTCCCACAAGAGTGTTGAGGTGGGTAATGCTTCAGACTTGTATTCAGAGGTTGCCTTGTTAACATCCTGGCTGTGACAACTTCGGTGCTGGTTTTCTCATTCTGTCTTGTAAATACAGAGATGACAGCTCATATCGGCCAGGGCCACTTCATTCTAAATCCTTTACAGTTCATCACTCAGCACTCTTTTTTAACATCAGGTGTTTTGCAGTCAGAAATATTTAATGTGTCATAAAGTAAACTGTTAGTACATTTGAATAACTGAAGAATAAACACCAACAAGATGCTACGTGTTATTTTATTGTACTTCTTATAAGCTCAACATGTTTCGGGCACTACTATGCCCATCATCAGGATCTCGTGACTATAGTGTTGATTACCACATTGGTCGTTTCGTTCTTGGTTTGCTGTAGGTTAGGTGCAGTTAGGCTGGAGTGGTGTCCGGGCTGCAGGCTAAAGCTAAAGTTAGTACATTTATTTTATTTATGTTTCCTTGTATCCAAGGTCATCAGACTTGAATATGTGGTGTGATGTTACTGGGTACCGAAGTCAAAGATCAGCACTAAGAATCCTAAATTTGGTCATGAATGAAAATTGAATCTTGTCCTGATTTTCGTTAGATGCGGATGTCTGTCATTTGTTGTGTTTATTTTGTCCACACTTTGTTGTTGTGATGCTACAAATGCTTCTGATCTGGCCATTTCCACTTCTTCCAAGATCAAACACGTAAATTTCTTTGATTGGGGGATACTGTAGGTCTGGTAAAGGAAAGTGGGCCTCTGGTAGACCTGTAAGAATTAAAACATTTTTAAAGCATACAAAATTTCTCAGTCCTACGCACAACTGTTGTATAATGTGAGCATTCTTCTTCAGCGCCAAAATTTGTAAATCCACCCCTCCCCCACTTTAGGAACGCTGTTGTATTTTAGTGTTTTTCTATCATGATGCTTGTGTAGGTTCAGGTGGGCTTCTCTGGTTTGAGGTTGTATCAGTGCTTGAATTTTGGCCTGTCAGGAAGCCGTAATTTTTTTAAACTTTTAGCCATTGGATTTTTTTTTTTCTTAAAATTTCACTCTTTTCTGTAAGCATTGGGAGCAGTATTTAGCAAAAATAAGTAGCTGGAATTGTTGAGTGTGTAATGTGGCACCATATTGTGAAATAGCAATGGCTGTGAAAGTTGAAAGGTTTAAAATAATGCATTACCACATTCTTTCTGTGATTTTGTATGTAGTTTTTTTTTTGGAAAAAAGCTGTACTTTTTAGGGAAATGCTCCAAGTCCTTATTTGGTGGAAGCAGATTTAATATCCTGGTTTTTCCCATTGCCTGGGATAGGACATGCTAATGCTCAATTTGTACCAAAGCAAATGTTCTGTGATGACCTCACCTGATATTCTGAGTTTCATTCCTGTGGCATGTCGTACTTCATAATATTTGCTGTTTAGCTGGCATTTCTAAATTAAGTGTTTAAAACGGGTATGACGTTTTGTTTTTGTACCTGTATCATAGGGTTAAGCGCTGCATCTGTTGCTGAGTGCTTTGTGTGTGACATGATGCTAAAAATTGTGTTGACATCGGTGGATGATCAGTTCCGAAACTTTGTCCTAGTTGTATGATGAATGCTTCTGTATTGTCATGTGAAGCATGAGTATGGGTTCGTAGCGTGGATAGAAGGCCTGCGTACGAACAGCTTAATTTTTAAGTGGATTTTTGTTGTCAGGAGGAACATGATAAAGCTTCTTTACCAAGGATAATTGATGTCTGGTATTAGTAATGAAAAACTTAATCTGCCCTTGATGAGGAGGTACGAGGTGTGAGTACGTTGAAATGTGCCTTTGTATTTACGTTCTCTTGGAACTTTCGTATGTGTCGCTGTACTTCAAGGTTGTGGAAACAGCATAAATCCGCCCCATTTTGGAATAGTGATCGATTGCAGTGTGACAGTACGTTAGGTTCCTAATACGAAAACCTCACGTAAGTCAAATGATGGGAGCATGTTTGGGGTGTTAACTATTTAACTTTTTGTCATCTTAAGAAGCTTGAATGTATCCATTGTCTTAACTTTAAAAGTTTTTTCATTTGCAGTATATGTGTGTGTGTGTACATATGTATATGCTAATTTGAGATGAAATGTATCAAGTTTCATGTGCTCTGATTTTATTATGCTGAGGTTGTTTGGTAGGAAGTTTCATCCAGTGTTTCTGGTTTTGTGGAAGCTACTGTACAAAGACAGTAGTGAACTTGGTGTCCTTCACGTAACACCACGAGAGAAATTCGGAGGTGTAGTGTCTGGGCACCTTGGAGGTCAACCAGTTGGTTCATCTGAGCCATTGCAGCTTCCAGGAAATTTATGCATAAATTTTTTGCGCCATAATGGCGTAACATCTTGTTGGAAGTATGCTGTTGGTAAAGATTCCACGTCTGTGGCCCGTTGTAGATTTTTGGCACGTTGAAATAAACGTGTTGATCCAATGTGGGCCGTACAAAATGAAATGTCATACCACTGCATTATATGCAACGGTCTATGGTGAGTTTTGATCATGCTAGGAAAAATCGCCACTGGAGAAACAACCCGTTCGTAACCGATCATGATTGTCATTCGCTTCGGGCAGGAAGTGATCATTAAATGCTTTACGCTTCAGTAAGTGGTAGCAGGTGACTGTGAATGGAACTTTGTATATTTGTGTGGGCTGAAGCCATTTATGGGGAAATTGATGGAACATTGGAATTGGCATCTGATGCTGCCTTGCCATGGCCATTGCCTTGTTCATACCTTCTTGAAACTGTTCCACTTTTTTACCTGACACACTGAACACACTGGTGTTACACGTTTCCAAATATGAACAGTTGCTTTAAGGATGTCCGTCCATCCATCCATCCATCAATCCATCCGTCCATCCTTCCTTCCTTCCTTCCTTCCTTCCTTCCTTCCTTCCTTCCTTCCTTCCATCCAAACATCCATCCATCCATCCATCCATCTATCCATCCGTCCATCCTTCCTTCCTTCCTTCCTTCCTTCCTTCCTTCCATCCATCCATCCATCCATCCATCCAAACATCCATCCATCCTTCCATCCATCCATAAATGATTTCTCTATAATGTGTAGAGTACCAACATTGAACCCGAATTGCCAGTTATTTCTCGTATCATGTACAGTGCCCTTGGCCGAGGCATTTGTGTTTCAGCACTTGCACTGCGAATTAAAGTATGAGTTTATGGAGTTTATGTGTATTCTCTATTTTCTTAGATATTCAAGTTTACAGTGAAGCTCATGGTTTTAGTGATGGAATAAACATCGTGCGGAAAACTTGAATATTTAAGATTGCTTTGTTGAAGTTTGTTTTTGTGGAAGAGTCATCTGTCTTCAGAATCGGAATGTAAGAAGCTTCATCGTGCTTCATCATGGCAATGTATGGCTGTAATGTGCTTGTAAAATTGAGCCCTGCTGATGCCATGAGTTGTGTTTTGAATTTTTTGATGTCGTCCGCAGACAGCTGTGTTGGGATGTTATATTTGAGCAGCATGTTACAGATTGTTCTCCAGCGTGGTGTAATACATTAATATTTTAAAACTTCATTGTGGTTTATTTTGAAACAGGTTTTGAAATGAACATTCTTCAGCAACTATACTAAATTTTACAAAAATCAAATGTAGATTGCCACATTTGATAATCACATTATGCTTGAAATATGCCCTGTGAAGAGTGTTCGAGTGTTTATCTACACAATTATTATCGCATCTGGAACATCACGAAATGTGTCATGTTTTAGAAAACTCGAAATGCTGTTTGACATCTGTATTTTTAACTGAACTGCAAGTGGTTGCAATATAATCCAGAAGCATGAATTATTTTACATTATTCCTGCATTTTTTGACCTAATACATTGCATTTTGTTGATCTTCCCACCAGACTATAAGTTTTTTTGAGATAAAGATTGGTTAGAAATATGTCTGGAGCAGAAGAGTGACTGAACGAAGCTCTGTCTTTGCTTCCAGGCCGAGTGCGTACTACATACGAAGACAAATTCGTACTGGATCCGTATATTCCAGGTCTGTTTCACTGCATGTTATGCGGGAAAACCGTGCGCAACAGATGGCACCACATTATTGCTCATTTTCCTGGAGAACACCGGTGTTTGTATTGTACGGCTGTTTATACCCGGGTTGACAAACTTAAAGCACATTTGCGAAATGTACATAGCATTGAAATTACCAGGTACTCTCGTGTGTCTAGTTTTGAATTGTCCCAAAATGGGAATGAGTGTTCTTTCTCTAAGAGTTCAGCACAGTGAAGCATTGCTCGTACGTGAAACTGGTTGTAGTCGGAAGAGAATTTTAAGTATCGTCTTTGAAGAGTTATTTGTAAGCAGAAAATGTGTGGAAGTGCCATATCGTATGACATCACTGAAGAGTGTCTTTGTGATTGTAAGTTACATATACAGCGTTATTCATAAAGATGGACTCAATTTCGTAAGTCTTTATTTCAGAATTAGAACTAGTGACAAATATGATGTAAATTACATTTCATTATACTCACAATTACGTTCATAAATGTTCAATGTTGAAACGAAGACAAAATGCATGCTGTGCAGCTGTCGCCGACTCAGTTTTAATGAACTCACGAACGCAACAAATCTTGTGCTGCATAGTAGCCATTTTGCTCTCAACTGACACTGCTGCACGGCTGTGCACTAGGCGAGCGCTCTAGCAGTGGTATTTGAAAATCTAGGACCTTCTCTTTCAATTGTTATGTAGATCATTCACATACCATGTATAGTTCAGGAAATATAGACATACAAAATTGAGTCCATCTTTTTGAATCACGCTGTATATGTATATATACATATTAAAATTTTTTGACTAGCTGAAGACTGTAGCTTCTCAGGATGGACTCTTGCTCCATGGAGTTTATTATATATATATATATGAAAATATTGATGATAGTGTTGGTGTTGCCATGTATGATAAATTCATGTCCTTAAGTTAAGAGATTTTTATACCTTTATGTTAAGATATGGACACTTGAAATATTAGTGTATTTTTTGCCCCTGTTGAAAATGGAACCACGTTCCTTGTCATTCACATATACAGGGTTATTCAAAATGATTGTCGGGGTACAGTTGTCCAGCGGCAATTCTGCACCAAATTCGGGAAAAAACCACCATCTGACAGTTCCATTCGAAGGTGGTATGCACAGTTTCAAGAGACAGGGTGCGTGTGTATCCTGGAACTGAATGTACGAATCAGAACCGCCATCGAAACCATCACCGCTGACATGCTACAAACAGTTTGGAACGAACTTGATTATCGTGTTGATGTTTGTAGAATCACAAAGGGTGCACATATAGAGCACCTGTAAGGTATGTAACAAAACTTGGAGTGTTGTTCTGTTAAATAAAAAAATACATATACTCCTATCACAAGTGTATTGTGTATGACAAGTTGTTGAAACCTCGACCGTCATTTTGAATAACCCTGTATATGTCTGTGCTTTGCAATGAAAGGTGCATATTTTCATTACACAAACACATGTGCACGCAAATGCATACAGTCTCGAACTCACCTCTGTGTAGTGCTGAGATTAGGAATGCGTGGCACTGTATCTCCACACTCCATATGCATTTATGGTGTGCAGAGGGACAACTTTACCTCTACCTTTTCACACACAAACCAAAGAGTTTTTTTAAACATACAAGAGGGTAAATGATCCCCTGACCCTGGGGGTGTACAAGTCCTCAGCCCCAGGTTGCTGTGGCGGCTAAATTTTTTGTATGTTGGCATCAAATATTTGTTGGTCCTGAGTGTGGAATTTGCTTCATGATGTCCAATCTGATAATTAGAATTTTGAGGTGGCTTCTATATTGTAGGAGAATTTGTTCACCCCAGCTGTGGCATGTCTTGTGATTTATTTATGATGTGGTCTCATAGTGCAAGAACATATGTCCAAAAAATGTATGAACGCATGTGTGAATAAAATTATCAGAAGTTGTATCTGTTATGTTTTCATGAAGACGGGTAGCCTCCTGCAGCTTCCTTACTTTCCGCACTCTGTCGCTTCCCTCATTGGTATACCGCATGCCATCCGTGTATCTTCTGCACATAGCGGGCGTTATTTTATTTCAGAAATTGCTTCTCTCAGTGACAGTAATTCAAGCGAAATAGGGTCATTACTTTGTTTCGTATCATGTCCAGTTATGTTGTCATTGTGTTTCTCTGTGTAATCTTGGACATACAATGGCATCTCCGAACTTCTGCACATTGTGTATGTACAGACAGCAACGTGATGCACTGGTTTCAATCACCATTTCAGGTGTAAGCCAATTTTTGCGTGAGAATTGTGTGTTATTGTTTGCTTCCTCCCTCGTTTCTGTTCGCAAAATAGTACTGTAAAATGGAGCTTAGTCGTTATAGCAACTGACTATGGGCTGGATGGTCCGGGATCGATTCCCGGTGGGGATGAGATTTTATGCCCATCCACACCGGCCCAGGGGCCCACCCAGCCTCCTGTAAAATGGGTACTGCATCTTTCCCGGGGGTAAAGTGCAGCCGGGGCGTGCTGCTGACCGCTCACCCCCTTCTAATGCCGCAGTCATGGAAGAGTAGAGCTATACCTCTACCCACCCTCTGGGCCACACCGGGCCTGTAACGGGATCACTTTAACTTTACCTTTAAAATGGAGAATGAAAAACTATGACATCATAACGTGTGTTGACTGGTGTTTGTACATCAAAATTTGATACCTTGTTTCATAAAAGCCTAAATGGTATTCACAGTGCTTTGTGTGAAGTTTATGGAGAGAGTGCAGTGGATCGCAGCACCTTGTCACGGTGGGCATCTAGTTTCCATGAAGGTCAGACAGGTGTCGAAGGTGCCAAAAAACACCGTGGCCAGGTGGCAGACCCCTCTTGGCATTTTACCGTAATGTCGACACTTTGTTTCCAGCGGCTGTCATGGCGCTTGTTACTCTTCCTCTTCCCGTGAAACACTTTTTGAAGTTTCTCTTGCTGTATAAGTTTCACTCCCAAGTGCCGTTTAGTTTTTATTAAAGACTCCTCTTAGGCATGTTCGCAAAATTGTGACTATTAGCTTATTCTTTTTTGACGTTTTGCTGACCGTGCATCTCAGTATATTTATCTCAGTACTTAACCAACTTGATGCACAAAATTTTTGTGTTACAATAAGTTTATTTCATACCTGTACATGTTTCAAGCACATGTGCTCATCATCAGGAGGTCAAAATTGCATTACACAGCCTCTGGTATCATCACACCTATAGGTGGCCATCTTGTGCACGAGACGGCCACCTATAGGTGTGATGATACCAGAGACTGTGTAATGCAATTTTGACCTTCTGATGATGAGCATATTTGCTCGAAATGTGTGGAGGCATGAAATAAACGTACTGCAATACGTAAGTTTGTGCAACAAGTTGGTTAATTACTGAGATAAATAGCTTCTTTTTGTCTGTATGTGTGTCCATCTGTCTGTCTGCTTGGAACAACTCGTCTCCCACTGGACGGATTTTTCACGAAATTAGATATGCATTTTCTCAAAATATGTCAAGAAAATTCAAGTTTCTTTGAAATGGAACAAGAATAACTGGTACTTTATATGAAGACCAAAATACATTTGGGGACCATGGTAGCACTGTGGTTAAGGTGCTGTGCTACACATCGGAAGGTCGCTGGTTCGATCCCAGCTGGTGTCATTGGAATTTTTCATTGATATAAAATCCTTCCGATCGCACTATGGCCCTGGGGTCAACTCAGCTTCTAACGGAAATGAGTACCAGGAGCATTTCCGGGGGTAAAGGCGGCCGGTGCGTAAGGCTGACAACCTTGCCACCATCCTGTGCCGTTGTCACGAAATCTGGGAACCTTAACTTCCTGGAACCCTCTGGGCCACTCCAGGCCTGTAATGGGACTGCTTTACCTTTACCTTTACCAGTATACATTTATGATGTCTCGCCCAGTTCTTCTTGGAATGAGAAATGTTTGTGATGAAAGCTGTAGAGGAAATCAAAACACACATTTTTATGTTCATTAACTTCTTCCCCCCCCCCAAAAAAAAAAATGTGCCATTTGTGAGGTAAAGTAGAAAAATTTTGTAGAGCCAGACAGGCCGCAGATGACACAATAATATGGTGCATGCACTTTGCATGGTGGATAACTAAGGCTATAGACTCACACTCAGAATATGAAATACTTATTGATTTTCCTTTGCAACAGTGGTTGCACAAATACGCCTTACTGTTACGTTATACGTACATTTATGGTCTTGTTTAAATTACTCAGATCATTTGTGTGTTTGAGCTTGTAAAAAGTTCTAGCAGGTAAGGAAATGTGGTGCTGGATTTCTGTTACTGTCACCGTGAATTCGTATTCATTTCTTTCGTTAATTCTTGTCAAGAAGAAAGCTGCATCATTGTGCAACAATAACTCATTTTCTCCCCTGGAATCTGTTGCGTGTCAGACATTCCCCTGTGCGACATGTACACATTACCGCACGTGTTATAGGCGTTCACATGTGATGGTACCGTCTGTATAAGGTCAAATATTCCATTTCTTTTCCCTCATTCAACATTGTGATGTATTTCGTTCTGTAAGGTGAGAGTGAGGGCAGTTCATAGTTAGCCTTTGGGATCGAAGTTTTACATTTTGCATTCAAAACCAGAGTTATAATGATGAGGACTGTTTTTTTGTGCCACAAAACATTTTTCATATTTTTAGTATGTCTGTATGATCGCAGTGACATGAATTGTATGATGATGTGTGATAATGACTGAAGTTGCCAATGCTAAGACATTTCAAGCACTTTACATTATACAGATAGAATAATTTCTGCAATAAATTGTAGTGCAAGTGGGCTACATACTTCCATTTCTTCACGTAAGAGGAAAATTAGTTACCTAAGATCGACAGTAAGGTTACAGAGGCCTGATCGATAATGTGCTCCCATGCTGGGGCGATCCGCATTATCCAACCGCATGTCACAGCACTGTTGCTGTAAGAATGGTGGTATTTTCTGACAGAGGGGTAGGCCACAGTATTTCGTACTGCGGAGTGTAAAAGTTCATGCTTCATGTGACAATATTAGTATCCAGAAAATCTTTTTGTCCACATCTCACACTTAGGAAGATTGTATTATTACTTTTCGTGCATCTGCATTCCTGGTGAGATGAACAGGCATGCAGGTATTCAGTGAAGCACACACCAAAAGTGTACTGCCTGTGCTGGAGGCTAGTAAATGTTTTATTTTGTAAGAAAATTTGTTAGCTACATCATTGTTTAACAAAAAACTGTTTTGTAAGAGTTCATGTGCCACGGACATTTTGTCCGAAACAGTCGTTGGTGAAGTATGTCTTATCAGTTAAGTCATTGGTATCAGAACCCAAGTCTCCCAGGTGACTTCATATTTTGGTATGCGTTTCTTGTTTCTTTCATCTGAGCTGCATACTCAGCACTGTTGAAACTCCTTGATATAAGGTTAAAACCCCTCAATAATGCAATATTCTCCATTGCCACATCATTTACCACCCTTGAATCAGAATATTTTCCTTTCTTTTTGTTTCCAGAATCTACTTGGTTGGTCTTACAAAACAGTTGAATAACATAATCTGAAATTTTCACATTTGTACCGTGCATCTTGCTATTATCAAAGTTTTATTACTGACTGATGCACAAGAGAATTGTTTTATAAAGCAGTATTAAAATTTACATTAAAATTACAACAGCTCCAACATGTTTCGGTGTGATCACCATCACCAGGGAGCGTACTGTGTGAGTTTGCTACAGTTGCAGTGTTAAAACAGTTGGTTAAAATACATCATTGTGGTTAATCTGGCGGTGTGGATGCATTTGTTATCAGGTCCTTGCTGGTGCGTGTCTGCTGCACTGTTCGGAACCTGTAATTTTAATACTCCTTTTCACACAATTCTCTTGTGCATCAGTTGGTAATAAAACAACTTTGATAGTTCCCGGTACTCATTTCTGTTAGAGGCTGAGTCGACCCCCACGGCCATAGTGCAGCTGGAAGTATGATGTGAATGAAAAATTCCAGTGACATCATCGGGAATCGGAACCGCGACTTTCAGGCTTGTAGCGCAATGCCTCAACCAACTGCGCCACCGCGTGCCCCCTGTTTACAGTTGATAAAGTAAAGGGTTTGTAAATGGTCGATGGTATCTGAATGGTTATTGTGGAGTTACTGTATTGGCATTTTTAGTTTCTTAAAGGCAGACGGGTGAAATGGGTATTATTATCTTTGCAAATAATAAAATAGGAGGGACTAGCTAACAGGGGAATGGAGAAGATTGCATAATGAGGAGCTAAATGATTTGTACTCCTCACCCAATATTGTGCGGGTGATAAAATCGAGAAGAATGAGATGGGCTGGGCATGTGGCGCATATGGGTGAGGAGAGGAGGTTGTATAGGGTCTTGGTGGG
>Ga0136643_10018270_pt1 | contig 10567 bp, 8 predicted proteins | sample TergutLab28metaG_FD_96883 | JGI IMG/M metagenome (GOLD analysis project Ga0136643, IMG submission 96883) | Labiotermes labralis P1 segment gut microbial communities from Petit-Saut dam, French Guiana - Lab288 P1 (version 3) (version 3) | ecosystem: Host-associated > Arthropoda: Insects >... | reverse complement strand
CTATGACAATAAAATCTATTTCTAGCAACCCTAAACAGTTTAAAGTGACTTTAAAAAATTATCTCCTATCACATTCCTATTACAGCTTACATGAATTTTTTAGTGTTCAGAATGCTTAACTACTGAGAGGTTTATTACTTTATTATTTAATTTGCAGTTGTATTATTGTTTAAGTTCCGTTGCATCATGCACATGTTCGTTATTCACGTATTTCATTTATACCACAGTTCCTAGTTAGATTACGTTGTTTACATTCATGTATACTACTACAACTTTTAGTTTTATTTTCCCACACATTAATTGTATCTCCTTGATACATTTTCTTGATTAATACTTAATATCAGCAGTAATCTATGGACTGGATGTTAGTTTCAGTAAATATTTTACTGTAACCACTTTTAATCATAATTATGTATCTTTAATTAGATAACTTAGTGTTGAACACTTATATTGATCATAGAATGTATATATATAATATTTTGTTCCATGCATTTTCAGTGACAAATTCTATTCCTATAGGTCTATGTACCTTTGTACGGATTTTACAGAATTCATAATCAATCAATCATATACGAATAAAGTTCAACCGTCAAACAAAACCACTATCGCAGTATATTTAAATACAGGAAGGGATTCATATGAAGTAATTTTACCACTGAGCCTGGTTCCTTGCGGATCGAAACTCGACATATCCCCAAACGTTTACATATACAGCACAATACAAACACTGCCGATAATTACGGCATAGAAGAAAGGCAATGAGTAACTTCGACCAGTTCCGCAAAACTGTTATTTACATTTCAAAACCACAACAATACGCAACGTGGTACAATTATGTTAATGTTAACACACAATAAAGTCTAACAACGGACAATCGAATAAAAATCTGTGATCGATTTCGCAGTTTCGAGTATTACACGACCACGCTGAAGCAACTGCACGGGTAACACAACGAAAAGTGTATATGTATGTAGCGCGAGAAACCGGCGGGTCCTCATGATATGACTATGCTGTTGGCATTTGTGTTAATAGTATTAGTTATTTCATAATGTAGTGCAGCGTGTCATAAAGGGAATGTAAAGACGTTATATACACCGTGGACCACGTATTTTACCATTAAAACAACACATAGTCACGAACTAAACGGCACGGATCCATTCCAGTTCCTGCCCGCTTTTACTATAACAATATCGATCAGAAATAAACCGTGGTTAGAAGGGCAAACTGAGTTAAGGGTTGAAAAATAAAGGCGGTAGCACTTTCGATCTGTTGTTGGTAGGGTTTGCAGGCCAAGACGGTATGGATCCGTCGGAAGTTGTTATAAAATACTTAGGTGATCAAAATCGTCCGTATAGTGCAAATGACATTTTCAGTAATTTACATGAAGAGATTAAGAAACCTACCGTCCAGAGAGCTCTGGACAAGCTTGTAGATCAAGGGAGAATTAAGGAAAAGGTGTATGGTAAGCAAAAAGTATATGTGGTGAAACAAGAACATTTGAACGCAAAAGACCTTGGACAAGAACTGCACGATTTAGATTCAAAATTAAACGCACTTTCCCAACAACTTGCTTCAGCAGAACAAGAGTTGAAGAGTTCTGAAAATCTGTACCACGAGTTACAGTGTTGCCCAACGACCAGTGAAGCTCATGAAGAGCAGAAAGTACTTGAAAACAAAGTTAAATTGTTGAAGGAGAAGTTGGATAGCATCTCCAAAAACACTGTGAAAATTCCAGAAGACCATAAAGAACGGATGCAGAAGGACCACGAAAATAATGTAAAGGAATGGAAGAAGAGGAAGAGGCTTTGCATGGACATCATCGAAATTATGCTAGAGTCATATCCTAACTCTAAAAGGTCTCTTTTGGATGAAATGGGAATTGAAACTGATGAGGATGTGGGAGTGCCATTGATTTAATAACGTTTATATTTTGACATTCAGCTGTACAAGTGTATGTTTAATCTATGTTTTGTAAGTTGCGTGCAAGAGTACACAGAGATTTCAGATATTGAATGTTTGAAAGTGACTGATTTCAGTCTTTGTGATGTGTGAAGTTTTCAGATTTGTATGTAGATACTTTTGTAAATACAGTTCCAAATATTTAATGTGTTGTTGGCCAAATTTGTAATGGTTTGGTTGGGAAATTGTATGTCAGGCAAGCTCCTACATAATGTTTTACATTGAACTTCACAGAAGAATTTACCAACATACATACAATTTGCTTTTATGCTTTCTGAAACAGGTAACCATTAAAAATGCTATGTATGGGAAAGAAAAATTAAACAGAAATCTAGTGAACGACATTTGGCTCACACTTTGCTAAAGTTCATGAACAACATGATTAGGGGCAGAAGGGTGTTTTATAAATATCCATATAATATTCTTACTTTTGAGGTCTTTAAAGTGGCTTCTTCATATTTCCTTATGAAATCTCTGCGTGTGTTTCTCTTCTTTCCCATGCATGTTGAATGCCTAGTATATCTCATCCTCCTTCATTTGATCACCCTAGAAATACTGTGGTTAGGTGTTCAAAATGGGAAGCTCCTCATTATGGAGTCTTCCCAGTGTCCTGTGGCTTCCCACACCCCCTCTTCCATATAGTATTTGTTTGTTTATTTGCGTTCATATAATCCACAGTGGGTAAAACCCACCGATACATGGAACTTGTCAATTCCAAAGACATACAGAGGTTACAAAATTCTATATTTATAACAACACTCCAGTTAATATAAAACAAATACAGTATAATGAATGATATAATGTAGATAAAAAATATTTAAACTGTAAAATATCATACAGTATTTATGTTTAATATCATATGAGTGAAAAGATAACAAATTGTGATGCTATTTGAATATAATCAACCTAATACAGGTACAAACATTCAGTGCTTAGGTTGTTATTAAATAAATACAAGCATAATGCTTGGTAACATTTCACAACTTTTTTTTTTACCAGCAGGGGTCTGTTAGCTACTTATGCCTTCCCCAAGGTCAGCACCTTGCTGAATATATTTCCAGTTGCTCTCCATACAACTTTGCAAACCTGAATTATACAGTCCCTAATTTTCATGACATATATAAATGACTTTCTTTCAAGAGTAAGTACCTAATCAAAAGGCATAATATTGCCAATGACAGGGTTTTGAATTAAAATGGTGATTTGTTTTCAGAATGAAACATAGTTGTGTCTCATGTGATTTTACAGCCAGTGTGTTAGCCACAAATCTGGATAAAATGAATATAACAGAATTTGTAACAAATAGTTCACAGTATATATTAAATAGTGGCTGTATGTAATATATATATATAAAGGGGTGTAATGTAATATTTGAGTGCTTCATATGAAACTCAATATTTTTACATATGTATTACATTTCATTACTCTAACAGCCTCAGTAGCATTGGATATGAAACATGTCATTAAAAAAAACTTATATGATAATGATTATCAATTGTTACACACACTCATTACACATGTGTACAAAAAAATATGATTTAACAGAAAAATAATAGTACATCTGCTGTCTTTCTAAAATTCCGTGAAATGAAGATAGAATTATTTAATATTTGTAAGTAAAAAGCATATATCAGGCCTCACCTCATGAGTCTGTATTAAGTCTTAAGTATTCTTGTAATGAATAACAAGCTTGATCAATTAAATATTTTTTCAGTTGTATTAAAAAACATTTCTTGTTTGAGACTAATTCAGCAATAACATCCGGTATTTTGTTGTATATTTTGATACTGCTATAATAAACACCTTTCTGATACATTGTAAGTTTGGTTGATAGCTTTTGTAGTTTTATTTTATGTCTTGTGTTTGTACCTTGAACTGAAGAATTAATTTATTTCCAAGTTGTTGATAGGAATCTCATCAGGGAAAGTATGTACTGAGGGGGTAAGGTTAGTATTTCCAATTTTTGTAATAACAGTTTGCATGTTGTCCTAGAACTTGATCCAGTCATAATTGTAATTATTCATTTTTGCTGTTGGTAGAATCTTTTACTTTCTACCGATTTCCCCCAAAATATAACACTGTAATCCATTACAGCATGGAAATAGGCAAAATAAATCATTTTGAGAGTGGTGTTACGATACAGATACATCACTCTAACAAGGTAGCAAACACTACTTATTTTAGGCAAAGTTTTGTAAATTTGATTCTTAGTTCAAGTTCTGAGAATTTAACATTATTAGTCCCAGGTGTTACCTTATTTTGTTATGTAATTTGGAATTGTTCATTTTGACAATAATTTGGGGTAGATTTAGCTCTGTGTCTTTTCTTTATTTAAAACTAAGCCATTCACTGAGAACCAAAATATTAGATAATTCAATGTAGGATTAATTTTGGTTTTTAACTCAGTGCTTAGCAGTTACCAGTATCCTTATGTCGTCAGCATAGGTTACAGGTTTTGCTTCATGATGTATTCCTTGTGGTATGTCATTTATATAAATGATAAACATTGGAGTTCCCAGGACTGAGCCTTGGGGGTCTCTCTTTCCATTGCTGAATAACTCAGCCAAAGAGATTCCCTTGCTGTATGAAACCAGTCAATTACCTTGTTTAACAAGGCCTGCCTAAAAGTACTCTGAAAGCTGAAACTGTTACATGCTTGTATATAAGCTACAGAGGTAACTAAGTGAACACAGTACCTATGCTTGGGACTAAACAATTGAGGATTTGGATTTCAATTTGAGGGAGGGACAAAAGATTTTTTTTAATCATTGAAACTGTCTCTAGGACACACCTAGAGGCCTTTACTTCCAACCGGTGCTGATGTTTAAAAATGCCCAGAACTTCTGTCCCACTCACCCATGCATTCTCTTGACATAGTGATTCAGTATACACACATTTTTCATTTCTTAATGCCTGTGGTTATGTAACACAATTTATCATTTACTGTCCCACAAGACTGCATGCTCTTCTCTAAAATGACCTAGGTTGCTTTATGTTGGTTTCTGTGTGTTCACTTGGTAGCAACTTAAATTCCACATTAGGCTAGCAAAAATTCAGGTTATCAAGAAGTACAGTTGGCTTTCTGTTTTCTTTAAGGTTAATGACATTTTGTAACTTTTTCACAGTTCACATTCTACTTAATATGGACTTTTTATGCTTGATATATGCAGCATTTAAGTCTCAACAATTAGTGTGTGGGGTAATGAGTGAGAATTTCTGCACCCTTATATACAAGAAAAGGTGTCCCATAGCATGCAAAGATGGCACTTATGCCTTGGGGGATGGAAAGGTGGAGGTATAGCCCTTCACATACTTTTACTAGGTGCTGCAATTGAATGGTTTGTCAACACCACTGATAATACGCCATGCCCAAGCCATTTTACTGACAAGAGACCTGAAACTAATTTTGCATGAAGCTGTGTGGGTTTTAGGGCCAGTCTAGATGGGTTTGGTCCATCCAGCCTGTTGCAGACACCACACTGACTATGCTAGTGCAGCTGCCTAATTGTGATTATTAGAATGTTAGTACTGAAGCATGATTATCATTTGTTTAATTCGTCAGACAGCTTGTTTCACATTTCAAAGAAATTTACTCGGGCAGACAGCTGCATTCGGATGTAAAGGTTTTCCGACGTTTCGGGAACGAACTACGTCCCATCTTAACCAGTCATCAGTTTTGGTGCTGCCAAACCACCAGCACACCCTAAGGATGGAGACGGAGTTAGTTTCTGAAAAGTCGGAATAACTCTACATCGTCACTCGGTTGTCTGCCCAAGAAAATTTCATTGAATTCTGTGGTCGCTAAAGATTCAAGCCTTATTTCACATTTTTCTGCATATGTTGTGGGTGAGGTCAAAAACTACTTTGAAATGTGATTTTTGTGAAGAGCAGTGCAGACAAATACACAACCACAGAAGCTTCTAGTCTACACTGCACAGTAAGTACACATGCACATAGCACGAACACGGCATGCATCTAGTGTGCAGTGTATTTCAGCCTTATTAGCAGATATTCATGCTCATTGCAGGATTGGATTTAATTTTGTGTGGGTGTTGGGAGGGAGGGGGGATATAGTAAGAGAACACAGAGTGAAAACTTTTAAGAGAAGTACAGGAAATGTATAAAATAAAATTATACAATACATTATCGAATAAAATTATTAGGTTTATAAAAATGTCACAATTCAATTATGTTCTCAGTGTTACAGATGAACATGTCGTGTTAGTTTGTTTGTATACAAAACTTAATTGACTTTATATTATTCATGCATTAGTTTCATTCAGTTGTAATTTTCAATTTAAGTTACGTTGAATAATATGCATTAAACAGACATATCGTATATCAGTACTGTGGCAAAAAGTGTAGGCTGAGACTGAACTCATTTGCTTGTTAGTTAGTTAGCTATTTAGCTTTATTTTCCATAAATCCAATCGAAATGCAATTTCATGTTGATGTGGAAATAGTCAATATAAACAACATATAGTTAACACGTAGATGGAAGAACTATCAATAAAATTTACTTAAAGGAAGAATATAAGTGTTGTCAAATAAATATATACACATACAGATTTACACAAACAATAAAAGAAATACAATAAATGAATAATTTAATTATTAAAACTACAATATCGGCAATCATTAATTACTGGTAGATTTCCTGTACTAGGATTGCTCAGTAAGTTCGAGTCAAATCATTCTTGAATAGTATAAAATGAACCTTACAAAAGAAACCTTTTTGAGGCTGATTTAAATTTCCTCATGTCACTAGATAAACTTTTTATCCTTGGAGGCAAGCAATTGAAGACTTTGATTCCTGAGTGATACACTCCTTTTGTAGCTTAGACAAATGCACTGAAGGCAGATACAGGTCTGAACAGTGTCTTGCATTAATAGATGCACCACCGAATTGGATTTGAACATATTTGTATTCTTAACTACGAAGAGTAATAAAGAGAGTATGTACTGTGAGTGTAGGGGTAGAATGTTTAATTTTTTTAATAACTCACAGAAGGAATCTTTGTTTCCTGCATTCATCGTAATTCTTATTACTGTCTTCTGTAATTTAAAGATGGTATTACTGTAGGTGGAGTTACCTCCCAAAATTATACTGTAAGGTATGATGGAGTGCACACTAGAGAAGTAAATAATTCTTAGATTCTCCAAGGTAAGGATGGATTTCAGACCTGATTACATAACATGCTGAATTTAGTTTGGAAATAAGTTGGTCTATATGTGGTTTCCAGGATAGTGTGCGGTCTAACGTCAAACCTAAAAATTTTGTGTCATATACATTATTAATTCAATTTTTTTATAATTTATATTCACATTAACATTTGTACTTGTGAAATGCTTCTTCTTCTCCCTTTGGCTCCACAGCCTGGTTTCGGCCTTGAGTTCCAAATTACGATAAGCAGTAGTGTGAAATTTTTTTGGGGGTGTCACACTGCCTAGATTGGTACTTTGTTAACTTTTTCAAGGAGCTTGCTGCCTCCACCGTCAGCAGGGTCTTAGTACGATTGAAGCATTATCCAGGAGAGGAAAGCAAATCTCTAACATGACATGCGTATATAACCGGGTTGTCACAATCCATCACGCTCCTCGCAGAATTTGACTACATCTGATGGCTGGTAACTTGATACACATCAGCATTGAATAAAGCCCACAGGTCATATATAAAAGGCCGCAAGTTTATGCCCGCTGAGTTACTGTACTCACTAGATGATCTGTGCCTACTGACCACCCTGGGGTTGTAACTCTGATCCATGGTTGTACATATCTATATAGGCGCCCGTGCAGCGGGTATAGTTTGCCACATTAAATTGTGGCCTGTCTTGCATTTAACACGTCTGTAATCCATGATGTTGGAGGGTTTGTAAATTTGTTGTGGCGGTAGTTGTGTTTGGCTCTTAAGTTTTAGAATGCAGTAACGTGAAAGTAAACATGTGATAAAAGTGTCAGGAATATAAATGTAGCTATGAATCTGGAACTCCTAGGTAACGCGTCATGCTTTGTTGTGCGTTGTAGATAAACTTCTGGTAATAAGAGTTATATACCCGACCCGACCCTTGGTTCTAAGCTAGTTCTCATTTTTTTTTCAGAATCGTTCGGGCAGAATTATCCAGAGGTGCGTACGTAATGTATTCTTTCAAATGTATGCCAATCTTGATTGCAAAGGATGGAGGTAAAAACAAAAGATGGGATGCAGGTGTTGATTTTGACGTGGGATGAAAGGAACTGCCGTTTGAAAAAACGCTGAATGCTTGCGTAATTAGTACACATTTTGAACCCCTCGTACCCTTAAGCGTAGGGAAGTGTGGTTTTTCCGGTCACTTTATGTTGGTACCCAAAGCAAGGGATTTTATATTTTATTTACTACTGACAATACTCCAAGCGTGCATGCGTGTAATTATGAACCTCTTATATCCATGATATGTATGTAAAGAGCTTGGGAGTAATAGAAGATATCAAATTTTCGTTTTGGTGAATTTCAGAGGAAATAAAATTATTGCTGTTTGTTACTTGTGAATCTGTCTTCCAGTGTCCACATGAACTGCATAAAATACACCAGAGTTTGATTTTATTTGTGGTGTTGTGGGGGTGTTAAGGTTGGTGTCATAGCTACATAACTTTGTAACAGGCTGTCTGTTACATAGAGCTAAATCCATTGCACGAACTCTTGTATATGGAGTTTAGAATACTGTTAATAAATAAGTGAATAACTGTGATGTGGTGTAAAATTTTGGTATCCACATTTGGAATTGGCTTATCAAAATTACTTTTAAAAATTAGTTTCATTTTTTATTACCATACCTGTGTTGAACTTTGTTTATATCTCTACCTGGTTGGCATGTGGAATTCTATACAATACTTACATCCTTACCTTTGTTCATTATGCTGTGAGAAGAAGAAATGCAGCAGTTCTGCTAGTTATATAGTGTAATGTGTCACTTGTTGAGAAATACATTATGCCCTTTGGAAATCTTTATTCATGTAGAATGTATTAATATGAGTTGTTTTATGTTGCAGGAATTTGATGGGGCTTTAGATTGCATTTCATTGGCTGTAACATGTGCATTCAATAAACGAGGCACGCTGCTAGCAGTTGGGTGCAATGATGGTCGTATTGTTATCTGGGATTTCCTTACAAGAGGAATAGCAAAAATTATCAGTGCTCATGTGCACCCTGTATGCTCACTAAGGTTAGTGTGAGTTTTACAGCTGATAATGTGCATGTAGCTCACATAAAGTTCTATATATTTGATTGCATATATCTTTACAGGACATTGACTGGTTAATAATTTCTCTCTGTTCACTTCATTCTGTTGGCATAGATTAAGTATGGAGTGATGCAGGCCTTTAGCTGTACTGATGAGTATTTTTGGTGTACTTCCTTTCCATAGGGAAGGAAGTAGTTCTTTGAGATCACTGTGCTCTCTTTTCATGTGTCCTCACATATTTTGAACCAGTTGATGGATTTCCACAAAATTGGATATAAACATTATGCCGTTGAAGGCATAGGCAGGGCATGTGGTACAAATGGAGTGGAGGAGAAGTGTATATAGGGTTTTGGTGGGGATACTTGAGGGAAAGAAACATTTTGAAGACCTAGACATAAATGGAAGGGTAATATTAAAATTGATCATAAGGAAATTGGACGGGAGAATGTGTGTAATTTATCTGGTTCAGGGTATAGACAATTGGTGGGCTGTATTGAACTTGGTAATGAGCCCTCAGGTTCCTATGAGGCATGTAATTTCTTCACTAGCTCAGACTGTTAGCTTCTGGAACACTCTGCTTCATATAGTTAATTTAGTGATTTGGTTGGTTTGTAAGTTATTTTGTAGGTTGGTTAGGTTGTTCAGTATCAGTTAGATAGATCATTTGTTCATTAGTGGAAAATGTACAAACTTGTGAAGCATGAGTACAGTTGTGTTATATAACCCTGAAATAAGGTATAGAAGTAGATAGTTGAAAAATATGCAGCTTTGATTAAAATAGTTTTTGCTAGAATGTAAACAACAAAATATCAGTAGGGCAATTATTTTTATAAATTTGCTGATGAAGAAAAGCTTTATGAAGAGACTTAGACATACTGTTATACAGAATCTGAAAGAGAAAGTCTCCGCGAGCTGTGACAGTGATATATGACTCATTGATGTAATCTCATTTTTTTTGGACTTTGTCTAATGTTGTAATAGATCACTACATTATGGACACCAGCTCTGTTTCTATCTTCAGGCAAAGAAAGCATCTAATCTGGTGAACCTCTTAGGTAGAAATAAATGATGGATGTGGTCCAAACAAAGAAGATCATGTCATTGAGAAACTGTTAGAATTTTACTGAGTGTGTTAGTGTGATTTCAGGCTTTTAGCACAATGTGAATGAGGCCTTTGCTCTTCTGAGGTGTTACCAATCTACACTGCAAAACATTCCAGAAGAGTGAAGATCTCAATGGAATTTTTGTTTTCCACTGTGCTGATTCCATTGGTGTGCACACGCACATGCGCACGCTTGTGTGTGTGTGTGTGTGTGTGTGTGGGGGGGGGGGGGGGGGGACCCTATTTTGGGCGGGGGGGTTTGTATGTGATCTATTATTTTAATAACGAT
>Ga0136643_10018268_pt1 | contig 10567 bp, 6 predicted proteins | sample TergutLab28metaG_FD_96883 | JGI IMG/M metagenome (GOLD analysis project Ga0136643, IMG submission 96883) | Labiotermes labralis P1 segment gut microbial communities from Petit-Saut dam, French Guiana - Lab288 P1 (version 3) (version 3) | ecosystem: Host-associated > Arthropoda: Insects >... | reverse complement strand
CAGTTAAAATCTGGCTCACACACGTCAAGTTCTTTGCAGCAAATCTTCCTGCATATCACGTAGTTAATTGCCCTTCCTTAAAGACTCTACCAAAAGCACAGACTACGTAGCGTTGAACAGTAGGGAATTGTCAATGAATAAACTAAAGAGTGTGGAAGGAAGGCGTGGCACAGTTTGAGGCGCTGTATGGCATTAGTCTGTAGGGACTGAGGAAAACCACAAGAAACATCAGTCAGGTTTGAAGGTCTCTAGGCCCAGATTCGAAAGCGATAGGGCGTAGTTACAAGTCATAAGCATTAGAGTTTGTGTCAATTTGTTCATTTTCAAATCATAAAAATTTTCCTCATTTTATGTGAGGATCAAACGATACGGTGATCGCTTGGTTTCCAAATTCTGCCACTTCACCAATCATAATCTTCCCTACATTCATTCATTATTCTATCGTTGTGGCAGAATAACCGAAATATTCGACATTTTTTTAACGAACCTGTAATCTGACCAGATCCTGAACCAATTCTCTCTCCTTCCCAAATTTCCAAATATTCTCCCCACACGAAGTCAATGTTTGGAGATCTAAAGGAGACTTCAGAAATACACATGAGGACAGCCAAGCGGTCAACCTCGAGATTCAGTCTAACTTACGAAATATCAAAAATTTCTCGTTGTGTGATACTCTCACAGTTTCCTTAATTTACAACCAACGACCATATTTCTACGTATAGAACAAATAATACAAGCATAGTGAAGGGTTTATGTACTACGCAGCCAACAGTGTGATGTCAGAACAAGAACATTTAATATTATTAACAAAATCGCCACTAAAAAAAAAAAAGACAGACAATTTTATCCACACCCCAAGTGTATAACATCCGTCTTCAGGTTGTCCTCATCCAAGTGAATGGTTTCCATGAGGTTTACCTACACACACGCCCTATATGCATGTCTTACTCCCCATAACCTAGCCATCCTCTATTACAGGTAGCCTAATTCATTACCCTAAAAATAATAATAGCAGGCATAATCCAAAATTTCAGACATAATGCATTACGTTCTCACTGTGTCGACCTAATTTCCAAACGCGCGCGCCCTCTTGTTTAATTTCATATTTCAAACCCACACAAATCAGCTTGAAAATTTACTGACTTTTGTACATCACCATCATCATCATCATCAGCGTTTTAGACAACAGAACGAATTGTTATGTGTTGTTATATGTTTTATGTTATGTAAACTTTTTTGTTTTATATAATGTGTGTGTGTGTGTGTGTGTTATTGACATGTTTAATATTCAACCTATCAATGGATTTTGGATTTGTGATACGAAGTTTATATTTATACGTGTGTATGTAATGAATGACACATGCACACACACTCGCGCGCACCACGCACGCACACACGCGTGCGCGTGCACGGTCGCTTATTTTCTGAGATGCGACAAAAAATGCTGTCCGAGTACTCAACGTAGACAGCAGACAGCGGTATGAGTTTCGCAGGTCATAAAAGTTAAAAGAGAAATTATTACAGCTCTATTTGCGAATTATTTATTCCATTAAGTACTATTATTTTTCAGCGTAATTCCCCAGCACATTGCCGCAACGCTGGTAAGTTGATCCCGCAAAAATTAGGAAGTGGAAATGGCTCTTCGTGTACGTTCACGAGTGAGACAGAAGTATAAATGGGCTCGGAGGGGGAGAAAGAGGAGATGTTTGATGAAAATAATGATACTTCATTGCAATGATGTAATAATGACTGCTCAATTTTTATGGCCTACAGGAGCTCACTTAGTGGACATCCCACGTATTTCGGAGAAGCTGGGAATTAAAAATGGGGAAGCTACCATCCGCTTTCAGTACTCAGTCACACACTGCTTGAATTGAGCAAGGGGAACGAAGTGAGTCAAAAGATGCCAGTAAATGGCAAGTTAAATTCATGGGGCAATTAGTAACGCTAAAGCTAGGAAAAGACAGTTCCTTTTCCGTTTCTCATTTTTCGAAGGAATAAATCAATGTAAAATGATCGGTTGTACGCCTACTTATAGTAGGAAAACGTAAACAGAGAAAAGCTATAAATCTGTATAGGGTTCAAATATACGATTCATCATCATTTCAAGTGGAATCCTTTTAACGCTAAACTAACAAAACATAATAACTTTCATTTGTAGCCACAGTTATATATCATATATACGGTGTATAAGGATCTAAAATTTCTTGTGTCTTTGGTTAATAGTTAATCCATACTGCGACTTAGAAGGGAGGGAAGCGTAATTTCCGATTACCAATATTGTCTCGTCTGCTATCCATCATTCTGAAGTGTCGTTACATGTCGGAAATATTTGTGGTGAGTCTTTAGGCTTATCCATCTCGCACGAAAACACTGCGCTCTGTATTTACAGCACGCAGCATACTAGGGAAAGTGTTGACTTCGTAGTATCTCGTCTGATTTGTTCCCATGAGGTAAATACTTATAGTACCAGTAGAGACAGAGATAACTGCAATATATACCAGAACATCAGCCGGGGGTGTGATAAAATACGTAACATTAAATTACGACACTTATTTGACTCAAATTAACTAAAATGAGCGGTTTATTTTGAGAGGTAAAAAAGAAACTCAATGCTGTTTAGGAAAAGAGAAAAATCATTATAGTCTTCACAATATCTGTCCCTTTGTCCCTTGTCTTGTATCAATACAACTCCGTACTTATCTTTACAGTTTATTTCTTTACGAAAATTTTAATATGCTCGTCTATTTATCTCAAGTAATAGCTTAACTGTTTCTCGTGCACATTTCATATTTATCTTTGCTACATGACACTGCCTTGTTTTAAACTCATGTGATACGTGTATTCCAGCCACATCATGATCCACATAAAACTAGCCTAATACCTTCGTCCTTCTTTCTTCACGTCATCAATCTCACACATTTTTCGTAACGACAACCATGTGTCTTTTAAACTCTGTACAATTCTCCATTTTAAAAAGTGCCCTGAATTGTTTGTTGTAAAGAGATGTGGTTGTTTCAGACGAAAAGTTAAAAAATATTATTTTCACAGAAAGCATTCCTTTGTGTATTAATAAATCTATTATTATTATTAAATGATAAATCATTCAACACAACCATCATTTTATTATAGAAAGGATCTCTCCTTTCACAACAGCTCGCCACATGTGTCGACTAAAGATCATTATCAAACGAAAGCCTTCCAAAATAAAAAAGGCAGTGGATAAACAATTTCTTCATAAAGATATTTTCCTTACAATTTTTTGTTTTGTAATTAGTAAGGTTGCATAAAAATTCACTAGCTTGACCTAAAATTACGTAAATTATTATTCTAGGTTAAAAACACGTAGCGAGCTATTGTCAAAAATAGATTGTTTTATAGCAAAAATAATTTTTGTGACTGGATTGTTCTTTAACCGTAATAAAACGCACAATATTATTCTAAGTTTTTTTTTAAACCCTCGCTTACCAAAGTCAAAATTCATTGGAAATGCAGACAACTAGGACTCTAAGATTAGTACTAACTTCCCAGGTAATTAATTTAACATCTGTCTGCTGTAAGTGCTCGATATGTTTGATTTTCTATGCATTACCGCTACAAAAATTTTCTTTCTTGACCAAATGAACTAATTTAAATCAGCAACAACATAGAACATGGGACGCACCTATTTCGCATCTTAAACATAAATATTTACAGTTCTTTGGGTCAGCAACTTTTCGAACTTGCCTACTTAAACAACAAACGCATCACTTAAGACCCTAATGTGTTCGTAACATACACTTTCCTTCTGTCATGTTTATTATCTCGTCATGTACACTTCACAGCATGTTTAATCGGTTTGAAAACAAACAATTAGGAATTCAAGATACGTTCTCCAACATACATAAATCAAACAACATTTTTATCCAGTATCTTTTGAATTTTCACTGCAGTGGCAAAAATTCACGTTCAATTTGTGATAATATATACAGTTTAGACTTTACGGTTTGGCAACGTTAGTGTGTGAGTGCACACAGCACAGGGCCGGAAGCACATATAAGTTTAGGTTTTGAAGTTGCGGTTGTTTTTGAACAGATACTCAAGTTACGGCTGATAGTTAATGAAGGCACTAAAACGTGTGATTTAATGAGGTTTCGTTTCCAGTTCTTTGTGTGAAAGAAAGAGGCTCTAAATTGGCAGAAATCGCTTCACCTACTCTCAATATCTCGGCTGGCGGTCTATATAAATAAAAATTGTATCTTTCTAAAGCAGCAACAAACTTACAAGAGCACAAAGGAAGGCACACATTCGTGGTCCATGCAAGTTTTCACAAATAATTATTGCTTGTATCGCAGAAATAAGGCTTCTTCGAAGTGCCGGCAACTGAAACCTTCTAAACATGTACGTTTTGCCACGGATACATATGTAGGTTTCCTAATCCGTGGTTGGTACCGGATCATTCCCGGGGTAAAGCGGCCGGGACGTGGCATTAACCAACCACCACCATCTGGTGCCGAGGTTAAAGAAAGAGTAGAGCTATAAGTCTTCTCCCCCTCCAGGCAATCGTGGCCTGTTCTAGGTCGAAATTTACTTTTTACCTAATCGATGGCAGCTCTAGACACATTATATCCTTTCTGAAAACTTCCCTCTCATACTGATGTTCAGTGTTACTCCACCTTACTCTGAGAAACACAACGCAGTATTAAATGTGAAATTTCCCTGTAACCCTTATATTCGGCCACACGCGTTTATAAAAATGTGCCGTTATATGTGTTCGTACGTAATATAATATTACCATGTTCTTGGGCACAATGGAAATAATGTACCCCATTATTCTGGTCTAAATCACTGTAATCTATCATTCTATTCCGAAGTACAGTAATGTTAAAATGGCCAAAATTTAAAAAAAAAACCAACTGCCGTGCAACTTGGTATAACCAATAGTCACATTTTCGCTTACCAGAGAACCATTGGGTGCCGGTCCCAGTGGCCGTGCGGTCTAAGGCGTAAGTCTGCGGCCCCTCACCTGCTGAGATTGTTGGTTCGAATCCCACCAGGTCATGGATGTCTGTCTGTTTGAGTGATGTGTGCTGTCATATAGAGGTGTCTGCAACGAGCTGAACATTTGTCCAGAGGAGTCCTACAGACTGTGCTGCGTCGTTGTGTGTGATCTAGAAACCTAGTGAATGAGGAGGCCCTGGCCCACTGGGGGCTGTTGCGCCAAGAGACAGAAAGAAAAAAGAGAACCATTGGATGTGGATGTGCATATTATTGCAGACCGTAGCTTGTACAGATTTGTAGTTCAGCTCGCCTCACATTTTGCTCGAAGTAACTGCCGACATTTTAAATTTGTCTGTGTAATCCACTACACGGATAACATCAGTCAATTCTACACATTATTTAGAATAAAATATAGTGCCACTAATTATGTGACTACGGAAAGAAATCTGTACTGCAAGGAACCAGATGCAACAAAACACAGCACCACATCGCCAAGGAGAATGAAACACGACTAACGTGAAGTGCATACTGCATTCTTTCCACATCAACTTGATTGTGGGTGGTGGGGGGTGGAGAGGAATATACCTGTTCCTCTGTCCCCTTCTCTGCCATTCACAGACCTGAATTGGCCCGGCCCAAACGTTACAGGGGTTCGTCAATACATTCCTCATTGAATTTTAATTTGATTCAAAATGTTCTTGGCCATCATTACAATTATAAAAAAAAACACACTGTATTGTTTATAGGGAGACACCACTAACTGCCATATATATTGTGGCCCATCTTGTCATTGTCAAAGACTTTGCAATAGCAGAATGAGAAGCGTGTAAGGCAGGGATTCCAAAAGTGGGCTACGCGGGCCCAATGGGATCCGAGACCAGTTCCCAGGGAATCCGTAGATACGTTTCTGTAAATGGCTACTATGAAGTGTACTTTTATTTTTAATTAAAGGAATAATGTTTTGTTAAAATAACTGCGGAACTTATTTAATAGGCGATAGGTTTATTTCGTGTGACCCGTAGAGTATTTAATTACGAAACGCCCTGTGTCCACGATGGGACATAAAAACATTTTAATTAAGGTAAAACATTGCATTTCATTGTTACGTATGGTACCGGCATGTGTTAGTACTATCTAAAATCAGTTTTCTGAAATGAAAGTTTTTAATTTTACATACCTATCGTACGGAAACTCTATATTTATTTGAGCAAGAATGTGAAGAACTGTAGTTATTTTTTTAAGCTAAAAGGGTTCCGCGAGCGAAAACATTTGGGAAATTCCGGTAAAATGGTTTGCAATGGACCAACTTGGTCGAAACATGTAGCGGATTTATTAAAGACAACGGGGGGTCTCCTTAAAATGAGACGTTCTGTTGATTTTCTAAATTGTATAATAGCATATGGCAATACACGGTAACCCGCAAGGCTGTTAGACCATTCGCACCAGTGACAACAAACACAAGCTTGCACATAACTACTTGTTTAAAACAGATTGTAGGACGAAATCAGTCTTTATTATATGCAACCTTGTGTATTCGATAGCCGATTATTGAATGTTACGTCCTCATTAAATTCAAAAGAGATTATTTAAAAGTTTAAAAATCTGTTTTCAAATTTGTAACCAATCTTGACACTTTCTTCACTATGCAAATCACTAGCCACTCTTCGTTCTGGTCTCTGGAATGGTTTACAGTAATACATTCTTCATTGTTTCTTATATATGGTTTATTTGAAGATGCAGTCAACGGCGCAGCCACTAACGGTGAACGGCAGGACGTAAAGTTTAAGTTAAGGGTTTGGAGAGATTGTGGGGAAAACGTCCATGGTCTAATTAAAGGCACTATCAGAGCAGTCGCCTAAATGATCTGAGGAAGATCACGAACACCTTGATTCAGTGTAGTCGGTGTCCCATCTGAAGTTCTAAACGATTGCTTCCAGAATAACGCTTAGAATCTTCAACGCATGAGACAACTTCTTTGTTAGCAAATCTTTGAAAACTATGCAAAAGTCTTATTAACGCACTTTGTAATTTTCTGAGCATAAAAAAGCACAAACTTGTGTTTAGTTTTTGGAGTACTCGTAAGACACGTGAAAAGGATCAATGAAAGATTTTTACAGATGTCAATAATTTATTTACAACACATATACACACACTTGGTAACCTCAACTGACAAGAGTAACCCGCCATTTATTATAAGTCAAAATATTTCTGCTTAAATGGCACAATAACTAAAATTAATCAGATACTTTGCAAGGAGAATGTACACTATTTCTGCCTTCAAAATGTTGAATTTTCCAAATAAGCGATGCATTTTTACTCCTTGTTCGATATTACTTCGAAACTGTTGAAGTAAGAACGTGCGGTGAATCTCCGTATGTCCAGGAAGTCAGGCCTGTTCCTAGGTGTAATTATGACAACAGATATCCATGTACTAAGCTGTGGGATGTTTAATAGTAGCACAAGACCAATATTCCTGCATTCAGGATGCCTTGGCTGCGTTGCCAGGTAAACCGCTTGCGTGCGAGTGTTTCTGTGATTATTTTCAGAGAACTAAAGTGTCTCAGCAACTTCTTAACACTAACAGTAATTAGGTGAAGTCTAATAATAGAGCCAAAAATCTAAAAAGTTTTACAAAACGAAGACGAATACCTTAAGATAAGCAAACCAATTAACTCGATCTCTCTTTTCATAAATCCCAGACAAGACAAAATCTTTATATAAGAAGGAGGCAGCCCGTACTCCCTAACACAAGGATCAAGATAGTGAGTGTAAAAGATCATACTAACGACTGTACAGATCTTTTGGTATTGGTGGAAAGGCAGAAGTATAACCTCCCCCATCCTTCAACCCAATGTAAACCAAAAGGTGTGGAGAAGTAAGTACCAAATCATGGGAGTAATTTGTCTCCAACCGCTGATGAAGAAGTTTACAAACTTTAGAAATAGGGACTTACAAGGATTCCAGTCTCCTGGGATTCTACATGTACATAGGAACATACTGTAGGTTTAGATGTTTCAGCGGGCAATGCTGCCTCCATCTCCAGCGTTATCGAAGATCAGTGTAGTCCAATCATAGACCAGTATTCGGGGAATTTGATTTCCACCAAAAATGTGGATTTTTATCCTAGCTACAGCTTTCAACTGGTTCCAGTACATATAAGCAGCCTGCATCATGAGAAGAATATACGCTATCCGCAGTCACAACGCGACCTGGGTGTGAAGATTTGCTGCCGAAGTTCGTTAAATATAACTTCATGTATATTCATGGGTCTGTGCTTCATTAAACACTGCGACACCTTTATGCTTTGTGTGCATCAAAGTGCCGGGGTGAGTTAGGTACCCCCATCGGTGTAAAAGGATGCTGTCGGTGCCTACAACTCTAACAAATCACGGAGGAAATGTGAAAATCACATAATTTTCTTAAGGATACCCAGTTTTAAGGCAGTTGATCGTGCCTTCAAAATCGTTAATATGGAACAGAAATACTAATCCCTTAATCAAGAAATTCGCGTATACTATCTTATCAAATTGTGTGCGATTAAACACTTCAACAGCTTTATAATCGCTTTTTTTTTCGAATGGAGGGCGTCTGACTCCCCACAAGACGCAACTCTAAAATCCACTGCAGCCAATTAAAATATTCAGCACCCAAAATTACTTCATTCTTAACTATTACATAATCATATCATACTTCAACACTTCTAGTTCACAGACATCTTTGAATAAGATTTCCTACCCTGCTGGTGTGCAGTGTCACTTTCACCAGTGCACTCGTCACAACCAGGTATACCGCAACACAAATCCGCATTGGAACCAGAGGCTGCCGAACTTCGATATGGGTTAAAAAACTCATGTTCTGTTGCCTCGTTAGTACCGGTCAAATAAAGAGATGGAGACAATGAATTCGTAAACAGAGTGGCAGAATGAGCAAAAGGGAGGTGTTGAGCTTGAAATAGTAAGTCAGATGGTGGGTAAAACATATTTGACATGAGCCTGTTGCTAGTAGAGCTACTCGTCTGGTGATTCTGCAGCGCCAGCAGGGAAGACATAGTGACTGCGAAGGGCAAACTGCTCTGATGGGCTGTAGGTGGCGACAGCATCGCTGAATTGCCCACAAGAAATTCAGGAGTGAAATTCGAGCTATTATGGTGACCAAAGCCGATCGCTGAATTATTTGAGCTAATACTTACAGATGTTGAGGGGGAAACGGGTTTGAAGGCAGATTTCGGCACTGTTGAGGAAGATCTAGACGAATTAATTTGTTCTACCTTTCGAGACTCTTCCCTTGTGCCTTCACTGCCAACGGCTGCTTTGTAAGATGCTAAATACTGATGCAATGCGTTACTTCCTTGAAGATTTAGACTTCCACTGGCATTGTTATGACATCCACCTTTTGGAACTATTTCCTCTATTGCTTTCAATAGGTCATCGCCACATCGGCGCAACACCAATTCCAGGACTGAACGTTTCTTGTTGGGAAATAGCCTAGACAACATTTCCAGTGAATTCGGCGAGAGGGGAGTTTTACTGTTCTGGTTGACCACATGTTTAGGGGATAAAACTGGAATGGGATACCGTGACCTATTCTCTTCGGAGTTCGATGGTGGTTTTTCGTTTTCGGGATGAGGTTTTTCAATGTCTGTGAGTGCTGGTAGCTGATCCGTGTTAGCGCTCCCAAGGCCAGGGTCGCCAGTTTCTGATTCGTCATGGCTAGACCCAAGTGGCACTGGCGATATAGAAGGTGAATCCAAAGCAATCTCTTCTGGTCCAGACGTATCTAATAATTACAAAGAAATGTGAATTTGATTATTTCAGTCAGATATTCTTTTGTGAGGTTAGGTTTCTCAAGGTTGTGACAATAGATAATAGAGTTTTCTTGGATGAGACGTTGCGTTGTTTCGTAGAAATTTACCAAAATTTCGGGGAAAAATACGGGAGCATAGTTCATGAATAATGAGGCACTGCAAAGCCCCGAAACGTTGGCAGATTTCTGTTAGGTAATATGGCGCCACAACCTAGAACAGAGTAAGCTTCAAGAAAGCCTACGTTTGAAGTGTCTAAAGAACAAATTGTACGTGGACGAACTACACCTAATCTGATAAACACAAATGTGGTATTTAAGCGTAATCCTTTCAGGCCTTGCGGTTACTTCATGTACCAAGTGGTTTAAAATTTAAAATTCCAATTCTGCTTACAGAATGTGTTTCGGTAATTTTACATACCTGAGAGCAAACAGCGATTATTTCCCTACCCAGCACTAGCTGACAAGTTTTTTTTATAATTAAGACAGAGTGTGTTTACTGCGTCGTAAGAAATTGGCCTTTAAATATAATTCAAGTTAAATTACGATTTCAAGCGAGTGAGCAAGTAAATGCATCAGAAAATCATATTTAAAACACACGAAGCAGAAATTTACGTATGTGGATGATTCTGGCAGAGAAAGGCAATAATCTTAGTAATTAACGAACTTAATGCACAAATTCTTGTTTTATAATAAGTTTATTATATGACTCTACATGTTTCGAGCACTATGTGCTCATCATCAGATCAAAACTCTATTATACAGCCTCTGGTATCATCACACCTGT
>Ga0136643_10018260_pt1 | contig 10569 bp, 6 predicted proteins | sample TergutLab28metaG_FD_96883 | JGI IMG/M metagenome (GOLD analysis project Ga0136643, IMG submission 96883) | Labiotermes labralis P1 segment gut microbial communities from Petit-Saut dam, French Guiana - Lab288 P1 (version 3) (version 3) | ecosystem: Host-associated > Arthropoda: Insects >... | reverse complement strand
TGGTGTGTAGTGTGAGAATCACATGAAACAAATACTTGTACTGTGTGGGCCAAACGCAGGGTTTCTTCACGCTACAGCAGGTGGCACGTACAGGTACCATTACATGTGTTGTTTCACCGACAAGACAAGCCGGGCTGTAGGTACGATAGTCACCGAATTCTCACCGTGAAATTCCGGATTCCATCGAAGAACAGTATGTGCGAGATTTGTTATGCAGACAGCCATAAACGTGGTGCAGTTCCTTCAAGAGCTTCGGTTTCCCCTGCCAAGTATTATACCATTCACCGTCCAGACTCATGTATCATCCGGGTATGAAACAACAGATCCATTTAAGGCTGCAATAATACCAAGAGATTCTGTCTCACTCTACCTCCAATTAGAGAAAAAGTACTGCATGCCACTTCCGAAAAGGAAACAGGGTTGAATCTTTGAAAGCGGAAGGGGAGGGTTCGACCAATGAATTTGTACCTCTCTTCCATCCCCACCACCATTTCACGTTGTGTTCAAACACAACTGATACAATACCGTTCTTCGGTTTCCGTATACAACCTTTTGCAAATGGGGGACAGGGATCTCTGGAGCCATTCTGGACGACGAATACATTGAGTCTTGCTAGGGAGGCATTTACTACATCAGCTTCAAACACAGACATTAATGAAGCGTTTGCTTTCAGTGGCCATGTGATGAACGCACGCTTTTCTCCATATAATGAACATGAATCCCACGAAAATTGAATTACGCTAGAAGCTTTTATGAAGCCAGGGAATCGCGTCGAAAGCAAAGACATGTGCCTTACGGTGTTTGTGGTTTGAAACCTCCAGATTTCTTCGAAATGCTGAAAATGGCAGCAAATGAATTATTCAGCACACAAACAGCAATCTATGATAAGCAGAAATTACTCGCTGAAGATAAGCCAAATTTTAACATTTATAAAAGTGACATAGAAACTGAAAATCAAGGTACAAAAAAAAACCTGTTCTGGATTTAAATTAGAATGGCCTGGTGTCCAATGGATAAGGCATCACAGATCCAGTACTATTTAATTCAAAACTGTTTCGGAGATACACACGAACTACGAATACAGCAACAGTCACTCAGAAATAACATGCTACACTTGCCATCACATCTTCATATTATAAACTTCAATACTTCGACAATATATTTCAGTCTTATCTCTACAAAAATAACTATCGCTCTAGATACAATGAGACGGTAGTAACTCCGAGAGTATGAGGGAGTTTCTTCTAAATTGTTTGAACAAGAAAAGGACCTAGAAAAATATCCAGTATTACACGTTTAGAGCGGGAGAGAGGAGAGACTGGTCGGTATAGTGCCTACACTACGTTCTGGACGTCTGAGGAATCATGGTTCGAGTCCCGGTAGGGATAAAAGATCTTCACTTATCTGGGATGGTACGCGGCGTATTTCGTGGTTTTACCAACGTTTCGGGACAGCCTATCGGTGCCACCTTGAAGAAGTCATCAGCCCTTGAAGATGGGCCCAAATAGCCTGTCCCGACGCGTCGGTAAGCGACTAGCATCAAGCGCTCCGTAGCAACCCAGAAGAGCGATGATTTCACCAACACCCTGGTGGAAGTCTCAAATCCCGCAAGAGATTCATTTTTTCTTCCAAAAATGTAGACCGACTCTGGGACCCACCAATCGTACCGGGAGTTCTTTCCCCGCGGGTACAACGGCCGAGGCGCGAAGCTGACCACTCACTACAATCCAGTGCCGAGGTTAAAGATGAGTGGAGTTTTACCTATACTCCTGCATATGCCTTCATGGCAAGCAGAAGAAATACATTTTGTTTACAGCATGACACCCAACGAAACCCAGAGCTCTTGTAATATAAATGGTACTGATGTGGACTGACCCAATGAAATCTTGATATAAACCATTTCTCTTCAAAGAATGTTAACCACTTTATCGAATGCTACACCTCCCCTGTTTGAATCCACAGGATGCAGATCACACCACCATGTCTGGCGTAACTATTACATCTACTAAGTACTATTTTTCAAACAAAACACTACTTAATCAAGCATTATCAATCGGAATTACATTTTAATATACAAGACATCTGGCAAGATGCTGTTTATAAACCCATCCAACGCAAATACCATTACAACACAAACAAAATACGTGTAGATATGTGGGTCAGCCGAAATAACTTGCAAATATAGACACTGTTTTACATAACAAAATTGCTTTTATTTTTAAAGTTGTTTTTGGACCTAAACAAAGTCAAACTCTTCCGTTTTCTTCATACGGCATAAATTCTTACAAAAGTGGAAGTATGGATGGTAGCAAAGTATTCTGTAGAGAAAGCATATTAGTGTTCGAAAACACGCAAGTGGAAATTTGAATTATGACATATGAAACATTTCATATTTTAGCCCATACATGGTAGTAATATTGTCTTAAGCCTAAAAAAAAAAAGAAATACTACCAGGCAGAAAACAAAATCTGATAAAGACAAGAAAGGCCAAACAAAAAATACGCACCTACATACATTAACGCTTTCCAACCTAAACTCGACAAATACCCGTATGGGGAGTACCCTGACACTACGAAATCTTATCAGTAAATGATTAAAAATTAAATAACTGTTCAATTACGTTCTTTTCGTTCCGACAATAGACGTCTTGAATAACTGATTAACAACAATATGTCAAATTGCTTAGAATCGATTGTTTCTTGAAAAGGATTAACAGTATTCCAGCTCTACTTTAAGATGAACAGGCGGACAAAAAGAGCTACAGTATTGATGTTTACATCTGGATAGTTGGAAAGCGCTAAAATGAAATGCAAATGCACTGTAACTATACTGGAAACATAGAAATATGCGAACTTTAGCAGTACTTCTTAAAAAAAAACTCCATTAACTTAAAAAAAATTACAATATTTCAGAGAGACCGGGTCTAAACCCGCACATTAAAATATTATACTCATTCCGTATCTTTCGCTGCAACTAGTACTCAATTCTCCCTATCATGCCAATTAAAAAAATGTTCATGTGGTTCACCTATGGAGAGTGTTAGAGAAGTAATGTGGTATATATATATATACATATATATGTATATATACATACACATATATATACACATATACATATATATACATATATATGTATATATATTTGTCTTTCGTGTTAATTAATTTCTAATTTTAAAATGTTTATCAAGTTATCCTCCATTTATTTCATTATATAATATATATATATAGTCTGTTCATTTAATTTCGATGACAGGAGGTATCATCATTTTCACCTGCTCTCTTATGTATATACTGATGAATTATGGGCAGATATTTCAACTTTCACCTTCATATCTATATATATATATGCATAAGTTCAATCAGTCTCCATACACACAACATATTCAAAATTGCACACAGTCCGCCTTCGGCCCATTACCCGTCAGTGCCCTTTTCTGTTGTCATCAAAATCTTTGGAACCGAAAGAAGGGGCGCAAAGGATGTGCAAGTTCACCAGCAATACACTGACAGCTCTCCGCCATGGTCACCACTGTGTCTCCAAGCAGTCACTGCGCGCGCCTTCATCTGCAACAGAAGAAAAACAATATTAAACGCCGGGCAAACAATCCACACTGAGAGGATAACATATCTGTTTATATCGCAGAGGAAAATATAAACAAAACACGGTAAAACTCAAAATCAAGGGAGAAAAGTTTGCACTACATTCGAAGTGGCATTCCGAGGATTTCGGCATCGTTCGATGAACAGCTACTGACAATTATGTCAAGTGTATTTAACCTTTTAAAGCCTACTGGTTTCGTGCGCCAGCTGGTTTAACACTTAATTATATATTCTGCCCACACTGTATTTATTTGTTTCGTATTTATCTGAGAACAAGCAGCGACTTGTGCCACTTACAGCATAAACTGATTGGTTTTTATAACCGAGATGAAAAGTGTTTACAGCGCGGTACGGCCTGGGTCTTTAAATAAAGCGGTCTGCGCTTTGTCTTTAAAGGGTTAATAAACAGCAATTTACTGGTGTTTAAAGAAAACCTGAACTATAGCAGCATTAAAATACCGTCAACAAACATTTTCTTGGGCAAGACAAATTGAACTACCACGTTCTTTTGAAATCCATTTCATAATTTTATTTAGCAGGCAGTACAATGTCTCCACATTTTCCTGCGCCCATTTGACAATTATATTATCTTCTTCCTCCAGTTGCCTCTGTCATTGCAGTCTTCTTCCACTAATCCCTTTTCTCCCATCGGTCCTCTAATCCCTTCCGTCCAGGTAAGTTTAGGTCTACCTCGTTTTCTTCTTCCTGGTGGGCTCCATTTCATAACTTCTTTTGGTAATCTTCCCTATTCCATTCTTTGAACATGTCCATACCATTGAAGTTGTTTGGTTTTAATATCGTCTAAAAGAGACCTTACTACATTCATTTTTTGTTTAAAAATAGTATTCCTAATTTTGTCCTTTCTGGAAATTTCGTAATACCCCATCGTATACAAGATGATCTTCCGACTAGAACTGTCATGGCGATTTCCATGTCAAAACTCTGGATTCTTTTCTTGTCTCATTTTATTACATAAATTGTAAGCAGTAACATGCACTCGTGCCGGACGTCCACAGACACTGCAAGTGTCAGAAATGGGACAAAGCGTATTATTGAAAAGACGTACATATTAAAACGTGTTTGGAAGGCTAATATGAAAATCTGAGTCAAATTTTTATCAGAATATGTACGCAAAGAATGCGTTAGTCAGTTCCGACTCTTCAAAGACCACACAAATGGGACCGCGATATCACTGAGTGTTAGTAAAGGGTTTCCCCTACGAAATGTACAAGACAGGCAATGCACGCACAAAGGCAATACTAAGGCGCGTTCGCGTAACCATTGTTGCCGTCGAAAAGCAGCACTACACATTCTGAAAACAAGAATAGAACTATACAATATAGTAGCCCTTCCAGTCTTGTTGTATGGCAGCGAAACTTGGACTATTAAAGCAAGTGACGCCAGAAGAATAACAGCAGCAGAGATGAAATATATGAGAAGAACAGCATGATGCACTTGGACAGATTACAAAACAAATGCACAAACTGCAAAGGAATTAAAAATAACACAAATTTTTGACAAATTACTGGAACACAAGAGAAGCTGGATACAACATGTAAATAGAATTCTTCGAAATACATTACCCAGGGTAATGAAATACTACTCCCCAAATGGCAGAAGGAATCATGGTAGACCTTTGAAGAGACTTCTGGATACATGATACCGGAACGCGTCAACAAGTGGCCCAACTCCATGAAAGATATATGATGATAATGATGATGATGAGTGTGTGTATGTAGCCTGAGTTATACAGCATGCAATGGCATTCCCCGTTTTACATTGTGATCAGTAGCCTGTTCGACTACCATATTTTTCCACATTATCTCACACATGGCATGATTTACTGAAAAAATGAGCATAAAATGTGTATCTTTACTTTTTCTACAACTGTTTTCTGAAGCATTTCTCATTCTAAGCAGAAAAGAACGAGATATGATCAAAAACTGTATATTGGTCTTCATGAGAAGTGTCCGTTATACTTGTTCGATTTTAATGAAACTTGAAATGCTCCGATAGATTTTTCAAACAATAATTATATAACACATTTCAAGAAAATCCGTCCAGTGGGAGCAGAGTTTTTCCATGCGGACAAACAGACATGACGAAGCTAATAGTTACTTTTCGCTATTTTACAAACGCGCCCAAAAACTGATCAGCGGACCAATTCCCGGAAAGTGCCGACTAAATCCAGTGTGTTAAATAGGGCAGGGACCGAGAGGCGATGATGGCCGATTCCCCTCACAACTCCTTCATTATTCGCAAAGTTACTTCCAAGATATCATTAACGTGGATCAAGAATACTGCCGTATGTCAGAAGAATGGAATCCGGTCTGCAGCAACCTACAACCAATTTTATTTTCTGTAAATCCGGGGAACACCCTGAAACATGGTATAACCCCCCCCCCCCCCCCCCCCACCCCCTCCCCGCCCCCGGGCGGCCCCCCCCTCCCACCATAGCCTTACGGACTGCGGGAGGGCCTTATCTGCGCCAATGAATGCCCCCTTTTGAACAGAACAATATCAACTGACTGGGCAATTTAAACTCCGTGCCGTGTTCAGGCAGTCAGTTGCCCGTTTCTCACAATGGCGTCGCGACATTAATCCCAGAACAGCCAACGTGCTGAACACAGTTTAGTGAAGCGACTTTTTGTCGCAGTTCTTCAGTATCCCCTAGCCAATGATTCTTCGACGAAAATCTATGCTCACGTCTGCCGTCTAGGAACAGTGCAGTTTGCACATTTATAACGGCAGTACCAGGACAATGAGTGTCACCCTACCTGAAGAATAGAAAAAAAGTCAAATAAATCGAAGTTATTGTGTTAAATTAGTGCGCATGTAAGCTGTGAAGTACGTCGTAATCACATGACGTCGTACATACTTTTTGTAACACCTCAAGTCACTTACACTCACGCGAAGGAAGACGAGTGGCAGGTACCCCAACCCTGAAATAAACCGAACCCTCCGAGTCGGCTGCAGTTGCTATATGCCATTAAGTATCACCATTATTCCTCAATCACAATACCGCACGGTACATTCACCGGCTACACTGCAAGACCATTCCACACAATGGCATCACTGTGTCGTAAATGTATAGTGTAGCTCTAAACTCCTAAAGTAATTAACGAGGTCGTCCACTCTGAACCCAGAAGTGATCGTAACAGAACAAAACAGGGGAAAATTAGCTCTTTTCCAGGCAGCAACTATGGGGATATTCTAATATACTTTTACAGTGCCCTGCCGCTTTCTAGGGGTCGGAGTGGGGCAACGGAGTATCTATTATAGAGGCAAGTGGTTTCAGAAAGCGGGGTGGTATAATTTAATTCACGTACTAACATTCTACGGAATCTTTTTCTTTTCACCTATGTGGCACAACTCTGAAATAAATGACCTCCAATAAAAGAAAGTAAAAGAAAAGCCATACATGCAAGTTATTCAGTGACGTTTATTGTGAAACTGGTTATTAAAATGCTTGATGGCAGGTTAAAGCAGAAGCTTTTAATGATATACATTATTGCGTTATCGTATAATACAACTGGAAACACGTAGATGTTATGCCTAACATAAAAATAATTAGTATAACATCATTTCGAAACACGTACCATTATTTCATATAGCAGTCCCATTTACTGTATACAGTTCCCTTACATAGACTACACCATCGCACCTAAACGCTGCAGAGCCTGCGTCGATCGCACTGCAGGTCCACCAGCGACGTCCGCTATGATACGAAATATCATTTCCATCACTGCCACGAAGACATTCATGGCGTGTGAGCACTGCGATGTTTACACCGAAAGAAAGACATCGGGAAAGCTTTCATTATCGAAGGGATATTGCTAGTTGATGAGGACCCGACAATGCTTATTCCACACAGCCATCCGGGTTCGACTCCACGAAGAGACGGGGGATGTATCTGTCTGCTCTGTATCTACAATGGCACATGTCATAAGGTCACCTACTATATGGTGCCCACAGTACAGCGGCAGGGCGCCTGAAGCTGTCCACTCGACACCATCTAATGCCAGTGTTACGATACCGTTAGCTAGTATCTCCTCCCACACATACGCCTTCACGGAGTGGTGCGTAATCTGAGGGACACAGCGAACTTTACACTTTTTAAAACAGCTCCTGTCCAAAAAATGAAACAAGGACAGAAATGCATCCAATAATCAAACAATTTTACTGAAACTGCAGTCCACCATTAAGTGTAACGATGCAAGAATCTCTTACAGCACTGTATTGCTTGAACATTAACTCCGCATTTGGTCCACACACTTTGTTAACTGTGTTTCCCATGGTTGCCATGGTAAAGAGCGATCAGTTCCCCATACGGTATTACCAGGCTCGTTTTGGTACCTCTTAGCGCGGTGTTTTCTAAGCTGTACCACCTGAAATGTATATTCCGTCGCTGAATTTCCGAGCCGTGCCGTGGCTCTGGCGGTTTGTCGCTGGTGTCACCGCCGAAGCCCGGGCTCGATCACAGACCGCTCCATGCCAGTTTTATGGTGGATAAAGTGGCACTGGAACAGGTTGTTCTACAAGTACTTCGGTTTTCTCCCGTCAGTAACATTCCACCAATGCCCCATACTCGTCTTCATCTTAATACTGTTCTTACCAAAGAAAAATCAGGCCAAGTCTGGGATCTTACGAGGTATCTTTCGGATATCAACACAGCAACAACAAAGTACTTTTTTTCAGGCTGTTTTAGAGCTAAGTGCTATAAACAGACTGAAACGTGCAGCAGAATTACAGTGCAAGTGATCATAACTATCACTGACATAAATTTCAACAAGCCTAACGACGACGAAATTTCTTAAGGGATGAAATTACGTCACTGACAAATGGAGAAATTAAATGTCCCCGACTTAAAACAGAGACGCCCTGTGCAATGTTTCGTAATATGCTGATTTGTAAGATCATAATACTGTCAGCCTGTCACTTTAAGGCAGAGCTGTCCGAGAACAGAGCGCGCCTGCTCCAAAGACAGTTGGGTCAAAGAAGGAAGTAGCCATAGGAAATCGGAGAAAATTACGTAACGAGAAGCTATATGATCTGTGTTTCTCAATAAATATTATACGGATGAACAAACCAATGAGGAGATGAGAGAAGCATGTGAACACATGGGGGAGACAGGAATTGCAACACAGGGTTTTAATTGGGAAACCTGGAGGAAACAGATCGCTCGGGACACAAACGCGTAGGTGAAAAGATAATATTAAAATGGATCTTAAAAGGACTAGGCTGGGAGGGTATGGACTGGATTCACATGGTTCAGGATAAGGACAAGTAACGGGCTCTATTTCCCTAAAATGCAGGGAATGTCTTATCTAGCTGAGAACCAATTAACTTCTGAAGGAGTCAAAAATAGCTGACGATCGCTGTTCTCATGACAGAGCAGTGACCGATTTGTCCGTACTGGTGTCCCATCAAGAATCGGACTTCCAAAATTACAGGAGCACTGCACGGCTTATAATGATCCTGCGATGTTCGGCCTATAGTGTACGTATTTCGGCCGCACACGCAGTGTCCAATGCTAGGCCAGAATTAACAGTCGTTAAGCCAAACGCTTTTCCTGACCTACGAATTATTTCACAGCTGCAGGTGTAATATGCATCCCCCTACGCCTCTTACTTGCTCATGCTTTGGTAGTAACAGGACATTCGCCAATCTATTTAGTTAAATATGTGTTCAAACACCCAACTAGTCTGTTAATTTAAATACAAATTGAGCTCCATAACACTGGGCCTTGGAGAGATCAGGAAAATGACCACCATTCTGAATTAGAAACGGGCTGTCCTGTATTCAATGGACCTCACAGGGACTATATCCCGGAAACAAGGATATGAAGGAAACGTAATTCATTCACGTGGGTATTCTACACTCTACAATAACAATACGCCAGTGTGAGCAACCATCCGACTTAAGTAAGATATACTTACTTAAAACAAGTTTAAAATTAAGATCTCAGATAATAACTATAACGAAATTGTACACAAAATTTTAAGTGTTTTTAAACAATTTTAGCCTGAAAATGAGTCACTGCAGACGAAACATGTTACAGCAGCACAGTACAGACATTGTATCCGAATTGACAGTATTTCATTTTCTTATCTGAAGCTTAAGCTAGTTCACCAATCACATGACGTTAAGTTTGATATTTCCAATCATTCACGAGGGTGTAGCGTAAGTGAAACATCGCAGAACTAATAAAAGCACGCATGCAAATCTGCTGATCTGTGTTTTTTAAACTTAAATGTAACAATGGCTGTAATTACGCTTCAGCTCCATTTTTGGGGGGACGCTGCTTAAGATTCATCAAAGCACCGGAACAAATTCACCTTTACGTCACTCTTAACCGAAACTCATATTTGACATGTAGACTAAAGGACGTAAGAACGTACGTTTTATAATATGTGTGACCAAATTATTACCTACACCCGTTGTTACGTCAATATGTCAACAATACACATTCACTGTTCGGCTACGAAGGGCAGCCGATGCCCTCGGTCCAGTCGAAGTGAATTTGAAAGAAGGCCGCCGGGAGCATGGATGTCTGTCCTGTGAGTGTTGTATGTTGTCAGGTAAAGGTCTCTGCAAAGGGCTGATCACTGGAGTCCTGCCGAGTGTGCTGTGTCTGAGTGTGATCTAGAAACCTCAACAATAAGAAGGCCTGGACCCACTAGGGCTGTCGAGCCATGAAAAAAAGAGCCATTTTCTTCTAACTGTTCATACTTTTCCCCGATTTCTAGTACAGCCAGATATGATTTATGATAGACAAACTGAATGTCATTTTATTATTATTTAGCAGGCAGTACAATGTTTCCACATTTTCCTGCGCCCATTTGACAAATATATATTATCTTCTTCCTCCAGTTGTCTCTGTCATTTCAGTCTTCTTCCCTTAATCCCTTTTCTCCCATCGGTCCTCTAATCCCTTCCGTCCAGGTAAGTTTAGGTCTACCTCGTTTTC
>Ga0136643_10018259_pt1 | contig 10570 bp, 5 predicted proteins | sample TergutLab28metaG_FD_96883 | JGI IMG/M metagenome (GOLD analysis project Ga0136643, IMG submission 96883) | Labiotermes labralis P1 segment gut microbial communities from Petit-Saut dam, French Guiana - Lab288 P1 (version 3) (version 3) | ecosystem: Host-associated > Arthropoda: Insects >... | reverse complement strand
TGCAGAGAATCTATAACGAACACAGTGACAAACCGTATGTGGGAATTTTCTCGTTCGATAAACCCAGTTTGTTGATCCGTGACCTGGAGCTGGTGAAGAATATTCTGGTGAAGGATTTTCAGACCTTCATGGATCGTACTATATCAGCTGAAGAAGATTTTGACCCATTATTGGCTAATTCCCTGGGTGTGTTAAAAGGTAAACTTTGGCGCCATCTCAGAACCAAATTAACTCCAGTGTTTACTTCTGTTAAAATGAAGAAGATGTTATACCTGCTGGACACATGTGGCAAGGAACTGGTTGACTGCCTGGACAAAGCCACTGCTGACGGTAAGATATTTCAAGATAAATGCAGCTATTAACTACATTGCGAAATTAAGGATTGTAATCTAAGAACCATCTAGGAAGGCAATCTTACATTTAAATAATCAAAATATATCAAGCGCCCATCTGCCGTATTGAAAAATTTTGTTTTTTATTTATGGCGTGCTGAAGGAAAATTCAAACTATTCATAAACAATAAGAGGTTCACATTCATTGTTTATGAATATTATATGTTCTCGAAGGGTTCATTATATTTTCGCACTTAATTCTTATTTTAATATTTTAATCACTTCCAATTCTGTTGAAATTAAATAAAATGCAATTTTTCTTTTAAATTCAAACAACAATATTCATTTCCTATTTAAGAATTCAGTATAAAAATGTCTAATTTTCAATCGCAATCATCTAAATGAAAGCCTTGTAATGTTACGTTATTCTTTAAATTTGAAACGATAAATTTCATGCTACATGAACACTATTGATGTGATAACTTATACAATTAACACCTTATTAGTATTGTAAAAGACAAGTCATTAAAATTAAAAATAGGTAAATCAGTCCCATTACAGGCCTGGAGTGGCCCAGAGGGTTCCAGGAATTTAAGGTTCCCAGATTGCGTGACAATGGCCCAGGATGTTGGTACGGTTGTCAGCTTTAGGCACCGGCCGCTTTTACCCCCAGGAAATACTCCTTGTACTCATTTCCGTTAGAGGCTGAGTCGACCCCAGGGGCCATAGTGTGATCGGAAGGATTATGTCAATGAAAAATTTGAATGACACAATCCGGAATCGAACCAGCGACCTTCCGATTTGTAGCACAGCACCTTGACCACTGCGCTACAGCGGTCCCCCCATTAATATGAAGTGTTAATGAATTAAATATATTCATACATTTGGTTTTATTTATTTGTAGGTTATTTTAAAATTTACTTATATTCTAAATAATTTAAATTATTCCAGGATTTACAAAAAAAAAGCGCTTAGATTTTCAGGTTTCAAGTGTGTAAATGTGTATCCAAATAATTTACGTGACCGAACACTACTTAGTTCTCTTAAATATTTTAGTAATAATCTTATTACTCCCTCTTATAAAACTATTTCTATATTTGTGACTCCTCTTGTATACATTAAAAATATGTAGACCTTATACATATTTCTTCATTTCCACAATCACCTTGCGTTTATTTGCTGTATTAATTCAGTTATTTGGTTACAAATGGTATACGGTCATTTCACGGAAGTTAATTTCGGGAAGAATTCCTTGCTTTTTAGTTTTCTATAACATGTAGGACAAATTATTCCGTGATACATTTAGTGTTAACTTATTGTCAGAACAGATATTACCCTGATCATAAATGTCAATTTTATTATTATTACTACTATTATTCTTATCATTATAGTCATAATATTTACACACAGAATTTATCTTTACCGCTGTCTTCTAGGATGTGACTCCTCATGAAGAACATTCGGATATTCCTACCAAGAAACTAACGTTAGGGTCCAACACGATCATCGAGAAAATTTGTACGATGAAATAGGATAATGAACTTTACTGTTACTCCGACAACCAAATACCAAATTACTAAACTCTGACATAATGCAGCTCACAGTTTTGAACGTCACTGTTTTCAAAATACAGTTTTATTCTACCACATCACACTATGCCTTGACAGATTGTTTGAATCTAAAAACGAGGTTTCGCGGCACTTCGCTTTATGAGGATGGAAAGATAATTCAAGGCAACACGCCAAGAATAAGATAATCTAAAGATGGAAAAGTAAAAGAGTCTAAGTCTCACTAAATGATGGTAATGAAAATTCTATATTCTTTGACTAGAAAGTTTGTCGATTTTTTATTTTTGTAGTTAATACAGCGAATATTACTGCCTCGAATCATGGTCCTGCTAAATTCTATATTGGTTTCATAAATATGCTTACTTACTAATTTACTACTAAGAATATTTTGTATGTGACATAAACAAACAATATGAACAATATAAAATTAAAGTTTTAATTAGAGTGTAGAGTGACTTCGCAGTAAATAAATATCTGCATACTGTTGCATCTGGTTGGATTTTTATTAACATTGAATTGCAATGCACGGAACCATGAGCTTAAAATTTTATATAAATTGTTCGGGTCTGCAACATGTTTCGAACGTCATGCGGTCATCATCAGGAAGACAATTTGTACATGCTGTTTTTCACACTGAAATTAAAATAAGAGGTTTATAAGATTCAGTGTGAAAAACATACCATAAAAACTGCATGTACAAATGGTCTTCCTGATGTTGAACACATGAGGTTCGAAACATGTATACGATAATAAGAACTGAATTAAAACACAAACTTGAAAAGTGTGCAATATTTTTATTTATGTTACATAACTGTATCACAATTCACGGTAAAACAAACATAAAAGTAAAGATATTGAGTATAATATTTAATATTCTGATTATCTTAATGATGAGGGTTGTTTATATGACAAACAGAAAAAGACATTCTGCCGAGCGTTTGATTGTGCAGTACGCAAACTAATTTCCCCCATACGAATTCTGGAAAACAATTTCTTCACCCAGAAACAAATATGACTTTTGGGACATCAAGACAAATTTTCATTTCTGTCTTTCAGTTTCTTACGAACATATTCATCAAAGAGAAATATACTTTCAACTGTATAAGACAGACTTATCGTCTGACTGATAAAAGTTACAAGTACAACTGTTTACAGTCACGCCGCAAAACGTTGCATCGCGGGTCAACAGTCATAAGAAATCAGAATAAACGGTATAGATATCTGGCATGTGACGTCACGTATAGTTGTAGTCAGCAGATCTCCAAAACGTGAGTCAACAAAAAAGCATGAAACCGAATCCTACGAGACAGTATGTATTCAACTCAAAATGCAGCCGCTTTCGGAAATTTGACAAATGCTATTGCAAGTTACAGTATGACCTAACTATTTACCTCCCTCTCTCTCTCTCTCTCTCTCACTCTCTCACTTATGGCGCTAAAACCTATGTCGGAAAAGACAAAATACCAGTCTCGGTGTACCAACAGGCTGAACGCAATTTTTTTAAGCGATACTTAGCAGGAATTCCAACATGCACTGTTAACAGGATCGCCTGTCGAGGTAAAGGAGACGATGGCCAGATTCACCACCGACATCATAGCGTCCTGTGCCTTCGGTATCAATGGCAACTCACTGAAGGATCCAGACTCAGAATTCGGGCGACGCATAAGGAGAGTATTAGACTTCTCTGTAAAGAAGGGATTGACAATGCTGTTTGCATGGTTTGCACCGAGGCTTAAATATTTGTTTCGGCTGAATTTTGTGGACGATAAAACGAACAACTACATGAGGCAGATCGTGTGGGATACAGTGGAATACAGGTGAGAAACATAGACTAATTACACATACTTTAAAAATGTAATTACACATATTTTAAAAATGTCCTCTATAGGTATAGCTGTATTTCATTATATTTAAAAGAAAAATGCAACCAAGATTTTCTGACAAATAACGCCCAGTACAAATTTTAATGATTTTAAACATTAAAACACGAAGGAAAGGAAGGCGCTCAATTATTTCATACCAACCAAATCAACCTAAGATCGGAAGAGCAAAGAAGAAATACATTAGCTGCCGGATTTTTTTTTCCAATACAAAACAATGTAAGTAAGCCTTTATTATCATATATTAACAGATTTGAGAGCTCTTCTGGTTTCAGTTTTTCCGAAAGATCTCCTTAATATGATATCCAATAAAAACTTTCCAAGTTGTTTTGTCTAATTTCAATTCACATCAATCTTTAATTCCTCGTCGACCAAGTGTCATTCTGCATCATTAATTTAAATATATATATATATATATTAATTCTGCCCTTTGTAATGTGCTGAACCACCACGAACATTATCAGCAAAGTCCCAGTGATGATCAACATTACCACTTCAGAGTATCGCAGAGATTGAATCTTCCTTCATTTTTAAGACGTTGTTGAGTATTAAAATTTACATCCAATACAGATAACAAGACAATGCAATACACCAACAAACTAACAATTTTATATAGTCACTACACACATTTAGACATTTTCGCCATACTATTTACGATAATTCACGATACATAAGTTCATGTGTTTCTGTCTTACCGCGTTTTTCAGAACTGCGGTTTTTACAGTTTGGAAACATTGTTCTGCCTCATTGTAGGCCAAGATGACTATCCTGTTTCTTGGATATCCGCAATTAAATGTAGATCCCTTTGATGCATAGTCAGAGGCCTTTACTATTTACATTTTCAGGGCAAAATTGCTACTTAGTAGGTTACTAATCAGTCATATTACTGCATCAAAATTTATAGCCTTTGCGAAATTTATGTCTAAGTTTCCATGTTGTCTGCCACAAACAGATCAATTTCTCTGCTAAATATTCATTTATGAAACAAAACTTGTACCTATTTTACACATTACATATTCTAAAACGCAGTTTACTGGAGTGTTATCCTAAACGGTCAGTTCTTATTTTCTTTCTGCTTGTTACCTTTCTGTCATCAGAGAAAAACACGGACTGGTGCGGAATGACTTTCTGGACTGCATGATGGAGTTGAGAAAGGGGGAAGACGACGATGCGCAAGGAGATGTGCAAAATGCAGAGAATGTAAAGAACGGACACTCTTTCCGTAAGATATAACTTAGCGTTATAATAAGAGTGGGACAACACTGGGTAACATTCTATTGTGACTTCGTGGTATTGTCTAAATTTGTCTTGAATTCAGTTGAGGAACCCTGTGTTCATTCACACCGCCCATTATTTTCGAAGTACATCATATATGTAGATGCTATATGTGGTTCCTGGGACCCGTTAGCTCAGACCACACGTTCCAAATATTTACACATATAATATTTATTGTACCGAGTCAACAAAAGAACTAGAATTATGGTTACGTGTTTGTAAACCAGATGTCTACAATCCATCAACCGGTAAATAGCTACAGCACGTAGGGCAGCAGACATAATTCTCAGAGTTTGGCAATCTAACTATGGCTGAATCTTCCAATTCAATTGATCTGTAAGCACAATCTGATTCTTATAATTTAGAGACAGTTGCCAAGGCTTAATGATTAAAAACTGAAATAAAATACAGAGTAATTTATATGAGGATGTAAAATGTAAATGTAAAACTTTGTCGTCGATATTTGTGAAGAAAATCACAGATAATTCCATCCAAAGGTCTTATGTGTATATGCTATCTACATTACATTTACTTCTCTAATTATACTCGTAAAAAGACAAATAACCGTAAATTGCTGGCACCGGACTTGAGCCCAGTCCAACGGAGACCAAGACTCATCTGTATGTTATGGAAAGTTATGACTGTTCGCTGTTGTTGAGAAAAGGAATAGAGTATTGCAGTAATTACCGGAAATGGCCATAATCACCCATGCTTCGGCCGGAATTATACTGGGATTACCCCGCAAAAATGTACGCATTCTGACCGCTTAATCAGAGCATTATTTTAACTGGGGTTTGAGGTACGAAATGTACATTTGGTGGTCAATAAACAGAACGTTTTGTGGAGAGTATCACATGTGTAAAGAGGAATTACCAAAATGTTAGCGTCTGCATTATAAGAATGTATAAGGACTGTAATAACAGAACATCCAAAGAAACTTCTTACTTTATATTTTGTCAACATCATGTATGAAAATTCAGGCTATCGTGAGAGTTACATTCAGCGCTAATTGTAAGGAGAGAACTAAACATCTGGAAAAAATGGATATCTCACATTCAGTTGTGTGAGGAACGAGAAGTTTTACACAACATTAGAGGCAAATCTGAAGGTTGGAATTTATTTTAGCGACGTCTTCCTACGTGAGGAGAGGCATTTCAGTGAAAAGGGAACAAAATATGTAAATTCAAAATAGAATCATGTGCGTCGTGACAGGACAGTCTGCCGTGTTTCATGGATGACAGGGTGTACCACTTGATTCAGTAACAGACAGACAATGCCCTCACCAGTCTAACAAACATTGTCCCTTAAGATCGCATCTACTCCATGGAATAATATATTAGCATATCCGCAGCACTCAGTAGACATCGAAGTACAAAAATAAGCTCAATTACAGGAACACTGGCACGTAACAACACGATGTGCCGTGCGGTATAATTTTAACAAACATTTTTTACTCTTTAGGAATAGACGGCGACTTGTTTGTGGCACAGGCATTTACGTTTCTGACAGCGGGCTACGAGACTTCTGCTAGTATTCTGAGTTTCGCACTGTACGAGCTGGCACTGCATCCTGAGATTCAGCAGAGTCTGAGGGCAGAGATGCTGCAGGTGCTGAGCAAACACGACGGTAAACTGACATATAAGGGCCTCCAGGATATGACGTACCTGGACAGAGTTGTGTCAGGTGAGAGAATAAACCAGGATAAACAACAATTTGAGACTACCATAATGCTCATAATGTTAATGGCTTTATTATGGTGGCCTTAGACCCTGTTTGCCTCAATTGTTACAATGTTGATTGGAAGGTAAAACCGTAAGAAGGCGGTGTGAGGAAAAAGACAAACAAATACTAACATTATACTAGGGTAATTAAAAACATTTTACTACTGACATCTTCATAGCAACGGTTATGTTTCACGTCCAGATTTCTCGCCTAAATACTCTTACATATAATAGTGCCGCTGTTAGCTTAAAATTGGTAATAATACTTTCTATAACACAGTACCGATCTCAGATTTAATCTACGCATGTACGCAGGCTGTGGTTAGCCAAACCTCCAGCTCCCACAATATTTAATTTAAGCTTCACACACGTGTATTTGTCTGTGGAAGCACCATTGCCATTCTTACCTTCGAAATATTTCGCATTTTAACGTAGATAGACATGCCTTCTCACTGAGCTGTCTACTGTAAATACCTTGCCGCGTTTCGGAAATAAGCAGGCGGATTTCTCTCTCTCTCTCTCTCTCTCTCTCTGAGAGAGACAGAGAGAGGGAGAGAGTAAGCAACGCGACTTAACGATGATTAGTTTTAAAAGACACGAATACAGGCACCAAAAATTTGCGCGAACCAGACGGATATGAGAGAAAGTATCAATGAAATTTTATATCGGAATCGAGATTTGTTTATTTGGCGCGACATTCCCCCAGTGGGCCAGGGCCTCCCCATTCACAAGATTTTTAGATCACACACAACGACGCACCACAGTCGGTAGGACTCCTCTGGACGAGTGATCAGCTCGTCGCTGAGATCTGTACCCAACAACAAATAACACTCACAACAGACAAAAATTCATGCCCCCGTTGGGATTCGAATCCACAATTTCAGCAGGCGAGGGGTCGCATACCTAGCCCTTAGACCGTGCGGCCACTGGGATCGGCTTAGAATCGAGATTGGATAGCTGCAACGTTCCACAATTTATTTATTTCTGTAAGGCGCTGTACATGTTTCAGACGTTTTTCCGTCCCTCATCAGGAGCTAAAAACTGCACATACAGCGTCAGACATTTGTCAGACCAATACTGCTACCCGCCGCTAGCCTGGCCAGGCCTGACGAATACCTGACGCTGTATGTGCAGTTTTGAGCTCCAGATGAAGGACGGAAAAATCCGTCTGAAACATGTAAAGCGTCTTACAGAAGTGAATAAATTGAGAAGCGTCGCATCTTGTTGGTTGTACTCTGAGAATATATTGGCTATGCACCTATGAATATTTAAAAATATATATATAATGCACTCTTTCTCACAAAACATTAAGTACATTTTCTTTACAAAATTATCCCTCAAACGAATTACGACCCACGCCACACATTTAGGATTTGGAACTTTTTCACATTTGAGAAGTTTCGGAGTGAATGTTTTGTGTGTCGTAAATCATGTGTGTGTGAATGCATTAATGTATGATAAGCTTAAGATCTGCTCTTTTTTATGAGATGAATAAAAAACTCGTATAAAAACAGATCTTCTATTCGTGTTTTTATGATTCCGCTGCTGTGTAAATGTGATCTTCGTTGATTGGCAGTAGGCAACCTGTGTGCCTGACAGTTTATTGATCCAACTGGTGCCTGACAGTTTATTGATCCAACGTGTGCCTGACAGTTTATTGATCCAACACGTGCATGACAGTTTATTGATCCAACAGTGCATGACAGTTTATTGATCCAACATGTGCATGACAGTTTATTGATCCAACTTGTGCCTGGCGGTTTATTGATCCAACTTGTGCCTGACAGTTTATTGATCCAACTTCACGGGTCAAGAAGGACACAAAGAATGCTGAAAAACGGGTGGGGGAGTCACGAATATGGAATTTTATGGGCGCAGAACGGTTCTGAGGAAGGGTGAGATGAGTCAATTGAATTAATGGATTGTGAATCGCAAGGAAGGAAATCGCAATGATTACACAGATGGTAACGCCAGAAAAGTGCTAGAAATGGAAATGGACTCAGAAGAGGGAAAAAAAAGAGGAAGAAGAGCTGCCCGGAAACTTCTCTAATTTCTCCCTCTTTCCTTTTCTCAGTTTTTCTTCGTCTTTTAGCTCTTTCCTTCCTTTACTACTGTACATTTTTCTGTTTCGTTACGCCAACAGTATCCCAGGGGCTACTTTACACTCCACCACTGTTTCCCCATCACCCTCTTAGCAGCACTACTTCCTCTCCTAGTTCCTCTCCCGGCCAGTAAAGCTCTGTTTCCATCCTACCATTCCTTTTCAAAGCCCATTCACATATACTCATTGTTTTCTGTAGCTACAATTCCGACATCTCCGCCCTTTTGCCACACGCTCTATCAATCCAATGGTTACCTTTAATCTTTCTCTAAGAACCAAAAACCGCCCTCACTTTCCCTCCCATAACAACCCCCCAGCTTATTGTCAACATTCCTATTGGACTGTTTGAACTTTGAGGTTAGGACCGATAGGCTGACCCGAAAGTCGATATCTAACTAACTACCAACCAAAGCTGCGTAAGTATCCAGAAGATCGAAGACATAAACAAATCCCATAAGAGCGTGAATAATTTTGGTACCGTGCTGAAAACGCAGCTGTTCAGTCCTACACAGTATAAACATTATCACGTGTTGAAGTACTTTACTTCATCCCTAACTTCATATATTGCATTATCGTGTTCAGTATCTACGAATATGATCATATGTTGGTCACTTAGGCATATTCTAAGTACTTTCTATACGTTGAGTGATCTGCAGTACCGTCGCTTGGTAATAATACAAGTGTAATATTTAAAAGGCATGCTATTATTAACACAGCGTGATTTTGGACTCCTTTCTCGAGGCTAAAACGGCTGCACGTCAAGACGAACGCCTACAGCCATGGAACATTTGTAACTTATGCCTACATGGCGCGCTCAGGATAATTTAACATTAAACACAAATTGATCCTTTCCCTTGTACCGAAAGACCAGTCGTTCTTTTCTTCATATTTCATAAGCATGTGGTCTAATCGTGTGTTCACAGAGACACTGAGGAAGTATTCGTTAGGTCCATTTCTGGATCGGATAAGTTGCAGCGACTACCAATTGCCTGCCGCTAATGGCAATGGAACAGTAACACTTCCAGCTGGGACCAGCGTTTATATCCCGGTATTAGCTCTGCACCATGACCCGGCGTACTTCCCAGAACCGGAGAAGTTCGATCCAGACCGTTTCACAGAGGCAAACAAACAGAGTCGACCGAACTACGCATATATTCCATTTGGGGAGGGTCCGCGAATGTGCATCGGTAAGGACAGACATATGTTAGCTTCATGCATGAGATTTAGATTTCAGATCCCCTAAGATTTAGATTACCTTCAGTGTGCCAGGACAGTTTCTTTATGGTAGAGAGACAAAGATATTTTCTTCTTGTAAAATGAAGATTAAGCAGAGAGTTCCTAAAACTATCTTGTCTAGAAGACACAACTGCTTTCAAAGTAGTTCGAAATACACTCCATCTCTAACAACAATACGATTCGGTTATCACTATTACATATGTTCGGTTAATCACTATTACATATGTTCGGTTAATCACTATTACATATGTTCGGTTATCACTATTACATATGTTCGGTTATCACTATTATATATGTTCGGTTAATCACTATTACATATGTTTGGTTATCACTATTAAATATGTTCGGTTCTCACTATTATATATGTTCGGTTAATCACTATTACATATGTTCGGTTATCACTATTACATATGTTCGGTTATCACTATTACATATGTTCGGTTATCACTATTACATA
>Ga0136643_10018258_pt1 | contig 10570 bp, 2 predicted proteins | sample TergutLab28metaG_FD_96883 | JGI IMG/M metagenome (GOLD analysis project Ga0136643, IMG submission 96883) | Labiotermes labralis P1 segment gut microbial communities from Petit-Saut dam, French Guiana - Lab288 P1 (version 3) (version 3) | ecosystem: Host-associated > Arthropoda: Insects >... | reverse complement strand
CCTTCCCATCTTATTAACTACTTCTCTTGTTAACCTTTTCCAATAAGACGCACCCCCCCCTTCCCTATACTGCGCACTTCACTTCGCCTCATTCCACTTTACTTTGCTTCGTTCATTTCACTTCACTTTATCGCATTTCGCTGCCCTCCACGTTAGATAATGTTCGGGTCCATAAAATTAGAGGAATTTCTTGACCAACTCAGGATCTGCTGACTTGATTGTCAACATTCCAGTTTCGTATTCAGTAAGCCGAATATCGAAGAGTCTGATGGATATTTTTGGCAGTTTTTCCCTTTCTCTATGCATACCATAAAGTATGCTACGACATACTCCTACTTTCCTCTGCCTTTTATTTTCCTTCGTCATAATATATTTCTGTTAACCTTCTGTCTTCAGTGTTCTGATTCAGTGTTCCTTTGGTATCAAACAAGTGCCACCTCATCCTTCAGAGTTCTTACTTGTACACTGAAGATGGATACATTTTATCACGTCTTGCAAACTACATGGTGTCAAACCCAGAAAACTGATATCTACATCACACTGTATTTAATATTACACTCTTTATTTATTTATCTACGAAATTGCTGTAGCCGCTAGTCGCCGGTTTCTCACGGCGCAGTTCAGGGTTTAAAACGGAAATGGGATTTGAGGTAAACGAAGTTGTCCTTTTTCACCGATTCCACTCCTTTTTCTTATCGCTTTCGTCATCAGAGCTTTTATTTTAAATTCATTTTATGGCGCAATGCCAATAGGCTCAGTCTGTAAAATTGACTGTCCTACTCCTAGTATCAAATAATTCTTTCTCAATTATTAGACAACTCTACAGAAATGGGAAGATAATTATTATTGGCTACGTATTTGGAAAGGTGCAGCCATGACATATTTCGATATATCATCTCGGAATTCGGTTGGACAGCCTGACTAACACAATAAAGATTGTTAAATGAGTACAGCTAGTAGCAGGATGGAAATTCGTGCCATTGTATATTCACTTACTGAAACACGGATATACATATATTTCTGCTCGGCCGGTACGTAATAATGCACCTGAAGATGTCTGCTTGCCGGTAGTTGGCTGACAGGCTGACATGTACCGTGCGTGTGTTGTTGGGAGCGTTGTTGTGCTTGATGCAGTAGGACGGTGAAAGAGAAGAGGAATGTAGTATTCTGGGTAGGAGTTGTATTAGTTTAAGGCACTTTCAGTGTGTACGATTAAGCAATTTACAATCAGTAAGGACACTCAACTACTAAGTATGATATGCGAGATATAGTGATCTGTTTTTGTCTGCAGTCTCCACTGCTTTAGGATCTGATTGCGTAACCAGAATATTTGGTTATAAATTTAAGCCATTTAGCAATATTTATACAGATCGATCTGGTGCTGGTGAGGGGGGGGGGCGAAATTAATATATAAATCTAATTTAGTTAGACTTACTGTATTTTATGCAGCCTTCACACCATCCCTTCCAAAGGAAATAGGTGCTACATCCCACTCCTTTCCCCCTCAGCTGCACCCATCTTGAAGACATGGATATTACAAATCTTCACACTACTTCTTGTAAGCTGATGAACAAATTAAATCAGAAATAAATATCGGGTGCAATTGTATGATACAGCAGGATGTATTTCGATCGTTACTGATTGCTGCCTTGTGTATTCTTAATGTTGCATTCAGTTTAGCGCTACAAACAAAGAAGATGCTTTGCACGTGTAATATTTTGATGTCTGTATTGAAATTTTTATGAATCAGAGAACAACAAAAGATATATGTACTACATCAATAGTATTTATATCCGTGCATTAAAGAGCAGCTTATCATATAATACTAACAAACGCAATATTAAAAAGCACACTTTCACATATTATCCTCTAAGACTCCAATATATTTGGATTTTCTTGAGATCGTCCTTACGGCGTTTACTTCAAACAAGGATATATAAAATACAAATGAATTATCAAATAGATTTAAATTGTTAGTCCTTAAGATTGTCTGTTTTCCTTACTCGACTTCAGTATCATGCTAACGACCACAACATACACTTGCCGTTCGCCTATATGAACCCTGGTACTTACAATGCTGTGATGTCCACAACACATGTGCCAATTCTACACATCTGCTAGGAAATTTATGATATCCACAAATTCTATCGTAACAAACTCAAAGTCATAAAATATTAGAGACGTATAATTTGGCCGTCACGTTACAGACCAGTACGGAGGCGCTTGCCGCTAAGTTACAACTAGATCCAAAGGAATCAACAACAGTCCAATGGTAACATTTTACATGTTGGATGTTTCGATGTTGACGCTTATGATTAAAAATGTGAACTGTGTCCAGTAGTTTAGAAACTTTGTACTGCTGGGCAGCATTTCGGATCCGGCTGAGTCTTGCAGAGATCGGAGGTGCGTTTACTGGCTGTAGGGCAACTGGCCGGAATGTTTCCTTTCTATTATTTAATACTTTGTCATCATTAAAACACACAAATACCTTCAGAAATTTTTATTTTGTCTGTCGTTGAAGTCTTCCTAATGAACTGAGTATTTTCCTGTCGTTGCTGTATGCAGTATTCCTTCAGATCACGTTTATAAAGCTGGTATTTTCCGAATTCCATATTTCGCGTGGCTGAATTTACTTCACTGGGGAATTTAAAAGCTACCTTGACAATACAAAACAAATCAAGGCAAATACACAATTAAGTGATTTAATACAATTCACAGTCACACTGTACGTGCAATGTAGTTTCACTTAAGGTTGCAAAGTTTCAAATTTCATCGCGAGTTTTCTCACATTTGTCAATGTCTAGAAGAGCCACTTTTGGCATAAGCATCTGTCGAACTTCATCCAGTTTTTTCTCCATTATTTCCTGTCGCAGTTGCAAAGTGGAACATTTCTCTGTAAACATGCTCCAATTCTCTTGACTTGCTGTCGATTCCCACCTATTATTAGCCTGCCTTTTCTTACTGATTATACTTAATAAAGGTCGAAATTCAGTTAAACAAGTTTTGTTTCGTCTGTTTGGATAAAATGTATACATTTCTTTTGTCTCTTCCACAGAACATGTCATCCACCGCTGAAGTGCCCTGACCGATGCTTCAATTTTTAGAATTAATCTTACTCTAGCCACAAGGCTCAGCGTTTCTGCATTCCTGCGTATCGCATGTGTATCGCTCACAGCCAGACCGTTCAACAAGTTCAGCAAAATAATAGCCATCAGGAAAACAAATAACAGGAATATCACTCGGCTTGTATATGGCACAGTTTCAAAAGATAGAGTGGAAGCTTCAAATTCACCTGCGAACATGGTGATTGTTTTCTGTAGGGAGAGGATGGGATTGGCAAAAATTACGGTACGGTCCAGTTCTACGCTACCTTTGAAAAGAATGTGGAAGCTGAGGGCGAATGCTATCAGCAGGAGAACATAGCCCGCCATGAAGCTCAGGAAAGTCAAACCTACTGTTTTGAGCATCTCCAGCTTTAGAGACAGCTGCGGCAGTCGGCCAGTCAGCAAAAACAACTCCACCCACCCCAAGAGAAGGGCGACCGCCGAGAGGTGGCATTTTAACGGCGTACTGTCTACCACACCGGAATATGATAGGAAAGTAGAAATGATCAGCAACAATTCCAGCCAATTCTCCAAGGACATTATGTAGGCCCATCGATATATGATCAGCTGAAGTAGCTCTCTTACAATTTGAAAAATTAGGAAGACTTTCAGACAATACCACAGGTAATGCAGAATGGGGTCATTTTGTTGAGATTTTGGTTGAGATGTGGAGATAGTATCAATCGTGTCAGACGTTGTATTGACATCTTTAAAACTGGTGGTTTTGCTGGCCACAACTTTGTCATTTAGAGTGTTGCAAGATTCGGAATGTAGAATGTATGCAGTCAAGAAAGACAAAAAGGTAACATAGAAAGCCACATCTAAAAAGAAAAAGAATTTGATTTTTTGCCATTTTAAATTCAAGAAAGTTGAGATGACTGGATGTGTCAGCAAGTCCCTAAGATGTTGACTGTCTGCGATACGTGGGACAATAATCACAAGCAACTCGTTATTCAACCTGAGCTGGAGATCCTTACTAGTTATTGGTTTGTCGTTACTCAGCAGGCAGTCGTCAAGAAACTCCTCCAGTATTGACAAACTAGCTGATAACAACACTTTACTGCCATGTTCAAATACCATGACGTCGGCACCTTTACTCAGCAAGAGCTTTGCCCTGCCATGGAAACCGCGCTCCACGGCAGTGATAAGAGCAGTGTTCCCCGAACTGTCCGGAGAGTCGATCCCCTTCTTCGAAATACAAATATATATCCAGCACAGAAAAAGCTTCAAGCAATTCTCTATTTTCTGCTTGTCACCTGGTTTCCTTTCACTGACACCGGCCAACCAATGAAGTATTGTCCTGTCTTCATTATCTGTCAGACCAAGATCTGTTTTATGATTATACAGTAATTTCACCAATACCTCAAAATTTCCACTCCGAGCTGTCGCATGTATCAAAGGCATACCGGTAACACGATTCTTGATGTTCGGGTCTGCCCGTCTCTCAAGAAGAATTTCGACAAAATTTTCACGATTCTTCACCTGGCAAGCGATTTCTAGTAGAGAGGAATGGTAAGGTTCATCGTACCAAGGGTTGTGATTAGGTAAATCACGAATATTTTCACAAAAAATTTTGTATTCACCACACTGAAGTGCAGCAAGTAGTTTTATGTCTCTGTCAGATGAATTCAAGCTCTCCATTAGAGGTGCCGGTAGAAGTGGCCGTAGTTCTGGGTAGTTCTCTTTTATAATTTCCCTCACAGTAGATTCGCTGTCTCCTGGGCAGTAGTCAAGGTGAAGGCGTTTGGCTGAAGGATGTTGCAACATATGCTCAACGCAGGTCTTGTGAAGGTGGTGCACAGCCAGTCCTATCGCAGTGTAACCCTTCTTGTTTGGCATGTTTATTTTCATCTGCTGGCTCATCAATAGATCAATGCAGTTGTAGAAAATTCTACTTATGTCACCAAACTGGCAAGTTGATATGACGGCATGGTGCAGAAGTGTGTTTCCATTGTTATCAGTAAAGTGAAGATCTGTCTGAAGATATCCGATCAACTTATCGACCGATTCAACATCTCCGAGGTGAAATGAAGCGTCTTGTCCTGCCAATATCGGCCAACCCTTTATAAAGTATATCTCCAAACGCATTTTGCGTACGATATTTTCAGCATGAAGTTCGCAAGGCGTAAACGTTTCCTCTGATGGTTTTTTGTACAATTTAGCGATATCCTCCATTTTATACACGTTTGCTTTCGGTAGATACGAAGACCCGCCAGCTTCCCAGTCATTCGAATGCATTTCACTCATTGTTACCTGGTGTAAAAGAAACAAATTATTTATTTAGCTTTCGTGCAATACACCCCTTACTTATGTTCTTAGTATAAATACGTTGATACTAATACAGCTATTGTTGATGCCGATAATAATGATACTATGATCAATAATAATAATAATAACTTTTATGAATTAGAAAACAATGAACATTTTTTTTATAGACATAGCTGTCCCAAATACACATAATCTTGCCAAAACAAAAACCGACGAACAAAACAAATATCAAGAACTGGCGAATGAAATATATGCTATGTGGAAGCAAACGGCAGCACAATTGATCCCGATAGTAATATCATCTACAGGAGTAAATCCAAAGTGACCATCACAAAATCTAACAAGACTTAACTTGCACCCGAATACATATAACCAAATGCAAAAATCTCTAATTATTGGCACATGTTCAATTGTAAGAAACTTTTTAAACTACAAGTAGGACCACCGAGCCTAATCCTGTTGATTACTACATCCCAGGATAGGTGAATATTTCCCAGCCAAAGCTGAGAAGTGAAAAATTCGATAATAATAATAATAATAATCACAATAAAATAAAGTGCAACCTTGTACAGGTTCTGTACAGGCCGTTCGGTCCATAGGGGGAGTAGAGGTATAGCTCTACTCTTCCTTGACCATGGCACTAGAAGGGGTTGAGGGGTCAGCGTCACCCCCTTGCCGCTCTTTACCCCGGGAAAGAACCAGTACCTATTGTACAGGAGGCTGGGTGGGCCCCAGGGCCGGTCTGGAGAGGTGCGAAAAATCTCGCCCCCACCAGAATTCGATCCCCGGACCGTCCAGCCCGTAGCCAGTCGCTATACCGACTACGCTACCCGGTCCACAATAATAATAATAATAATAATAATAATTTCTCTCATATTTAGGCGTTTATTACAAAGTGAAAAAAGCGTTTTATGTGAAGCTCCTCTTTGTCCTTCTGTCCATCTGTGACTTATTATCAGTGTTCAAATCTTTCGTAGGATACGGCATCGGATACTTTAGCTCAAATTCACACAAAACACCAATTTTCAACCCTATTAATCCATAACAAAATCAAGTTTACTTAAGATCACAGATGCATTTTGTCATGTAATCCCACAGTCCGTTCAACAGATGTTACTGAAATTCGACACAGCAGACTGTCACACAAGTTGTCACGAAATTCCCAATTTTTACCACATCAATTAAAATAAAGCTGTCCTTACGCAAAGCCGACAGTGGACGTTTCGATAACCCTGTAATCCGTTTATATATATATATATTATTTCTAGACATGAAGCTTTTGATGAAGTCGCTGTTAATTCAAATTTTCATGGACAATGTTCCTTAACAAATATCAGTTTACCTACGGCCATTAATGAACTTTTCCGTGAGTCGAAATACAAGTACCGGACACTTAACAATTAAAGCTACCGAATAGTGCTGATTTTCAGCTATATTGATTTGTGTGTAAAAGAATGTAGTTTTCTTAAGGCAACAAATTCATTATTCCACGTGGGCCATAATTCTGTCACAGGTTTTACCGAAAATTGAGGATTTCGTTGAAAGTTATCAGCCAGTAGTAATTTGAAGGTACCCTGACTCAAAATAAATTCCACTTTACTTAAATTTTTAAAGATTATGCATAATAATAAATCAAACAGCCATATTGGGCACTGCGCACATACTGCGGGAAGTGCTAATGTAGAAGTAAAGGTAAAGGTAAAGTGATCCCGTTACAGGCCCGGTGTGGCCCAGAGAGTGGATACAGGTATAGCTCTACTCTTCCATAACCACGGCACTAGAATCGGGTGAGTGGTCAGCAGCACGCCCCGGCCTCACTTTACCCCCGGGTAAGAACCGGTACCCATTTTACAGGAGGCTGGGTGGGCCCCAGGGCCGGTCTGGACGGGCGGAAAATCTCGTTCCCACCGGGATTCGATCCCCTACCATCCAGCCCGTAGCTCAGTCGCTATACCGACTGAGCTACCGGGCCCACAATGTAAAAGTACAAAAGGTTTATCACGGCAAATAGCATCATATGTACCACAATTTCAGCTGCGACATTGCTTACCGTTCATATCACGCATAAAGGTTATTACTTTGTTGTTGTTGTTGTTGTGAAGTCGTAGCCGTTTAGCTGGTGTTAGAGGTCGCTGACCAACCCTTCTTGTTCATTACGTTGCCAGAAACTTTCTCAATATGCGGCATGTACAAATTAAGTATTAAGTGTTTCTGCTTTCTCCTTTAAAATGTAAGGTTGTACAGTACAGCAGGGCGGAGAATAAGCAGTTTCGTACAATCGTGAAATTTATTTGGGGTAACACCCGATATGGACAATTGGTACCGTACTGACCGCTTGCAGTTGCCGCATTCTTCTTCTCTCGTCTTTTAGCTCAGTACATTTCTGGAGCTTCTCGGTGGTGGTGTTTATTATTATTGTTATGTTGTTATCGTTATCACTTTTATGCACGGTATTTACAATTATACACCTGATGCAAACCATCCTTCTAGAGTATGTAATGTTACAGCTATTTTGTAGTTACGGTTTGTGGTACATGTAATGTTTTTCCCCCCACCTAGAATGTATTGTACTTGTACATCAGTATTTTACGCAGTATGTGTGCAGTGCCAAATATGGCTATTATTATTATTATTAATTTTGTTGCTGCAGCAGCTGCTGGAATTTAATGAGTTTTTTGCCTCCTTTTTCATGTTTGGGGTTTTTTGATTCTTGATTAAGTAAGCCATGAGGAGTGGGACACCTCGAATGAGCTGCACACCTGTCATAATGTGTGCAGCATCACAGCACCTCTCAGATCGCGGATCACAAGCCATAGTCCATAAGAGTGTCGAGCTGTCTGTCACGGCCGGCCAATGGTATGAGGCAGGAAGATAAGGGATATTAAGAACAAAGTTGAGCATACAGGTAATTTTGTCCCTGCGCAAGCAATGGCGGCAAATGGGGGGGGGGAGAGGTGTGGAGGGCGGAGATATAGATTCACTCATTCTTAGCCTCTATGCTAAGTGGAAATAAGTGATTAGCTTCATAGATAGACCGCTTTACCCCCAGGGAAAAAGCTACTCTTATCCATTTAGAGGGAGGCTATGGGAGCGCCACAGCCGGTACGAATGTTTCGGAGAAGAGAAGGGTCTCTTTTCCTTACTGGGATTCGAACCACGAATCCTCGGTTTAACAGCCCCCCAGCTTTGTGACTGTACCGACTGAGCAATTCCAACTCCGTTAAAAACAAAGGAGATGAGTAAAAGGTACGTAAGCTGGTCCGTGAATTTTAGTTTCGGCCGTCTCTGACAACGTAGTAACCGCTACACATTGATTCTGGCGCATCGTGTTGGAAGATAATGGGTGCGAGTCTTGGCAGCTCTGTCTTTTTTTTCTTTAAATAGGTCATGATCGTTTCCTCAATAATACTTTTCACTACTATATCATGTGGGCCGGGTAGCTCAGTCGGTATAGCGACTGAGCTACGGGCTGGAAGGTAGGGGATCGAATTCCGGTTGGGACGAGATTTTCCGCCCATCCAGACCGGGCCTGGGGCCCACCCAGCCTCCTGTAAAATGGGTACCGGGTCTTTCCCGAGGGTAAAGTGCGGCCGGAGCGTGCTGCAGACCACTCACCTCCTTCTAGTGCCGCGGTAATGGAAGAATAGAGCTATACCTCTACCCACCCTCTGGGCCACACCGGGCCTGTAACGGGATCACTTTACCTTTACCTTTACTACTATATCACTCACACACTTACTGCAAGCTACGTTTTAAATGTTCCCTCTGATGGTCTTTGTTTGAACAAATATCGCTATTCTTTTATACAATTTCCATCATCTTCTGTTTTTCAAACACTAGATAAGCGAACAAGTCTAGCTATTTGCATCGGGCCCACCTGAATAGGAATATTTGCCCCTTTGCCCTTCCGAAAGAAAACCTGCTTGAAGTTCATCACTGTGAGTTTATTAACGTATCATACAACGTACCATTTGCAAGCGTTCCGTTAACAACTACGAGGACTTCCTATTTATTGGTGTGCCGAAACATAGTGCAGAATTGATAAATGCGTGAAGAATATATTTAGTGCACATAAATTTGGTTCTGTAAACTAATCGTCATACAGCGCACGGTATGTACAGTATTACAATAAAAAGCTGCTTGAAGTATCCTAAGAAGATGGGCAATGTCCAGAATAGTAATGTGTTTAACCTGTTACTCTATTCTTCTTATATACGTACTTGATGCAGCATTATTAAATATCGTATGTCAGCATCGATCTCGGGCCGCCTCTGGCAGGTTTAAGAGTTTGTTCCACTTTCTTCGCTCAAAATTTCGATACATATGTATGAGCTCAAACAAACAGACAGAATAGGACACTTAAAATTGAATTTAAAAACTTGTGTGAAAGAAAGAAAATAAATCCCTATGGGATTTCTGATGAAATTACCTACACCATTACCTGACTGGATTTACAGCGGTACGTAGGGGCAATAAGAACACTAAATGGGTTCATAGTTATTGGGAAGTTTGATTAGTTCATGACACCTTCGAGCTGAGAACACGGATTTAGGCACGTACATATTTCAGTGTTTTCTTATTGTCATCATAAGCATTTTATGCTCGTAGCACCATCGTGGCCTTATGTGTGTTCGCCCCCCCCCCTTCCCCCCGACTTTTGAATTAATTTGTCGTCCTTAATTACTCTTAGTACGGATATTGTTTTAACTAAGACGACTTCCTACTTTTAACAACGTGAAAAGTGTTCTTTAGTTTCGAGTGAAGCAAAATTACATCTGCAAGTTGTGATTACGCTCTATGATGTCTTGAAAGCTTAAATTTAGGCTCGTTCGCAAAATTGCGAAAAGCCACTATTAGCTTCATCATGTCTGTCTCTCTCAGCGTGGAAGAATCCGGCACCAACTGGACAGATTTTCTTAAAATTTGATGTATGAATATTTTTCGAACGTCTGTTGACGACTTTCAAGTTTCGTTAACATCTGTTACGAATAACGAGTAGTTTACGTGAAGACCTATGTACAGTACATTTATGATAATTTCGATGTTTTGCTGACCGTGCATCTGAGTATAATCCTAGTAGTTAACCAACTTGGTGCACAAAATCTTGTTTTGTAATAAGTTTATTAAATGCCTCTACATGTTTCGAGCACTATGTGCTCATCATCAGGAGGTCAAAATTGTATTATACAGCATCTGGT
>Ga0136643_10018254_pt1 | contig 10571 bp, 4 predicted proteins | sample TergutLab28metaG_FD_96883 | JGI IMG/M metagenome (GOLD analysis project Ga0136643, IMG submission 96883) | Labiotermes labralis P1 segment gut microbial communities from Petit-Saut dam, French Guiana - Lab288 P1 (version 3) (version 3) | ecosystem: Host-associated > Arthropoda: Insects >... | reverse complement strand
TAATTCTTTAAATTTATAATTTGTATTTTTTTTAGATTCGCCAGATATTGGTCCGCGTCTCCCATAGATGTAGCAGCATCGCGAGGATTCGATCAGGTCTTTAGGCTAGCAAATGCTAATGGAATCTTGGTCCAAATCACGATCAACTTCATTAACTGGTTTATTCATTTCATTTAAGAAACTCAGAGACTTTAATCCGCTTCTCCCGAACATGTTGTTGTGCGGAGAGAATTGGATCGGCTGTTAACGTGAGCAGCTGGTAGTGGAGTCTTGGTTCAGTTGCCGATCAAGGTTACAAGTGTGAAAGTAGTGCGTATTACGTAACACTGAATTGCGTCAACGTTACCATTGCCGTCATCGAAAAATAATAAGTGTTACGTATTGTAAGTGTGTGTCTGTAGCTTTTTTCATTCATCTAAGAAAGCAATAGCGCCGTATTACATTGGCATATGTCGCCTGTCTGCCTGTGATATTTTTTTCAAATTCTCGTAAATATGGCACGAATGTCGAAATTTTTTTGAACATAAAATATGTGCGTTGATTTTGTTTTCAAACTTTGTCTGAAATACGCCTTATTGTAAACAAAAATAAGCGAGATATTTCCATAAACCTACCGAAGACTTCGTGTAAAGAAACTGTTATTATTGTCAGATTTTAATAAAAGTTGAATATTGTCAAATTTTGGAAAAGTACTTGAATATCACATTTGATGAAAATCCTTTCATTGGAAGCCGAGTTGTTCCATGCGAATAGACAGACAGACAGACACGACGAAGCTGATACTTGAATTGATATAGCGAACGCGTCAAAATATTGATTAGTTTCCCTAATGATTTTGCCGGAATTTGTATTAATTTTCCGATATATACATTAAGTCAGAAAACGTTCGTTCCTCTCATATCATCACCAGTTAATTACTCATAAATAGTTGAGTTATTCCGATATATATAGGATTAGAAATATACATAAGTTTTAATCGAAAGAAAAATGGAATAAAAAACCGAGCAGCAGTTTTGAAACTACCAGCTACAGGAATTGTCCCAATATATAATTCCAAACTTAGTCCAGTCAAAATTGTAGCATCCGGAGGGACAGACAGACGAAGAGACAAATTGTCTTTGCCCATACTTTCCCTTCGCACAGAGAACAGAGCGACGCACAATTATGTTACGTCGGCTGTTCTCCCAGAGTTTTTATTGTCTAAAGTCTGACAGAGGCATGAACTTTGTTTTCAAGTTTATACAAATTTTCCTAACTCCTTCTTGAGCAAAGTTCATGTTCAAACCTCTGGCTGGAGAGAACTTATAAGCAAATGCACAGGCACTATTCGTAATTATATTTTGACTAACGGCGCTTACATTTAATGCTTCGTTCTTCATTTAATGAACTAAAATTCGTTGCTGTGTATTCTGGGAAACTTATACAGACAGAAAACAAATTACAGAAAAATTTATTATTCTGATTTGGAAAAAAATGAATTTGAAGTATCATGAAGGAAATGGTACTAATGTAGTTAAAATTTTACCACATAATACCGCAATGGAATTTGGAATGTCTGAACTTCAGCGTGATATATGAACTTGGGTCATTTCGATCGCAACGTGTTTGTGTCAAACAATAGACCACGTGTATAGCTTCTTAGAACTGACAGACATTAAGGTGTACCGGCTCCTCTGCCTGCAAGAATGTATGAATATTCGCATGTATTCTGTAGAAGTGGAGCCCATTTTGAAGTGGGATCCGAAATTATGAAAAGCGACTCTTAACTTAATAATGTCCTTCCGCCTCTCTGTCCGTCATCCAACACTAAACAACTTATCTGCTATCGACAAATGTTCGTGAAAATTGATATCTGCTCACTTTTGTAAAAATGGTCTAGGAAATTCAAAACTCATTAGAATCTGAAAAGAAACGTGAGTGTATTGCTCGAAGATCTGTGTGTATTATTGGTAATAACTGGATGAAGTCTTCTGCTAATTAAACATGATTCAGACGATTTTTTGAGAAAGTGAAACAAATTTTATATCAATAAATAATTTCAGGATTCTTATAATTTATACGATAATACGAAAAACCATATCAAATACTGACAGGTCACAAATACAATATAATACGGCGCTGAAAAAATGCGCTTTTCATGTCGGATAACTAAGGCTTCAGTCGCACAATGAGGGTTTGTAATAAATACTGCCTTTGGATGGCAAAAGTGATTAGCGGAAACGCCTGAATGTTACGTTAAAAATACATTGTGGGTTTTGCAAATTCAGTCAAAAAGAATGTACAGCGTTGTTTCATTTACATTTTACGAAACGACAGTGTTTAATTTTCACCCTGTAGCCACCGAAACCTATAGCGTTCAATTTCAAACAACTCCACCCACACACATCATAGTATAAAAATTACATTTTGCCATATTGCAATATCTACAATTAGAATTTTCAAGCAACTCATTCTTTCCGTTTTCCAAAATTAAATTTTCCAACTCTTAACCCTCAGTTCACATTCTCAGACAGACATATTTAGTGCAGTGTGATGGTGAGATAGGACAATAGGCTGACTGTGAAAGATACCGTCTTCCAGCATATGACAACGTACAGTTTGTAATGCAGATGACAGCTCGGTGTAGAGGCGTAAACATGTCTAACAAAACACAGCGTCACATGACCCGAGACAGTCCAGTCAGAAGACTTTCAGTTACTCTGAATCAAAATGTGACTAACCCATTCATTTAGAAATCAGTAGTTCACAAATTGAGTCGAGTGACGCCAAAATATTTCCTTGCGTAAGTGTCACTGTCTCTGATTATTTCGTCACGACTGCACTTTGTTACACTAATATGTCAGCACAGATGCACTAACAGAATAATATGTGGCTACGTCGAACCTGCTGGCTGTGCGTTCTGAGCTTCACATCTGCAGGGTTTTCGTTCCTCGGATAGCGGGTTTGCAAAACCGATAAGAACAACTACATTGATTTTGTTGTGTTTTGTTTAGGTAGCGTCCTCAAAGACGAGCTGGTCACTGTTCCAATGTAGTCCAGGCTTGTGTGTCTCTGATTTGTTTGTGTTTGTATCTGTGTGTGTGTGTGAGTGAGTGTGTGTGTGTGTGTGTGTGTGTTGAATTTTGTGTGATTTTGAAACCAGGACAAAGAGGTCACTTAGCCCTGGGTTGGGCTGCAGTTCTACAGAATGTAACATAAAGTTTATTCACAGGCACTCGAAATGCAGTTGGCATCTTCTCCCAAATCCTCGACAGTTACGTTGTTTCAGTTGTGTGAACTCTTTTGTACGGCACATTTTATTTTACAATATAATCGATTGTACTTTCTTTCGTTGTTATTTTAAGTAATTTGTGACTTAAGTTAAGCAACGTCATTTTCTTTCTAATTTCAGGTTTCTTATTTAAAATAAAAAAACCCGCATTGACTTTACTTAGGAATATATACGATCCCGGTTATAACGTTATCGCTTATTAATTCCTTACTATTAACCATAACATTAAAACTCCAATTTAAAAAAACACTCGGTTATAACGACAACATTTTAAGTGATTTTCGTGCCGTTATAAATAAAATAAAATAATCGGAGGTAATTTTGTTTTAATTAAAATAAATCATGAAAACTAGTGACATATCAATTCTCCTAGACCGTCTTTCTCCTTCACACTTTTAACACAGAGACGCGCAGTTATGACACATCGACTGTTCTCCGTTGGCGTTTACTGGCTAAAGGCAGACAGAAGTCTGAACATCGTTTATAAGTGAGTACAATTTGTGTTGGTTTCATCTTCTGCCAAACTTTCCAGCACGAGCACATATACTATTTCATATTAAGATAAGAACAATTCTGGATAAATCTGCTGCTTTGTTTTTCATTTGATATCCAAAAGTTTCTTGCTATTCGATCTGGGTTAGTGATACAGACATTGAGCAAACGGCAAGGAGAATTATTTTATGTTATGGAAAGAAATATTAGTCAGCATCAGACAGGCTGCTTTCTGCTCTGTTTAGGTTCACTGTTGCAGGCATTTCACATATCAAGAGGATATCTGGAATCATTTTATGCACACTGTACTGATCAACGCACGGTGTGCTTTTAGCTTGTCATATATTTCATTAAGGAAATTATAGTGACGTAATAAGTAATGTCGTCAGAAAAAGCACCAATGAAATTTAGAATGTTTGACCATTAACACTGTATTTGAAAATACTTACAAATCATTTGTATTAGCTAATGGACCGTGCCTAGATAGTTTAGATCTAACGGATAATATGGTGACATCATTCATATGCCTGTAAGAAGGCAAGAAATTTCGCAGGTCTTCTGTAGATTTGCAGGCTGTTTTATGGGCATTCGAAAAAATTGGGAAAATTTACTTTTAGAGATTATGATAGTATCTACAGAAATTACATAGTTCATTAAATTCCGACAAGAATAAAGGATGATATACACGTTGTACTGTGTAATGTTATGGTAACTCCTCGCTTAGAAAATATATACCTTAACTAGATAAACATGCTTCCAAATATTTCTGTCGGGAATTTAGAGTTTTCATTATAAAGCCAAATCTTGAAATCACTTGTGACTTATACAAATATTAACAGTTCACGGGGTAATTCTTATAGGAAAGTAATAGAAAGTCTAATTTGAAAGCAATTTCCGTCTATAAATTAAAATTATAGGAGAATGCCATTGCCTATAGCAAATTATGTCTAACAGGGTACTACAGTGAACAGTGTTCATGTCTCAAGTATGCCAAACATGAAATGCTTATTCTTGTTAAGAGTTTTCAAGTTATTCACAACGGCTTTTGTACTGTGCCAAAGACGCTAGGTCACCAACACCTAAATATTTGTACTTTATATTTTTGAATAGTGATGTCACAGTCTTCCATCTCTTGAATTAAAACCTGTAAACGTGCCACTACTAAAGTTGACAACCATCAATCTCCGGATACAATGCTTCGTTATAAACGACAAACGGCTGTTAAAATTACGTAACATTAAGCACTCGGATCCATCAAACACTAAAAAATACTAAATACCAAAACACGACAGATGTACTATAATATAAAAATGAGAAGTTTTCGAGTAATTGTTCTTGTGTATAAATATTAAACAGTACGTATTCTGAGTGTGCATCTTCAGCCTAAATTACTGAGCATCAAATAAGCTGGCTCAATACCATATTGTTATATCTGACTTGCCTCTCACTACCACATTGTACTAATTAAATCACAAGAACACGAGTTTCAGAAAGACGTTATTGAACCGAAAATAATTGTCTTGAACTTCTCTAAAAACCTGTCATAAAATTTCAAATTCAAAGAATAATTGTTTGATGCAATATCGCAAACGTATACAGACCTTCATATAAAGTACCGTATTTTAGATTTCACTGAATACTCAGCAGATGGTCGAAAGCTTAGTCGAATTCTGACAGAATTCCCAGTTATTTTGTAGTCTTAACCGAAAGCACGAACTGTGGAAATAGAAACAATTGTGTGATATTTAAGTCGATTATATTTAAATTATAGTTCTACAAAACAGATTGTATATAAGAAATATATTCAATTGTCCAGAATGTCTACTAACATAGAAGGTTGCGTTCCATTTCCTACACCTCTGTCTCTATGTGGAACTTCCTCCTTCTGTTGATGATTCTGCCTGCTGACAGTGTTCTGCCGGCTATTCCACCAACTTTTCTTCTGCCTGGAATTTTGATATAAACTGTGACGTCATTCTCCAAGAGATATCCTTCGCCACATTTGTGTTCTCGGATTTAAAATTGTAATTTAACCTCCCCATCGCTGTAGCAATCTCTGCTTTAAAACTTCTTATAGTATCTAACAAGAACTCCTTCATATTTCCTGATATATTTCCGTCTTGCCTTTTCGAAATTTTCCGAATCGCGTTTGCACATTAATTATTTGGATTGTCCATATCATCGAAATCGTCTAGTTCACTTAGGCCATGTGACGGACATTCACTGACATCATTTCCAGGTTCCGACACTGTTCGATTTCCAAATTTCGCTCGGTCAAATTTTATCAAAATAATTTACATAAATACACACAGAATTCGCAATGTATGTAGCTGGCGCTCCAGTGTGATTCAAGATTCATGCTCTACACCGTGTAGACAGGACCTTTTGCTCAAGTTCGGCTACCGGTGTCAGCTCTCGCGGGGTCAGTATACAGGCTTACACTTTATAGAAGACACTGTACACTAAAATCTAAAGAGGGTGTTCCATGGCTCAGGTGGTTATTCGCCTACCTCTGAACACGGAGGCCTGGGTTTATTTCGAAGAAATTACAAATAATATACAGAGTAAGTGATAAAAAAATATGGCATTGTAATAGGTGTTTCTCTCAGTACTTCGATTCTGCCCTGTCAATATTATTCCGCACACTCTATATAATTATTTTCATCTAACGTCGCAAGTAACTGGGGAACAAATGGTCAAGGCATGAAAACCTCCAAAAAGAACACTCTTTAGAAAATCGAGAATTAATGAATATAAAATTATTATTATGCGACAATGAATAAAATATCTTGTCACTAGAATACTAGTGAAATGTATTCGTACTGTAACATCAGTGAAGAGAGCTTAGTGAACATCTCTTCAACCAATCGTATTTAAAGTCGTTAATTTGGGAAAAGAAAAAGAGCTCGCAAATTTGTCTATAATGGAACATGGTATGAAGTTGTGTGGGGCCAGGAGGAAGATTACATAAAAACGACAGAATCAATAACATGTCTTGTAAGGAGGTAATGAAAGTGCACAGACTTGTTGTAATTAACAAGGATAAATGAGAATTTGTAGAACAACAGAAAGGTTGAGTTTTGTGAGTGAAAGTGTAATGTTGATTTTGTTTGTTATATTAGACGTTGATAGTACTGAAGATACAATTCTGAATTGCATAAAAGTTTGCAAAGATGTGGGGATTAAGCCTAGCATTATTTAACAGAATATTTCATGAAGAACTATGAATTGTTTATTGTTATACTTTATATAAATACACATCAGAGTGTCTACAAACAAAAGTGCAGATTATCCTAATTCCAAATCCAGAAAATTATATCATAAATGCTTAAATGACATAAGAGATAAGAATACAGTTAACAGTACTTCACAAAACTAAACAATTTTGCAGACGCATGGCACATTAATCTTCAACATATGACGTAATTACATATATTAACCACCTGTCAGTATGACATAATATTAAAAACACGGTCTCTGCAAGCACGAGGAAATACAGCAGATGTACTGTAATCTAAAACAGGGGGTTAGATAGGGTAAATATTCTTACATAAATAAATATTAAACAGAAGGCCCCAGTTTCTTGCTATGCCATTAAATTTACTGAGACTTTTTTGGCTTTAAAACAAAAGAAGTTGAAAATTAGACACAAATTGTAATGTGTAAAATTGTAGACATCTAAGCTGTGTAGAAAATTTCTCCCGTTTAGTATGAACGTCTTAATAAATTTTAGTTCATGAGAGTGCTGCAATAAACCCAGAATGATATTTTTTCCCTTCTCAATACGTGCGAAAGTCACGTGTATATGTAGATTGTCAACTGTTGTTCCAGAACAAGTAGTGTTGCAATGTTATAACAAATTTCAAAGTGATTTTTAAGCCCATTCCATTATAATTGCGGCCATTGCACAAGCATTACGTGAGGAGAGAGGAACATATGCATTTCGACCGTTTTAATGTCATGTTTCCAGCTAAGTTCGTTTACCTGTAAATTGGTATCGGCAAATTCAGTCTTTTATCAAATGAATTATATAGTGTGAAACTGCTTTCACATTAGACACTCTGCCTATATAATTTAATAATTACCGCGTGAAATATTCATTTTTATGTAAGCTAAATCTGATTTGAAAGTTTTTCTACATAATAAGGTGTACACAATCGCTACAGAAACATTTGGAGACATATCTTTCTATATTTAGTTTCATGTTTTCTAGTGGATGACCCTTCTTGGATCTCCATATTGGTGCCGTTTTTGGATAACTAGTAAAGCCATCTGTGAAATAATACGGGAGTTTAGCTAGGGATTTAGAGGTGTGTTTAAGAAGAGAATTTCGTTTATTATAATACTCTGTCTCAAACCTTTCATCTTCTACATCAATCGATGATATATTCGGTAAATTCGTGGCCGCAAATTTTGTGACTTCTTCCTCTCAAGAATACACAGTGCTAAATATAAGCGTTAGAAAATTTGATACAAATTTTTAATTATTTAAATAAAACACCTTTATCATCGCCCACACAATTCTGTGAACATAAATCCCGTCTTACACGTTTTGTTGATTTACCAGTTCAAATTTGCAGTCAACAAAGCGTGGAAATTGTGCACGCACCGTGTATTATAGACTTGAAGAGTGATTAAGCTTACGTTTCCCTGAGGAGATCCAAAGTTTAGAACAACGCACTCAAGGTTTTTCTAAATGTCGTTAGAGGAGTGCCATAACACGTACAAAGTACCTTTAACCTGTAATAACAAGAATTCTGTTCCATACTTCTAATGAGTGATATTTCTTAAATTTAACGCATTTTTACTTAAATGTTTTTTGTTTATCCGATTGAGATATCCAGAGTTTTAAATCATGTTCTTCCGAACACACAGTTGTGCGGATGGAATTTAAACAGTTGTTAACTCGATAAATTGGTGATGGAGTCTTTGTTCCAATCTCGATCAGTATAGTAAAAAGTATAGACAACGTACTCATAGACGTAACGTTGACGTTCGCTCGCCTTACATTTGTTGTTGGTAAAAACAATTTGTGTTAAACTTTCGTGAATGAGTATTATAGTCTTTTTTATCGATCATGAAAGCGAAGGCGCCTTGTTATATTTTCAACTCTGTCTTATTTCACTCTTGCCATATCTTTTACGTCATTTCAAATATGGCGTCGATTTCGAAAAAAATTGAAACACAGAATGTGCTTCTTAAATTTTTTCAAAATTTACTTGAAATTTTTCTTACTTTAAGAAGAGCTGACGATATATTATGAGAATTGCAAGTATGCATTTTAGACACTGCCCAATATGTTCATCAGATTTCAAATGGATTAAAATTTTACATTCAAATTTTTTAGAAAATTCAAATATTAAATTTCTTGATATTTCGCCATATGGATTCCGAGGTGTTGCAATCAGAAAGCATCATATTTCGGACCTAATAATTATGGAAAATATCAACTCCATAAACAGAAATCATATCAATACACTAATACCTAAATTAGTAAAATTAAAATCTGTCACGTCTTGATTTCCAATTTCGCAGACGCCGGAAAACGAATTTATTATGTCGATAAAACACAAAATTTCCTGTAAATCATGAAAAAGTGTGATATATAAATAGTCTTGGCCAGACCTTTCCCTTTGAACAGTGAACTCATTAACACACATTTATGATACATCTTCTGTTCTCCGAAGTTTCCATTGGCTAAAGACAGACTTATTTCTGGACTTCTTTTTCAAGTCTGTACAATTCTTCTACCCTTCATTTTTGGAAAATTCGTGTTCAAATTTCTGGCTGGACAGAAGTTTTCAAGCAAGTGCATAGACAATAATTGGTATTAGATTAATACCAAATTTCCTTAAAATTCGTTTTTCATTTTTCCTTTGATATTATGGTATTCATACATATATATAGTTGTGTAGTGGTACAGACATTAAGCAAATTGCACGAACAAGTTTTCCTCTGATTCGAGTAGTAATATGAGTCAAAAATAAACATAATGCACGCTCTTATGAAAAATTTTACCGTTACATGCATTTCACATATCAAGTTGATATCGGGATTTATTTATGCACACTGTACTCATCAGATCACTGTGAGTACCGCAGTTTGTAATAAATTATAGGTGTTAGGAGGGCAGGTTTATTAACGTAATAAGAATTTTAACCAAATAGTGCCGCCATGAAATTCGGAACGATTGACATCCTGCGTGATATTTGAAATGAGTTATTTCCGATAACAAAATATCTGTGCCAACCCATGGACCACGTGTGTAACTGTGTTGACCTGATATACAGTAATGTGATATCGGCTACACTGTCTGTAAAACAGCCGGTCATTACACCGGCCTTCTGTAGAAGTGCAGCGCATTTTTGATGGCGTACTGAAATTGTGAAATTCGATTCAAAATACCCGTCCCTCTCTCTGCCTGTCTCTATACTCTACGCTGCTTATAGAGAAATATTTGGTGAATTTTGGAGAATCTATGATGAAAATTCATATTTCACGAAATTCTGAAATCTGAAACATTTCAGTCGAATGAATTCAATTTCTAATTTAGAGTAAGCGTTAGTGTCTAATAACTTCCATATATCAACAGTACATTACACTACATTAGTATGTCAGCACAAATGCAGTGACAGAATGCGATTTCTTAAAATCGACAATCTTGTTACGGCCTGCGGTCTTTGTGTTGTGTAGGTAGCCGCCTGTGCAAAGAACTGGTCACTCGTTAGGAACAGTTAAACCGACTGTGTCTGTGTCTAACTGTGTGTGATCTAGGAACCTCAACAAACAGTCACCATATCTCTCAGTT
>Ga0136643_10018251_pt1 | contig 10572 bp, 7 predicted proteins | sample TergutLab28metaG_FD_96883 | JGI IMG/M metagenome (GOLD analysis project Ga0136643, IMG submission 96883) | Labiotermes labralis P1 segment gut microbial communities from Petit-Saut dam, French Guiana - Lab288 P1 (version 3) (version 3) | ecosystem: Host-associated > Arthropoda: Insects >... | reverse complement strand
TGGTGGGGTGGGGGGGGGTGTTGGGGGGGGGGGGGGGAGAGAACTGACCATCTGAGTTCATGTCAAGATAATATTGCAACAGAAGTGATTTATTTCTTCACCAATGAACATGTCAGTGACTCACATTTATACATAATTCAGGTTATATATGATCAGCCATATTAAAACTGTGTCATCTTTAGATGGTATGCAATCAGCAGGGCTAGAACAAAGTTGAACCAATTGCTGAACGAAGTTTTTTTTACATTTATTATGTGAAAGTTTCTTTTACCACATAAACGTGGGCCACATTGGTGAAAACTAATACTGCATTTGCATCAGTGTCTGAACATGTCTCATTAAACGTTATCCCAAGTGGCTTTTCTGTTTCAGCACAGATGAAGTAATTGTTGCCTGTGTTCTAAATTAGTTCTGTTCCTAGAAAACATACTTTAACCCTTGTCACATCTAGCTCGCCAGTGTCACAGTAATAATCATTGAATATGTGTGGGAGAAATTCTACTCCCTAACCTCAGAAGACTGTGTGTATCATTGTTGTAACCATTACATCTTTAGTGGACAAAATGCCAGTATTATATTGATAAAATCCATAAGTTCTAATGGGTTTGATATGTAGCATATATTAGAAGCATACAATTCTCAGTCTTTGTATGCTGAAACCTTGTGTGCAACTCATGAGTAATCTTTAAATGGATTGTAGGGTGTTTAGTATGTACTCATTTCATTGCATAGTGACTGTCTTAGAGTGTAGTTGTCTGTGATAATAATAGTAGATGAATTATTTTAGTTTTTGTGTACTCACTGCCATCCACATCAACACACACAGAACCTGGGCAACAGTGCTCATTGGCTGTGCACTTCTTCCCATAGCATGGCTCATCGTCCTCTTGCAGTTCCTGGAACACCTCTGCTGGATTCATATGCTACAACAAAATAATACCCAATATTACTTCTTATACATATCTGTCACACAGGCTGTCATTTAACGTTGGACTAAACAATTTTTTCCCCCTCTTGTAACATCGACAATCTTTAGTGACCAAAGATTCAATGAATGTTCCCACACCTCGGACTAATGGTGTTTTTGCTGGCAGCTGGTGGGATCTTGAAGAACCAGGCTTCCAGGTATTGGGTTATCATATACCTAAGCATTTTTGGTTGTGTTCATCCCATATAAGTAGTAAACCAATTTTTTTTTTGTATCGGCAACATTTTTTAATTTCAGGGCAGAAAAAAATATCTTGTCTGCAGCTTTCGGTTCACAGAGTGTTTGGACCTTGAATCTCAGCTTATGGAATCACATGTCAGATGCTGATCTGTATCAAACTAAGTGTAGTGTTGTGTTCTGAAGGTAAGTGTAAGTTTTTCACTGTTACCTCTGCACTTTAATAATAAAGTTATTGTCTTATTTACCAACTTTTGATAGTGTACAGGTCATTTTAAACATTCTAGGTTATTAGGAATTGTGAAGCGGAAGGAAGAAGTAATGATATTTGCCAGAAGAGACTTTATCAAAATAAAAGAAAATGTAGTATGATATGTGTTTGGGCCATATGTCTTGCCTAGAATTAAATGAAGTAATTAATGAATTAAATATTCTGAGCACCACATTGTGATGTTCATTGTAATAATAAATACAAATATTCTGTATGCAGAAAAAAGCAGTGTATAGCCCATGACCTTTCAATTAATGATGAATAATACAGCAGACGATGTGCTACATATGACCTCTAACCATATACGGCTCACTGAGTGGAAAAACGTTCACTGAACTGATACATTTTCATTGGGCAGAAAAATGCTCACTGAGTGGAAAATTTGTCGTCAGGTTCCCATTTAGGGAGTGGGCGTCTTGAACATCACAGTAACCTTTCAGCAGGTGCTCATATGTTTGGTGGATTACAGGTATTAAATTACATAATATATTTTTACAATTATAACAGCTGTTATGCCAATATAAGGAGCTTCATTCTTGTGGTAATTGTAAGAATTGAACACTGTGACTTATTTCTTTACAAGTGGCTTAAGTTTGACACCAGACAGTAAAATTTGTTAAGTGGAAGATCCTGAGTTTTGTGGAAGCAACGTCTATTTTACAGTTTCAAAAGGCCACAGAGGTCTTTGATAGAAGCACGTGTAGAGTATCGTAACATTTGTGGGTGTGCCAGAAAAAAGAAAAGGGATAATAACTTCAGTAAAAGGGACAGTAGGTGAAGGTACATGGTTTGCGACAGCTATAGCCTAACCAACTCACTCCATTGAGCAGAGTCCTTTCTAAGAAATTTATAATTTCATAGCTAGTCAAGAAATTGCCTGTTTCCATGTTCATAAGAGGCCACCACATGTGTCTGTCTTGATAGTGATTAATCCAGTACATGCCATCACAACTTATTTTTAAGATCAATTTATTTAGGCACTTTCGCAAAGTTGCAAAAAGCTACTATTAGCTTTGTCATGTCTGGCTGTCCGTCCGCATAGAAAAACTCGGCTCCCACTAGACGGATTTTCATTAAATTTGATATTCCACTATTTTTCAAAACCCTGTTTAGAAAATGCAAGTTTCATTAAAATCTGACAAGAATAACGGGTACATTACTTGCAGATCAATTTATATTTTTGGTCATATCTCACTTAATTCTTCTTAGAATGAGAAATGGTTCAGACAAACATTGTAGAGAAAATAGAAACACACATTTTATGCTCACTAACTTTTTTTTTAATTCATGCCATTTATGAGATATTCTGGAAAAATATCGTACAGCCGGGCAGGCCATGGGTGACAATATGGCGAATGCGCATTGCATGCAAATACACAAACACCCACAGAGTATGTAATACTTATTGCTTTTTCACTGCAACAATGGTTGCACGAACGCGCCTCAATGTTACGTTATACGTACATTGCCTGTCTTGTTCATTCTGTGTGTTGAATTTCATGTTGTCCGCATGCAGACCAAATTTTGCCCAAGTTGCCTGCACCAGATAAAAGGTCGAACAGGTCTTGTGTCGACATTTACCGACCTTCCTATCTCACTGTGTAGCATCACATTCCAGAAATCGATGGTCTACCTTGTGTAACATACATAACAACACTCTGATTTGGAGAAGAGAGGTTGCATAGAAAATCCCAGAGAAGAATGGAACAAAACTTCCGATACAACATGACACCTTACTGTATATGTAGGCGTATATCCTGCAGATAGCTTTCATGTGGTTACCGTAGTAACGTGTGCATTAATTGCGAACCCTGACGTCATTAGTCAGGTAAGATAAAATCTGACTGCAGTGCGTAGGATGTGGGTGGGGCTGCAGCATTTCACAAATTCGGACACAGAATGTAGATACGCCCGGATTTATCGACAGGAATTGCATTAGTGTAATTCTTCATTGGATCGCGGTAAAGATAAAGGAGCGTGAGGCGGTCAAGAAGTCGCGCCTCGAAATCAGAACTCTGTGTAGCCCGGTCTCTTTCCGCGTTTTCCCAATTTTGAATACGGTTTCGGTCTTTCTGCGTCAGGCGGTGATGCACACACGAGTGATCTCTGCATCGGAAGTAGGAGTTTCATTCTGGTCAGGAAAATGTATACTGTAGTACATTCAACTACATCAAAACTTCAGTCACACTGCGAACACCATCGAACGGTATTACAGTATCCACCTGTGACCGACGGAGCTATAAGAAGGTTATCGTTGTGGATACCGTAAACAGTGCCGACGAGATGGGGGGAGAATCGGTAAAAATTGCCGGGGCACTGGGGTCCGGAAGGGGGCCCGGGTCCGAGGCCCCGAATTGGTTTTTATCTTTCTCGGTAGCGTCACTTTTTGTCGATGGTACAAATTCAAACTTTCAGACCAATTCCGAGTCACTTGGCAACAGACAAACAGTCTTTCAGATTTAGAGTTAATATTAGTAGCTGGGGTGTCCTTGCGGCGGGGGCCCGAAAATAATTTTTCAACTGGGCCCGAAACCGCTGTCGGTGGCCTTGGCCATAAATGCATTTGGAGGAATGGCAGCAAAGTTTCACTCTTTCTTAATTTCGGCATTAGTTGGGGGTAAGTGGTCACGTTTACGACCTGCCCAGTTTTCCCTGATGGACTGATCCTCGGGTACTCGTTGGACAGAAGTGTAGTTAGACCAATTTCTGGTCAGGGTGCCTTGGTGTAGACACCCCTTGCCCCTGCCGGAAAGCAAACCACCATTCCTCACACGCCCAAAATAGTCACTATATCGACTGCGCTCTTCTGGCACATTACACCTTGTGCTTCTCCTAACAAGCTGTATTTGCAGACGTTTTCAGGTTCACTCTGTGTATTCTGTGAAATCGTGACGTCAGAGCGTGCCCCAATGACAATATTGCATAAAAGTGTTTCAATTGAAAAGTTGTTTGTGAGAATTTTTGAAAATATCTTAGAATTTTCAACGAGCATCCCACTTTTAAGTGGAAAATACATTCATAACGGTTACATTTTTCCGCACCCGTCCAGACCGTCACTGGACCCACCAAACCTCATGCACAGTGGCTACCGGGTATCTTTCCCGGCGGTAAAGCGGCCGGGGCGTGGCGTTTACCACACACCACCATCTAGTGCCGAGGTTAAAGGAAGATCACAGATGTGCCTTTATTCCCCCTCTGTGCCTGCATGGCCTGTTCTAAGGTGAACATTTTTGCATTGGACTTTGCGTGTAAATGAGACCTCCGCTCTGTTGGGACGCTACACTGAGTAGATTGGTGGGTATCGACATTTCGGACAACCTATCGGGTCTCGAAACGTCGTTAACTAACTACCATTCTATGCTAGATAACATCCCAGAGGAGCGAAGATTTCTAGATTGGAAGTTCTGCACTGAACTTTGTCTTCCCGTTATAGGAGAATGTCAAATACCGCAAATTGTGAGACGCCCCGTTGACTCTGGTGTAGACCCTCACATTGACCCAAGTGGCAATAGAGAAAACGGTCTACATCGTAGTATTTTCCCAGTAAATAACCACTTCCAAGAATTTGAATGATGTGGAGACAGATACTATTAGACTTTATTGTTGGTTGTAAAATTCAGAGGCGATCTTGAAATATGTGCTGAAGTACACCTTGGCTTACCCCAGTAAAAGGACAGGGCCCATTCTTCCTACTGGACAATTGTGCGTTGCGTATCAAGAATTATTCGAATTTGAAGGTATGAATTTGATTTCTTTCCTATCTAAGTACCAGGCTTCTTGTCAAGCAATTCCCTTTATTTTGACAAACGAAACACAATGTCCGAGCCACAGGTATGGAAACTAGTTGTAAACTAGTGTAAGTTATTTTTTGTATGAGTTTAACTTCGGTTCGGTCATTTTTTCATCAACGTATTATTTGGACAGTCTATTCAGTGTCGTAAAATTGACCGACAAATCGTACACACCATTCGTTCAGTAAATGTGACTCGGAAATGAGCGATCGACCGTGGTCGTGTTTCCATGGCAAATAGTAACCATGGAATTACAGCAGCTACTGTGCGTCCCAGAGGGAAGGTAGGCACTCTGCAGTTGATGTCTCCCACAGGACTGCAGGAATTGTATGTTTCAAATCCCAGAAAGTCCAGCTTCCGTGACCGATACTTCGTTCTAGAAAAGCCTCTATAAAACCCACTTAGAAAGTCCGAGGACTTTCGATAGCTCACGCAGTTAGCACCGGCCTGTCCCCGCGAAGGCTCGGGTTCGAACCCCGCCCCATTCGTGCGGAATTTTTGGTATTTTTCTTCGAGTATGCGAGCTTTTCCTTGTCAGTATAATTCCACCAATGCGACATAATAATGGACTCAAAGGTCACCGACAAAGTCTAACCTTAGAAATTGGCAGCACCGTTAAATAACACACTTAGTGGTTCCTTTTAAGTTGCTTGGTACAACTGCGAGTCCGTTTATTCGCTTTCGGTAAGCACCCAGTTTGGTTCCAGCAGTGGTACTTTGGTTGCTCCAGAGAAGTATCTCATGTCTCTCTACCGCATCCCCATCACCACCATTAACAATTGTGCTCCCACCACACCTCTTACGATGCCATATAACCGTAACAGTTGATAAAGCGGCGTAATAAAATTTCATAACCGATACAGATTACACATCTTTTCTAAAATTCAGGTATGATTTATCACATTTTTTCAAACAGTGTCTTCTACGAAATATTTGCAAATATATACGTACCAAAGGGCATATCAGTATCGATAACGCCGTTTGTGAGCGCGCGTGTGTCAGAATTATATTGAAAATAACGCATAATGTAGATCAAATCCGGGGGATGCTTTTTAAGGTTGAATTCAGTAATTTGGCTTCTCGTAATCTTTCTAGAAATAAAACGCCGAAAAATTCACGAACATAAATTTACCATTTTTTTTGTCATGGGTGTAAAATTCTGTTTCGAACGTACAGGCTATAAGGTAATCGCAGACTGCGGAGTTTTGAGAAGGATGTGCTAAAGAGTATATTTGGAGATGACAGAGAGAAAGCAGCAGGAGACTGAAAAAAAAAAGTAATGAGGAGATACAAATTTCGTACTATTTACAGAATATTCTTACAATTAAGAAATTAAGACGAATGAAATGGGAGGGGGGGAGGTGTTGATCGCATGAGAGAGACAAGGAATCCATTAAACATTTTGTTCGGAAACATGGACAGAAAATAGAGCTTGTGAGACCGCCCAGTAGATGGGTTTATAATTGGATCTTACACAGACGAGGTTGAACAATGTTGACTGTATTCATCTGGCTTAGAACAGAATCTAGAGGCGGGCCCAGACACTTGTGGCAATGAAATGTCTTCCATAAGATTTGAGTGATTATTGCTGAATGAATCTGGTTTTGTGGAGTCAGACAATTGCAGCAACGTGTGGGTAAAGTGGAAGATGTATGTGGGATATTAAATACAATGTACAGAACTCTTCTTGTAAATATCCGACGAACAGAAATTCAGAGGGCGAGTCTGAATTTGCAGCCGGCCAGGGCACACACAGCTACATTCTTCGCTTTCGTCGATGTGGCAAAGAAAATATTTTCCCTCATTATCTTTGAATCACAATTTCTGGGCTATTCTCCTTCAGAGAAAGATAATTCAAGATATTCTCTAGAACTGTAAGACGACGGTGGACTTATATTTTAATATAATGTATAATATATAGTTTATAATATATGTCGGCCGGGTAGTTCAGTCGGTATAGGGACTGACTACTAGCTGGACGGTCCGGGATCGAATGCCGGTGGGGACGAGATTTTCCGCCAATCCAGACCGGCCCTGGGGCCCACCCAGTCTCCTGTACAATGGGCACCGGGTCTTTCCCGGGGGTAAAGCACGGCCGGGGCGTGTTGCTGACCACTCACCGCCTTCTAGTGCCGCAGTCATGGAACAGTAGAGCTATACCTCTACTCACTCTCTGGGCCACACCGGGCCTGTAACGCGATCGCTTTACGTTTTTAATGTAATATATAACATTTACGTGTAAACAGTCGACATCTGTAGGAAATTTATTTCTCCCTTAAACATTCGGCCCCAATTTCAGACATCCTCTTATCTACTTATAAATGTTCTCAGGCTATGAGCCTTTTATCCCAGTGCTTTATTTATACCATATTGTTTTGTACGTTCTGTTCTTTGTTTTTCTTTAATGTGTTCTCTTTCTTGCTTATTTGTATTTCTGCGTTTTATGCTGGCTTTGTAATTGGCACTTGTGCTGTTGAGCCTGCGGGTTAATAAACAGCTAATGAATTAAAATGAATTGCATTACAATGTTAGACTTTTGAGATTATTAGCTTTAAGCACTTTGCCTTTCATCCGGTGCTTTCAAATTACAAAATGAATAAGAAATAAACAAAGCACTACATTTTGAGGACAGGATCAGCCCGTTTCTTCAGACGTCGCCTGTCGGGCCTAGCTGAGTCGGTGTTATTATTTTAGTCTGAAGACGGGAAACCATCTTGTCCCCGAATCGTGTTTTATTTTCTTTTCTTATTAATTTGAAAACACCAGCCAATGGAAACAAGTTCACTACACTAATAATCTTAAATTTTGTGCATTTTATTACAATCTTATGAAAAATAGATGATGGACATTTCCATTGCCTGAGGTATATTTTGTGTGTATACACCAGAGATCAATAGCTGGAGTCGAACCCAGGACCAAGCGAAATTCCATTGTTCGGCTGGTCGAATGTGGCCCTGCGCGGCGCAAGTCAGCACATCCCCTTGCCGCATTGCAGCTACAGAAGGGGAGGGGCTGTGAGGTCGACGAACAGGCAGCTTCCGAGGGCCCATTTTGATTATTGTGTTTGCCTACAGGAAGGTGGCAGTAACTGGTCTTGTTTAGTTGATGTATTTTTCGCACCTGTCAAAAGACTGACTGCTGTTACTCGCTGTTGAATGACAACAAAAAACAGATACGATCTCGGTGCTACCAATTTATACCGCACTTAATGTAAATGAAGTACCATTAAATTCAGCGCTTCTATCTGAATGCTCACTGCGGCCTGTGGTAAATCTTGGACTGTAAAACTAAAACCCGACAAAGTTGTGCGACTTTACTCTTGTAATGATCTGCATTGATTACGCTTCTTTCAAAGGGGTAAACACATTTTCAGCCAATCGCGAAGTCCGTGTATCTTCGAGGTTTGCACATGATGGGTAGCGTGTTTGAAATTCGTCCGAGGTATGAGTATTGTTCCGGGTCCTAGGCGTGATATTCTGTGACGGTGAGCGTCTTGCACCGGGTGAACTTCCGTCGGAGAAGTAAGCTTACTACTGCGTGTACAGAGTGTTTACAGAATCGTGTCAAGAGCCAGACAACCTAATCTTTGACAAAGGAAAAGCAATTCAGTTTTAATATCGACGACCACATTTCTGACGACAAAAGACATTGTGGCATGAAATTTGTAAACCCGCAATAATATAATCAGCCAACTAGATGCAACTAGGGTCAAATACAAAAATTTTCTAGGACATATAAATCCAAAAATGCACTTGTTTTCTTAGGTATGTATTATTTTCACGAAATCAGATACTTCGAGAAGGCTAGTAACATAACAACATTAACACTCAATATGAGCCGACCGACCAGGCTGACGAAGCGATCAATCTTCATATTTGTCTTCGGGAGATGCCTGTAAGCCTGTAATATGACACCAGCTATACCGAGATTTTAACTTGTTTTCTTCAGCTCATCTAGGAAAATTCCGGGGTAGTACCCCGATTAGGCCATAGCCACTTTCTTAAAAATTCCTTCTAATTTGTCATTTATCAGTTATATTTCCTCTCAATACAATAAAATATCACTTACTGACGGGGTATTAAAACAAATCCCCTCAAAATGCATATGGACGCCATACAAAGCAATGTGAACTTTCCTGCCGTTGACATGTACATTACGTCTGCAAGCCCATGACATGTTCAGGAGTCCAAAAGTCTGTGTGCGCCCCACTGTGGTTGACACATAGCAAAGAGACGTCACTAGTCAATGAAATGCTCTGTGGCGCCGATTCCTCTTACAGCTCTGTTGTGTTCATTTTTTTATTGTCTTCTACACTTATCTTCGCTTTATGCATCCACCTTACGACTTAAATACAATGGGGACTGCAGTTGACAGGGCCCTGTTATTCATTCTTTCTACCAGTGGTGCTGATAAGTCCTTAGCCCGATCAGGAAGGAAACAAGTTGCGCCTGTGAAAAGTGTGATGGACAGAGGAATGGATTGATTTGGCTAGGGTAAGGACCGGTGGTGGACTCTTGTGAATGTGGTGATGAACCTCCAAGTTCCGTAAAATGCGGGCAAACATAGCTTGTTTCCTTCCTGGTCGGGCTAAGGACTTATCAGCACCCCTGTAGGGACGCTCTAGATGTAATTTCCAATATCGAGGTAATTTTTGTTCACGTGTTTCGTGTACGAATTACGCAATAGTTTTCGATTAAATTTAGTACTGATGTGACCTACATTAACAAATGTATGCTTTGTTGTTGATTTATGCAGAATTCAAATTTTCACTGCACACTTTTGGCACAGTTCTCTGATATGTACCAAACACTTTAGCTGATATTCTACTGGTATATTCAGGCTTTTATTAAATGTCATATACAATTTTAATTTTGATATTACGACTCCTCAAATCATGCTTACAGTGTTTTTGTGAATCAGTGGTGCTGTAGAAACGAAGGAACATTTTGCGATGAATCTCCACACTAATATAGTGGCTGCGCTACATGCCGGACGAATGGCGGTAGAGACAAGACCTGCGTGACTTCAGACTTCTGCCGCAAATTAGATAAGAACTGCGCTCTTCTGGACTATTACGCAGCGGGTAGTGGCAATTCCTTACCGACGTTTCGGGACAACCTATCGGTCCCATCTTAAAGGGTCAAGAATATCAACATCAAATACGAACAACAGACAGAAAATTTTCGGTAATAAATAGGAGAGGAAAACAATGCAGTAAGAAAATTAGTTTTTTTTAAGACAGCAGTTTCATATCCAAAAGCATGTCCTTACGAGAAAGACAAAGATGAAAATGCGGCGCTGCAAGAGAGATTGGAGTGCGGGGGGGGGGGGCGCCACAACCCTAC